>Ga0207813_100619_pt1 | contig 17486 bp, 5 predicted proteins | sample A23E3SouthBayCA_2_FD_187730 | JGI IMG/M metagenome (GOLD analysis project Ga0207813, IMG submission 187730) | Aerobic enrichment media microbial communities from Eden Landing Ponds, California, USA - A23 E3 (4) (SPAdes) | ecosystem: Environmental > Aquatic > Marine > Unclassified | place... | reverse complement strand
CCCGGCGCCCCGCCGTTCGTTCTCGGGGTGCGCGTAGGCGTGCAACAGCGAGACAGCGACGCTCTCGACGCCCGTTCCGTCGAGGGAATCGGCTATCTCGGCGACCTCGTCGGCGTCGACGTGGCGTTGGATCCCTTCGGTCGTCGCCCGTTCGTCGACGGTGTACCGGCGCTCGCGCGGGACCAGGGGGTCGGGCCGCTCGGCCGAGAGGTCGTACAGATCGGGGCGGTCCTGACGGCCGATGGCCAGCACGTCGGCGAACCCCTCGGTCGTCACGAGTGCCGTCGTCGCTCCCGCGTCCTCGAGCAGGGCGTTGACCGATGCGGTCGTGGCGTGGCGGAACGCCTCGACCTCGGCGGGGTCGACACCGGCCGCCTCGCAGGCCGTCTCGATACCCGCGAGGACGCCCTCGCTCTGATCGTCGGTCGTCGGTACCTTCGCCGTCGTCACCGTCCCGTCGGCGACGAGCACCACGTCGGTGAACGTCCCGCCGACGTCGACGCCGACCCTGACGGCGTCCGGTGGTTCCATACGGAGACCTGGGGCGGCCGCCCGATAAACATCCCCGATACCGGCGCGAAATCGGACGCGCGTCCACCGCTCGCCCCTCGGGCAGGCGGTCGGCCCGCCGTCACGCGTTCCCGGCGGCCGGGGTTCGCCGCAACGTTGATTTCCGGGGCGGACGCTCCTCCCGGGTATGCAGGAGGCCTGGATCGACCTCCGGTGTCCCGACTGCACGAACGACTGGGAAGCCAACCCCGCGGACCTCCCCGATCCGGGGGCGGCGTTCACCTGTGACGACTGTGGGAACACACGGCCACTCTCGGAGTTCACACGGACAGCCCGCGACCTGGAGATACTCCGGGAGTTCGGCGAAGAATAGCGACTCTCAGGCCTCGACGGAGAGCCCGGCGCGGTCGGCCGCGTCTTCGGCGGAGGCGTCGTCGTGGATGACGGCGGCGACGCCCCGGGTGATCGCCTCGGGGTCGTCGTGCTGGAAGATCGACCGGCCCATCGAGACGCCGTCGGCGCCAGCGTCCATCGCGCCCCGGACCATCTCCAGCGTCTCGCGGTCGGTGCCTTTCGACCCGCCAGCGATGACGACCGGCAGTCGCGTCGACTCGACGACGTGCTGGAAGCTCCCGGCGTCGCCGGTGTAGCCCGTCTTGACGACGTCCGCGCCGAGTTCCTCGGCCAGGCGGACGGCGTGACCGACCGACTGGCTGTACTCCTCGCCGTCGGGGTCGATGTCCGGGCCGCGCGCGTAGGCCATCGCCAGCACCGGCAGGCCGTAGCGGTCGGCCTCGCTGGCTACCTCGCCCAGTTGCGAGATCTGCTCGGGCTCGTACTGTGACCCGACGTTGATGTGAAAGGAGACGGCGTCGGCGCCCGCGCGGATAGCGTCCTCGACGGTCCCGGTCAGGCGCTTGTCGCTCTCGTCGGGCCCGATAGTCGTCGACCCGTTCAGGTGGACGATGTAGCCGGCGTCGTTCTTGTTCGGGTGGACCCGCGGGGCGACGCCCTTCTGGGTGAGGACGGCGTCGGCGCCCCCGCGCGTGATCCGGTCGATGGTGGTCTCGATGTCCTTGAGGCCCTTGACGGCACCCATCGTGATGCCGTGGTCCATCGGGACGACGAGGTAGCGGTCGTCTGTCCCGATGCGCGCCAGACGTGCCGACTTCCCTGCTGTCATGTTGTGTGAGTGTGTGGCAAGTACGGTTATTTGTGTTCCGGTCTCCGGCAGTCGGTCGGCTCTCCGGCGGGGCGACCGCTATCGCGGTCCTCACTCGGTCGCGTCGGGATCCGCGAAGGCGTCGTCGAGGACTTTCCGCTCGGCCGCACGGAGGTGCTGTGTCAGCGTCGCCCGGGCGATGCCGAAGTGGTCGGCGAGGTCGGTCGCGCTGGCGCCCCGCGGGCGCTCGAAGTAGCCCACGTCGTAGGCGTGCCGGAGAATCTCGCGCTGGCGGTCGGTCAGAGCCGCCAGCGGGTCGCCGTCGCGAGCAGACCCCGTCCGCCCGGTCCAGATGGTCGAGACGGCGGCCGCGTCGTACTCGGCGGTGACGGCCTCGCGGATCCGCCCGACTGTCCCGTCGTCGGTGACCTGCACGGAGACGGTCGCGACGCCGTCCGCGACGACGGTCCGTCGGAACTGCGCGCCGCAGTCGGCGAGCACCGCCTCCGGCGTCCGCTCGTCGACGACGACCGCACAGCGGACGCCCCCCGACAGCGATTCCACCTCGGCGTCCGCGACGGCGTCTGTCGCGTCCGCGCTGTCGGCGACGTCCGCCGCGTCGGCCCCCTGGACGTCGACGACGTACAGCGTCGTCTCGTCCTCCCGGGGCAGGACCGACCGGACCGTCACTCGCTCGGCGTCCGCGACAGCGTCGGCCAATCGGACGACCGGGACTGTCGGGTCGTCGATCCGCACGTCGAGTGCGACCCGTCGCGAGGACAGCAGCGAACGTTTTCGTTCGGCCTCCCGGAGAGCGTATCCCACCGTGTCGGCGTACTCGACGACCGCCGAGCGTTCGCGGTCGGTCGTCAGCGTCCCGTCCCCAGCGTACACCGCGAGGACGCCGAACCGGACGCCGTCGTGGCTGATCGGGACCGCCAGCACGGACTCGAACCCGTGGTCGGCGGCGACGGCTTCCCAGTCCGGCGGCACGTCAGCCGGTCCGTCCCGTCCCTCGGGTCCGTTCGCCTGCCCCCCGTCCACCTCGACGACGGCGGTGACCGGTTCGTCGCGTGCGAGAGCGCGTGCGGCGGGTTCCCCCGACGGTGGGGTCGACTGCCCGCCGAGGACCGCGTCGAGGTAGCCGCTCCGACCGGCGACGGACCGCGAGGTGAGGCCGTCGGCGCCGTCGTCGGTCCCGACCCACGCACACGCGAACCCGCCAGCGTCGACCAGTCGCTCGCAGAACCGCCGGGAGAGTTCCGCCCTGTCGGTCGTGTCGGTCAGGATGTCGAGCATCGCGTCCTTGCTCCGGCGCTCCCGGTCGAGTGCGCGGCGCGTCCGGTAGGACTCGACGGCCGACTCGATCCGCCTGGCGAGGCGGTCGTCGCGGCCGCCCAGCGCCCGCTTTGGGATGTAGTCGGTGACCCGCTGGCCGATTGCGTCGCTGGCGACGGACTCGCTTCCCTGCCCGGTGATGAGGATGAACGGCCTGTCCGGCGCTCGTTCGCGCACCATCTCGAGCAGGTCCAGTCCCGTCTCGCCCTCTAGCTGGTAGTCCGCGACCACACAGTCCGGATCCAGTGCCGCGAACCGCTCAGTAGCCGCGGTGACGCAGGTGGCCGTCGCGACCGAGAACGCGTCGCGTTGCCCTTCGAGGATCCGGGCCGTCGACGCCGCCCACGTCTCGTCGTCGTCGACCAGCAGGACGGTCACCGCCCCCGTCGTCTGGCCGGACGGACGGTCAGCCTCTGTCACGCCGGTCTCCCCCCGAGACGCGACCGACCGCCGCCGCGACTGCCCCATCCACCACGACGAACGGTCACCCCGTCTCCGGCCAGTCGACCCTCCACTGCGATGCCACCCACGTTGCGGTGAACCGCCGCGCACGATTCCGAACTCACGGACCTGTCACTGGGTGGGCGATACTTGCGCCCGTCACATAAGCCCGACACCACCATATGCTGGCATCTCGGATCGGCGACCCGCGGATGTCAACCAAAGCGGATAAGTGGGCCTGGCAGAACGTATTATCAACCCACAGTATCGGGGGTGGATGGACCGATGTCGCACCTGAGTCCGCTGCTACCGGTGTACCTGTTCGCCGCGGGTCTGGCGGCCGTCGTCGCCTGGCGGACCTACCACCACCGTCACGTCCCGGGCGCGAAGCCGTTCGGCGTCGCAATGACCGCCGTCTCGGTGTGGGCGGTCCTGAGTGCGATGATACAGCACCCGGCGTTCCAGGGTCGGGTCGCTCTCTCGCTGGTCCACCGCCTCGACTGGATCCCGGTCGGCGTCATCGCGGTCGCGTGGCTCTCGTTCGGTCTCGCGTACACCGGTCGGGACGAGACGCTGACGCGACGGCGCGTCGTCGCGCTGTCGCTCGTTCCGGCGTTCACCGCGGTCACGGCACTGTCGCACCCGTACCTGATCCCGGCCTACGATGCGCTGGTCGGACCGACGCCGCTGGGAGGCCTCGTCGACGCAATGGTCGTCCTCGGCACGTACTGGGACACGGTGTCGCTCGTGGGCGCGGCCTACGCGTACCTGCTGCTCGCGGCCGGGTCGGCTCTGGTGCTGGAACCCCTGGTCGAACGCCCGCTTCCCCACACCGGGCAGGCGCTTTTGTTGCTCGTCGTCGGCCCGCCGTGGGCACTGAACGCGCTCCAGGTGCTGGTACTCAACCTCAACAGCTTCGATCCGACGGTACTCGGGTTCACCGTGACCGGCGTCGCTGGCCTCTTCGCCATCGGCCGGTTCCGTCTGTTCGAGGCGCCGCTGGCGCGGTCGCAGGTCGTCGACGAGATGGACGGCGGCATCCTCGTCTACGGCCGCGACGGCAGGGTCTACGATTACAACGATCGCGCGGGAGCGATGCTCGACCTCTCGACCGACGACCTGGGAACCGACGTGCGGCGGGTGCTCGCGGATGCACAGCCGTCGTTCGATGTGTCCCCGGAGACGGCGCTGTTCGCGGACCTCGGTGACGACGGACGGGGCACCGCCGGTCTCCGACGCGGTCCCGAGACGGCGAGCGACGGCGGGACCGCGTCGCTCGCGACCCGCCTCGACGGCCACGTGGCCAGCACCGGCGGGGCGGACCCCACGTACGTCGAGACGCGCCTGTCCGATCTCCCGAACGCGGTCGGATCGCCGGTCAGTCGCGTGCTCGTGCTGTCTGACGTGACTGCTCGCGAACGGCGCAAGCGCGCGCTCGAACGGAGCCGCGAGCGCTACCGCGCGCTGTTCGAGAACAACCAGCTCGTCTTCCTGGAGTTCGATCTCTCGGCGGCAAAGCGCCGCGTCGACGCGCTCGCGGCCGAGACGGACGACCTCGTGGCCTACCTCGACGACAACCCCGAAGACCACCAGTGGATCCTCGACGCGATGGAACTGCAGGACGCGAACTCCCAGGCCGTCACCCTCTACGGGGCGCCCTCGAAGGCCGCTCTCGTAGAGAACCTCGACCGGGTGATGACCGAAGAGTCGGTCGAGACGCTCAAACACCTCTGGCAGCGTCTCGCCGACGACAAGACCACGTTCCGGAAGGAGTGTGTCGCACAGACGTTCGCGGGCGAGCGCCGGACCGTCCTGCTCGACATGACGGTTCTGCCGGAGTTCGGCGACCCGTACAGTCAGGTGTTCATCACGGCGCTGGACATCACCGAGCGCAAGGAGCACGAGCGCGAACTCAGCCGTCGCAACGAGTACCTGGACGAGTTCGCCAGTGTCGTCTCTCACGACATCGCGACGCCGTTGGGCGTCGTCGAGAACAAGGCACGCCTCGTCGAGATGACTGGTGAGACGGATCACGTGGCGGACATTTTCGATGCGACCGACCGGATCAGGCAGCTGACCGACGACCTGCTGAAACTGGCCAGACAGGGCAAACGCGTCGGCGAGACCGAACCCGTCTCGCTGGAGGCGGCGGCGCGGCGGGTCTGGCAGTCCGTCGACCGGCCCGGCGCGACGCTGGTCGTCGAGTCCACTGCACGCGTGGAGGCCAGCCCCGAACGACTCTACCAGCTACTGGAGAACCTCCTGGGGAACGCGGTGGAACACGGTTCGACGGGTCCGGTGCCGGACGCGTCGACGGTCGACGCCCCCGCCACGGTGGCCAGCAGCGACGACGGACGGACAGACGCTTCCGAATCCACGGGGACTACCACGTCGGTCGAGGCCGACGCGTCTACGGAGGAGACAGACGAGTCCGCTGCCACGGCCCTCGAACGGGTACACGGCGATGGGAGCCACCCACCGGCAGACGGTCGTGACGACACCGTCACCGGCGGCGGAGACGATCGGGAGTACGCCGCGGTGACTGTCCGGGTCGGGACGCTCGAGGACGGGTTCTACGTCGTCGACGACGGTCCTGGCATCCCGGAAGCCGAGCGAGACGACGTGTTCGAACAGGGGTACACGACCGGCCACGACGGGACAGGACTCGGCCTCGCGATCGTCGACCGAATCATCGAGGCTCACGGCTGGTCGGTCGGCGTCACCGACGGCGACGCTGGCGGCGCGCGCTTCGAGGTCACCGGCGCGACTGTCCGCGACGACGGGTGACTGCCAGCCCGACCGTGACCCCGCTCTTCCGCGCACGTCTTCGGGTGTGACGCGCTCTCAGGACCCGGTAGTCCGACGGCCCCGGAGCGGCCGCGTCTAGCATATGCTGGTACCGCCGTTAGGGGGGCGGGCAGAGAGGGTGTGTGTGATGAGCGACGCTGCTGGCACGCCGTCGCGGTCCCCGCGGCGGACGGGCACAGGTCGCTCCCGCGGTGGGTGGCACGCCGGTACGGCCATCGGACGGCGGGAGTGGAACAGACGGACGACACGGCGACCGGGGGTGGTGAGATGTGTCGGGACCGCCTGATCGGACGGGCGGGCGTCGCCGCCCTCGTGGCGGTCGTGTTGCTGGCCGGGGTCGGACTCGGGACGACCGGATACGTCGGGACCGCCGCAGCGGCTGGCGACGCCGTCGAGGCCTCGGCCGACGTGCCCCGTTACCAGGTGACCGGCGACGGCGGCGAGGTCACCATCAGCAACGTCGAAGCGCTCGACGGCAACGGAAACCCGACCAGTCAGGCCGTGGTCGTGGTCACGCACCAGACTGGCAGTTTCTCGACAGGGTTCCAGCAGGAGATCGTCGCGATCGAAGGGAACACCGGGACGCTGGACGGCACCGACGTGACGGTCAGCGTCGACAGCAGTGACGTGCCCGGCGAGTTCCGGGTCCACGTCTTCCCCGAGAGCGAACTGAACGGCGGCGTCCTCGACGGGCGTAGCGTCGGGGATGTCCTCGACGAGAGCGCCGGGGAGTACGATCCGTTCATCACCCCCGAACTGCTCTCGGGCGATGGAATCACGACGCCGAAACCGCCGCTGACGCAGTTCTACGGCGGCGACGCCAACGCGGGCGACGTGACGGTCGGATCGAGCGACCTCGGGAGCGTGACGCTCAGCGGGAGTCCGCTCGCGAACTACGATCCCGGGTCCTCCAGCGAGTACACCGTCGCGATCTCCGACCGACCGCTCCAGCGTGGCGACTTCGACGACCTCTCCTTTAGCCAGTCGCTGACCGACAAGAGCTTCGTGCTGGCCGAAAACGGCGGCAATCAGGGCAGTGTCAGTTCCCTCTCCTTTGACCTCAGCGGCGAGGGACTCTCCGGGAGCGAGCAACTGTACCTCACGGTCGTCTCCGGTCAGGAAGTCGTCCGCCAGAACGGCGGCACGCTCTCTGACGGCTTCACGCTGACCGTCCAGAACCCGGACCTGCAGGTCGCGAGCGTCTCGCCACAGGACAGCGGCGTCGCGGAAGGCGAAACTCTGGACGTAACCGCGACGCTGGACAACCAGGGCAACGCGGCGACCAGCGGCCAGACCGTCACGCTGGAAGTCGACGCCAGCGGTGACGGCTCCTACCAGCAGGTAGACACCGCGAACGTCGACGTCGCGAGCGGCGCCACGCAGGACGTGACGCTCAGTTACACGACCGGGCGCGGCGACGGCGACAGCCCCGTCGACGTCCGCGTCACGACCGAGGACGACACGACGGGCGCGACGGCCTCGGCCTCGGTCGCTGCGCCCGCGACCATCGACAACGCCTACTCCGTCGCGGTGGACCCCCAGGAGACGACGACTATCTCCGCGACCGTCGAGGACGAGAACGGCAACGCCTTCGAGGGGCTGGACGTCGAGTTCATCGTCTCGGGCGGGGACGGCGACCTCACGGTCGTCCAGGGGACGAGCGACGCGAGCGGGCAGGTCGAAGCCGAGTACACGCCGACGGTCAGCGACGCCGTCGGGACCGTCGACGTGGAGATCGCACCCGCCAGCGACTCGCGGGTCGACACCGCGTTCGCGCCGATATCGGTCAACGATCCGGTCGTGACCGTCTCGCGGCCCGGAGAGGGACAGGTGGATCCGGCCGCCGAGGGCACTGTCGGGACCACACAGATCGAAGTCTCGCTCGAAACGCAGGACGGGACCGCTCTCTCGGGCGCGGACGTGTCGCTGTCGCGCGGGTCGGGGAGCGGCAGCCTTGGGTCGACGACACTGACGACCGACGTGGGCGGTCGCGCATCGACCACGTACACCGTCGGGTCGGGCGACTGGACCAGCGGCGTCACGATCGACGCGTCGGCGGGCGGCGTCACCGACTCGACGAGCTTTGGCGTCGCGGAACCGCGCGCGGTCGTACTCGACGTGTCCGCCGCGGGGACGATCGAACCGCTCGCCACGAACGACGTGACCGCGACGGTCACCTACGAGCCGCCCTTCGAGGCACAGACGCTCTCCGGACGGGACGTGCAGTTCACCGTCCCGAGCGAGGGGGGCGATACGGGCACTCTCGACGGGTCGGTGCCGCCTGTCACTGTCACGACCGACTCGAACGGTGAGGCCGCGGTCACCTACGAGTCGATCGCGGCCGACTTCGGCAGCACCGTCGCCGTCTCGGCGAGCCTCGACAGTCAGCCGTTCGGACGGCAGGCCTCCTTCGTCGTCGAAGAACCGATCACCGTCGACGCGACGGCGGACCTGGGCGTGACCGCACCCGAGGGGACCGAGGTCACGTTCCGCCTTCAGGGCGAAGGCGAGACGATCACCAAGACCGCCACGGCGAGTGCTGGCGACGCGAGCGTCGGCGCGACCTTCGGGACCGGCACGACGCTCGCGGCGGGCGAGTACACCGTCGAGGTGACCGACGCCGACGGCGTCTACGACGCTGGCGTCAGCCAGGCGCTGACCGTCGCCCCGGGCGACACCGGGACGCCGACGCTGTCGCTGACGGGGTCGGACGCGACGGTCGACGTGGCCGCGGCGCTGGACACGACCGCGCCCGAGTCGTCGTTCCCCGTCGAGGTCGCCGTGACTGTCCCGGGCGACAGCGACGTCACCGAGACGGTGACGCTCGACGCTGGCGCCGCGGACCTGAGCGGGGTCGACTCGACGGTCACCCTCCCCGCCATCGACGACGGAGAGAGCTACACGGTCGCGGTCGACGCGACCGGCTACGCGAGTACCTCGACCACCGTCGACGTCGCGCCGGGTGGGTCCGATTCTGCGGACGCGGGGACGCTGACCGGACAGGACGCGACGGTGACTGCGACGGCCGATCTGGGCGTGACGGCGCCCGAGGGACAGACGGTCACTTTCGAGTTGCTCGGACCGGACCTGTCGACGGTACGGACCGCGACGGCGAACCCCGAACGGGGGTCGAGCACCGTGAGCGTCGACTTCGGCGCGGTCGATGCGCTCGACGAGAGCGACCAGTACACCGTCGCCGTCGACGCGCCGGGCTACGTGAACGCGGGCGCGACGACCACGACGCCCGGCGCGCCGGGCGCCAGTGAGACGGCCGCTATCGGGACGCTGTCGGCCGAATCTGTCGATCTCACGGTCGAGGGGACGCTCGGCGCGACCGCACCCGAGGGCGGGATCGACGTGACTATCGACGTCGGCGTGCCGGGCGGCGAGGACGCCCAGCGGACGGTGACGCTGGCCGCGGGCGAGGACACGATCTCGGAGACGCTGACGGTCCCGGCCGTCGACGCGGCCGAGAGCTACGACGTGACGATCAGCGCGCCCGGCTACGACGACGCGACCGTCAGTCGGTACGTCGCGCCCGGCGGGGCCGCACCCGCAAACGCGGGGACGCTCGCCGCGCAGGACGCGACGGTCACCGCGACGGTCGACCTCGGGGCGACGAGTCCCGAGGGGCAGGCGGTCTCGTTCACGCTGTTCGGACCGGACGGAGCACAGATCCGGAGTACGACCGTCCAGTCCGAACTCGGGTCGTCGACGGTCAGCGTCGACTTCGGCGCGGTCGCCGCGCTCGACCGCGATCAGGAGTACACCGTCGCCGTCGACGCCGACGGCTACGAGACCGAGGGGGTCGAGACGCCGGTCGCGGGCGCGCCGGGGGCCAGCGAGACGGCCGGTATCGGGACGGTCGCGGCGAAATCGGTCGATCTCACAGTCGAGGGGACGCTCGGCGCGACCGCACCCGAGGGCGGGGTCGACGTGACTATCGACGTCGGCGTGCCGGGCGGCGAGGACGCCCAGCGGACGGTAACGCTGGCCACGGGCGAGGACGCCATCGCGGAGACGCTGACGGTCCCGGCCGTCGACGCCACCGGGTCATACGACGCGACGATCAGCGCGCCCGGCTACGACGACGCGACCGTCAGTCGGTACGTCGCACCCGGCGAGACCGCGACCCTGACCGCGGGCACTGTGCCCGCACGGGACGCCGTGATCGGTGCGAGCGCCGACCTCGGACGGAGCGCACCGCCGGGCGGAACGGACGTGACGTTCACGCTCGTCGGCCCCGCAGAGTCCACGGTGGCGACGGCCACTGCGACAGTCGCGGAGGGCGAGACGACGGCGGCCGTCGAGTTCGGTTCGGTGAGCGCGCTCGACCGGGGCCAGACGTACACTGTCACCGTCGACGCGGCTGGCTACGAGACCGGCGGCGTCACCGCCACGACGCCGGGCGCGCCGGGGGCCAGCGAGACGCCCGCCCTCGGAACGGTCGCCGCGGAGTCGACCACTCTGACGGTCGAGGGGTCGCTCGGCGCGACCGCGCCCGAAGGTGGGGTCGACGTGACTATCGACGTCGGCGTGCCGGGCGGCGAGGACGCCCGGCGGACGGTGACGCTTTCGGCCGGTGAGAGCAGCATCTCCGAGACGTTCACTGTCGCTGCGATCGACGCGGCCGAGAGCTACGACGTGACGATCAGCGCGCCCGGGTACGACGACGCGACCACCGGCCAGTACGTCGCACCCGGCGGGAGCGGGACGGCCGCGGCCGGGACGCTCGCCGCGCAGGACGCGACGCTCGACGTGGCGGCCGACCTCGGCGTGACCGCGCCCGAAGGCGGGGTCGACGTGACTGTCGACGTCGGCGTCCCGGGCGGCGAGGGCGCCCAGCGGGCGGTGGCGCTTTCGGCTGGGGAGGACGCCATCGCGGAGACGCTGACGGTCCCAGCCATCGACGCCGCGGACGCCTACAGCGTGACCGTCAGCGCCCCGGGGTACGCGGACGCGACTGCCAGCAGGTCCGTCGCGCCGGGCGCGAGCGGTTCGACCGACACGGGGACGCTGACCGGACAGGACACGACGGTGAGCGCGACGGCCGACCTGGGCGTGACGAGTCCGGAGGGGCAGACGGTCACCTTCGAGTTGCTCGGGCCGGACGGGTCCACGCTCCGAAGCGAGACGGCCAGCCCCGAACGGGGGTCGAGTACCGTGAGCGTCGACTTCGGGACGGTGAGCGCGCTCGACGAGAGCGACCGGTACACCGTCACAGTCGATGCCAGCGGGTACGACACCGGTGGCGTCACTGCGACGACGCCCGGCGCGCCGGGTGCGAGCGAGACGGCCGACGTGGGGACGCTGCCCGCCGAGTCGGTCGATCTCACGGTCGAGGGATCGCTCGGTGCGACCGCACCGGCGGACGGGGTCGACGCGACGGTCAGCGTCGGCGTCCCGGGCGGCGAGGACGCCCAGCGGACGGTGACGCTGGCCGCGGGCGAGGGCACGATCTCGGAGACGCTGACGGTCCCGGCTATCGACGCCACCGGGTCATACGACGTGACCGTCAGCGCCCCGGGGTACGACGACGCGACGGCGACCCGGTCGGTCCCGCCGGGCGGGGCCGCACCCGCGAACGCGGAGACGCTCGCCGCGCAGGACGCGACGGTCGGTGCGACCGCCGCCCTCGGACGGAGCGCGCCCCCGGGCGGAACGGACGTGACGTTCGACCTGCTGGACCCCGGTGGTGCGACGGTTGCGACAGTCACTACGACGGTCGCGGAGGGTGAGACGACGGCGGCCGTCGAGTTCGGTGTGGTGAACGCGCTCGACCGCGACCAGGAGTACACCGTCGCCGTCGACGCCGACGGCTACGAGACCGAGGGGGTCGAGACGACGGTCGCGGGCGCGCCGGGGGACAGCGAGACGGCCGGTATCGGGACGCTGTCGGCCGAATCTGTCGATCTCACGATCGACGGGACGCTCGGCGTGACCGCGCCCGAAGGCGGGGTCGACGTGACTATCGACGTCGGCGTCCCGGGCGGCGAGGACGCCCAGCGGACGGTGTCACTCGCGGCTGGCGAGGACGCCATCTCGGAGACGTTCACAGTCGCCGCCGTCGACGTGGCCGAGAGCTACGACGTGACGATCAGCGCGCCCGGCTACGACGACGCGACCGTCAGTCGGTACGTCGCGCCCGGGGAGTCCGTATCCACCGGCGCTGGGACGCTCCGCGCGCAGGACGTGACCGTCACGGTGACCGGCGACCTGGGCGTGACAGCGCCCGAAGACGGGTTCGAGACCACCGTCGACCTGGCGGTCCCGGGCGGCGAGGACGTCCGGCGGACGGTGACGCTGGCGGCCAGCGACAGCAGCGTCTCGGAGACGTTCACCGTCCCGGCCATCGACGCCGCGGACGCCTACGACGCGACGATCACGGCGTCGGGCTACGACGACGCGGCGGCGACCGTCTCGGTTCCCGCGGGCGGGAGCGCCACGGCGGCCGCGGGCGAACTGACCGCCCGGGACGTCACGCTCGACGTCACCGCGGCGCTCGAAACGCCCGCGCCGACCGACGGCTTCGAGACCACCGTCGACCTGGCGGTCCCGGGCGGCGAGGACGTCCGGCGGACGGTGACGCTGGCGGCGGGCGAGGACGCCATCGCGGAGACGTTCACACTCCCGGCCGTAGACGACGCGGCCGCCTACGACGTGACGGTCAGCGCGCCCGGGTACGAGGACGCGACCGCCAGCCAGACGACCGTCGCGGCGGGTGAGTCGGCGACTGTCGCGGCAGGCCGACTCGGCCCCGTCGACGCGACGGTCGACGTCGCCGCGACGCTGGAGGCGGCCCCCGGTGAGGAGCGGACGGTCCAGTTCGCGCTCGTCGATACCGGCGGCGAGGAACCGGTCCCGGTCGACACCGTCACCCGGACCGTCGGCGCCGACGAGACGACGACCGAGACGGTGACGCTGGCCGCGGACTTCTCTCTGCCGGCGGTCGGTAGCGCCGACGACTACGCCGTCGCGGCCGAAGTCGCCGGGACGGATGCCTACGACCCCGACGGGGTCGACATCGGCGTCCTCACGCCCGGCGACACCGCCGACGCCGGTCGACTCGCGCTCGACGCCGCGGACGCGACGGTGACCGCCGACGCCGCGCTCCAGGCGGCGCCCGGCGAGGAGACGACGCTCCGGTTCGAACTCGTGACCGCGGCGGGCAACGAGGCGGTCGCCACCGCGACCGACACCGTCGGCGCCGACGAGACGACGACCGACACGGTGACGCTGGCGGCCGACTTCTCGGACGCGGCCGTCACCGGCGGTGACAGCTACGAACTCCGGGTCGTCCCAGTAGCGGGCAACGAGGATTACGCCGCGACCGTCTCTGCGGACGCCGCGACGCTGTACCCCGGCGACGAGCGGTCGCTCGGGGCAGATCTGGAACTGTCGGCCGACGCGGTGACCGTCGAGGCCGACGCGGCGCTGTCGGACCTCCCGGGCGACCAGACGGCCGTGACGTTCCGCCTGAAAGACGGCGACGGCAACGTCCTCGATACGGTCGTCGCCGACGGCGACGCCGGGGTCGCTCCGACCGGGACGGACGCCGGACCCGTGACGCTGACCGCGACCTTCGACGATCCGGCGCTGACCGCTGGCGACGCGCTGACGGTGACCGCCGAACCGTCCACGGGGAACGTCGACTACTCGCTTGCCCGAACGACCGCCCTCGCGGACGCCCGCCCCGGCGACGACGCGACGGCCGGAACGCTCGCACCCGAAGCGTCGCCCGCGACGGTGACCGTCGCACCGGCGCTCTCGAACCCCACCGATGGGCCGGTCGACATCGTGGTCGAACTGGTCGACGCCGAGACGGGGACCGTCGCCGACGCGAGCGATCCGGTGACGGTCGCGTCTGGTGCGACCGCGGTCGACCCGGTGACGCTAACGGCCGACTTCCTCGGCGACGCGACCAGCGGCGCGCCCTACGAGGTCCGGGTGCGCGCCGACACGGACACCTACGAGACGGCGACGCTCGACGTCGGCGTGCGCCATCCCGGCGACGCGGTCGAGTCGTCGGCGACCCTCGACGCGGTGCCAGCGACGGTGACGGTGACGCCAGCGCTCTCCGATCGGTTCGACGACGACGTCACAGTCGACGTGGCGCTGGTGAACACCGACAGCGGGACCACCGTCGCCGCGAGCGACCACACGATCGGTGCGGGCGACCTGACCAACGGGTCCGTGACGCTGGCGGCCGACTTCCTCGGCGACGCGACCAGTGGCGCGCCTTACGAGGTCCGCGTGACGCCAGCGACGGACGCCTACGACCCGGCGACGGTCGACGCGGGGACGCTACGCCCCGGCCGAGAGTCGACCGACAGCGGCGAGACGACGCTGGCCGCACGTCCGGCGACGGTCACCGTCGACGCGGCGCTGTCGGTCCCGTACTCGGAGGCGGTGCCCCTGACGGTGGAACTGATCGACGTGGAGACGGGAGCCGTCGCCGCGACAGGCGAGGCGACGGTCGCGCCCGGCGACACCCGGAGCGGTCAGGTGACGCTGACGGCGGACTTCCGCGCGGGCGAGTCCGCAGTGGCTGGCCACGAGTACGAGGTGGTCGTCACGGCTGGCGGCGACCGCTACGAGACGGCGACCGCCAGCGTCGGATCGCTCTACCCCGGGACCGAGACCGACCGACGCGGCGAGGCGGTCCTCCCCGGACCGGAGTTCGCCGTCAGCATCGACCGGGTCGACGAGACGGCGCTGCGAAACGAGACGGTCGACGTGGTGGTCGACGTGACCAACGTCGGCGAGGCCGACGGCACGCAGACGCTGGCGTTCCGCGTCGACGGGTCGGTGGTGGCCACGCGACCCACCTCGCTCGACGTCTCGGAGACGACCACCGAGACGTTCGCTTACACCGCCGTCGACGCCGACCGGCCAGCGATCACGATGCGGGCGACCAGCGAGGACGACGACGCCGCGCGGACGGTCACGGTCGAGAACGAGACGCTGATCGACGGGGACGGGACCGTCGACCGCGGCGGCGCGTTCGCCCTCGACGGCGACGACGGGACCGACACGCTCGTCGTCGCGAGCGACGACGTCGTGATCGACGGCCAGAACAGCACGCTCGGCGGTGGCGACGGTCCTGCGCTCAGCGTCGAGGGGGTCGACAACGTGACCGTCAGGAACGTCACGCTACCCGACGGCGAACCGGTCGTCGCGTCGAACGCGACGGTCTCGCTGGAGGGGGTCACCCTCGGCGGGACGACAGTGACCGTGGTCGGGACGGACATCCGCGTCAGCGCCGCGGACGCACCGCCCGCCGATCCCCTCGGACAGGCGACGATCGGTGAATACGTCCGGGTCGAGCAGACCTCGGACGACGGCCGTGCGACGATCAACGTCAGCTACGATCCCGGTACCGTTCCCGGTAGCGGGGCGAACCTGACGATGTGGAAGCACAACGACACCGCGGGCTGGGTGAACATGACCGCCGTCGAAGGCGCGGATGGCGTGAACACGACCGGGCACTACGTCTACGCCGAGGCCAGCGCGTTCTCGACGTTCGCGCCCGCCCGGCCGGACAACCACCCGCCGGTCGCGAACGACCAGCGGTACACGATGTTCGACAGGGCGGACCTGACGGTGACGCCGGGTCTCCTCGGTAACGACCGCGACCCCGACCGCGACGGACTGACGGCGACGGTCGTCGACCGACCGGACGTCGGGTCCGTCTCGGTCGCTCCCAACGGATCGTTCACGTACGTACCCGAGATTGGATTCACCGGGACGGTCACGTTCACCTACGCTGCCGTCGACGAACACGGCGCCCGCGACACTGCGACGGTGACCCTCGGAATCCCGTCGCCCGCGTCGAGTATCTACCGCAGTGACGAATCCGATGATGGCGCGGGCGGATCGTCGTCGCCCGAGGGGACGCCGGAACCGACGGCGACACCCACCGAGACACCGGAACCGACGGCGACACCCACCGAGACACCGGAACCGACGGCGACACCCACCGAGACGCCGGAACCGACGGCCACGCCAGTCGAGCGCCCGGAGGCCACCGACGAACCGACGGCGACACCGACGACGGGGCCCACGCCGACCGCGACAGCGACGCCCACGCAGACGGCGACGTCCACGCCCACGCCGACCGCGTCTGAACCGACGCAGACGGCGACGCCGCCCGCGACGACGACGATTGCGCCGGAGACGACGGAGATGGCAACCGGCGTGCCCGAGGTGACGACCGCGCCGCCGGCCGCACAGGAGGACACCGCGGTCGCGGACGAGAACGCCGACGCCGACACGACGAGCCGCTCCGGACCCGGGTTCGGTGTGATCGCGCCGCTGCTCGTCCTCGTCGTCGCGGCGCTCGTCGCGGTGCGACGCGACTGACACTCCCGGACGGTCGGTCTGACCGCTCACCCACTCTGTTTTCACGTACGATATTTGGAAACACAGGCATATGATCTCTGAGGGGCATATGAGCTCGTGTGTCCCGGGTACTTTCGACTCTGATTCTTTTGATCGTCGCGGCGCCGGTCGCCGCGGCGGGTCCCGCCGTTGCGGGTGGGCTGGCCGGTGACGCGGCCGACGGAGTCACGACCCCCGAACGCGGGGTCGACGAAGCCGTCACGACGGGACTGTCGGGTGCGGGGTCGGACGGCACGGGGGTCACCGGATCGGTCGGCCGAAACGGGTCGGCCGACGCTCCAGGACCTGGGCAGTCGGTCGCGGTCACCCGGTTGGGGTCCGGCGCGGTGCGGTACGACCTCTCGCTGTCCGGGTTCGACGGCGTCGACCGCGCGTGGGTCGTGGTCCGGGGGAACGTGACGGTCCGGAACGTTTCGGGGTTCGAGCGCGTCGAAGACGGCGATCTGACCCGGCTCAGGTGGACGGGGGCGGACCGCGCTGGCGTCTCGCTGGTCGTGACCGGCGACTTCGAACGGGCGGACACGACGCCGGTGGCCGACGGGTCGTGGGCGTTCGGACCGCTCCCGTTCGTCGAACTCCAGTGGGCGACCGGCGGGTCGGTGTCGCGGTCGTGGCCCCTGCGTGACGCCGTCGGCGACGCGACCTCGGGCGTCGCTGGCGACCGGTACGTCCTGCTGGGCGACCACGACGTGATCGAACGGCGGGCGCCCGCACAGCGGTTCAGGCTGATCGTCCCGGCCGACGAGTCGGTCGCGGCCGACCGTGCGGCGGTCGGCGACGCGCTGGTCAACGCGTCGTGGCGACTCGACGTCGGCGACCGGGACCC
>Ga0207813_100614_pt1 | contig 17612 bp, 16 predicted proteins | sample A23E3SouthBayCA_2_FD_187730 | JGI IMG/M metagenome (GOLD analysis project Ga0207813, IMG submission 187730) | Aerobic enrichment media microbial communities from Eden Landing Ponds, California, USA - A23 E3 (4) (SPAdes) | ecosystem: Environmental > Aquatic > Marine > Unclassified | place... | reverse complement strand
GCGTGACGAACTACGAATGATGCGCCACGACGTCGCCATCGTCGGTGGCGGCTGCGTCGGGCTGTCGGTAGCGAAACACCTCGCTGAGCAGACCGACCTCGATGTCGCCGTACTGGAGAAAGAGCACCACCTCGCGGCCCACCAGAGCGGCCGCAACTCGGGCGTCCTCCACCCGGGATTCAACTACCCGCCGGACTCGAAGAAGGCGCAGTTCGCCACCGAGGGGACCGCGCGGATGAAGGCGTACTGCGCCGACCACGACATCCCCTGCGAGGAACTCGGAGTGCTCGTGGTCGCACAGGACGACGAGGAGGCGGCGCGCCTCGACGACCTCGCCGAGCAGGCCGAGGCCAACGGCGTCGAGTACGAACTCCTCGGCTCGCAGGCGGAAATCCGGGAGCACGAGCCCCACGCGGTCGGGCAGGCGGCGCTGTACGCGCCGGAGGCCGCGTCCGTCGACTCCCAGCAGTACGTCTACGAACTGGCCGCCGAGGTCCGGGACGCCGGCGTGTCGCTGTACACGGGCTACGAGGTCGGCGAAATCGACCGCGCTCCCGACGGCTACCACCTGTCGACGAGCAACGGCCGCTTCGAGGTGTCCTATCTCGTCAACGCCGCGGGCTTGCACGCCGACAGGCTCGCGCATCAGGTCGGCGTCGGCGAGCAGTATCAGGTCGTCCCGTTCCGCGGGGAGTATTACGAGGTCCGCCCGGAGCGCGCACAGCTCTGCCAGACGATGATTTACCCGACGCCGGACCCCGAGCTCCCGTTCCTCGGCGTCCACTACACGCGCCGGACGGACGGGAAAGTCATCGTCGGCCCGAACGCGGTGCTGGCGTTCGGCCGCGAGGCCTACGACAACACCGACGTGAACCCCCGCGACCTCTACGAGACGCTCACCTACGAGGGCTTCCGGAAGCTGCTCTCCTCGAAGACGATGGTGAAGGTGGCGTGGGAGGAACTGAACAAGTCCTACCGCAAGGAGAAGTTCGCGGCGGCGTCCCAGCGCCTCGTCCCCGAGGTGCGTGCGGACGACCTGCGGAAGAGCTACGCGGGCATCCGCGCGCAGTTGGTCAGCGACGACGGCGAACTCGTCAAGGACCCGCTGTTCGTCGAGCGCGAGGACGCCGTCCACATCCTCAACGCGGTGTCGCCGGGGTTCACGTCGTCGCTGCCGTTCGGCGAGCACATCGCCGAGACGCTCGCCGAGAAGGCGCGGTGACCACGGGAGTTACGACCCGGGCCGTACAGGGTGGGGTATGGAGTCACCCGAGAACCTGACGGTCGGCCGGTGGGACGACCCGCACCTCGCGGAGACGGCCCACGACGGCATCGAGCGCCGCGTGCTCTGCTTCGACGACGACGTGATGCAGGTCCACTACACCGTCGCCGAGGGCGCGGTGTTCCCCGCGCACAGCCACGAGGAGACCAGACAGACCGTCTACGTCGTCGACGGCGCAATCGAGCTGTTCGGCGACCACGAGACGATGCTTGAGGCGGGCGACTCGTTCGTCGTCGGCCCGGGCGTCCGCCACGGCGTCCGCGGCGTCGCCGAGGAGACCGAGCTACTGGACACGTTCACGCCGCCAATCGAGGCGTACACGCGGGCGTAATCACCCTGACGGCGAGCCGTCGGGCCGTCCGTGACCCGACTGTTTAATAGCGGGGCCGTAGAAGTCCTCGCCACGACGAGCGACGAGCAGCACGTCGGCCGGCGAGCCTGTCGGCCGGCGTGTCGCCACTCACAGACTATGCAAGGTCCACGAAACCGCGGCCGGCGGTCGGCCGCCACAGACGGCTGTATCGCGTCGAACGACCGACCTCGACGGCCGACGCGGGGGAACCGATGACCGCCGGCCCGGACGAACAGCCTGTCGAACGGCGACTCCACGACGACGTGCCGGTCGTCGACGCGGCGGCCGCCGCGGCGTCCATCGACGCGGACGCGACGGTGCTCACGAGCGGGTTCGGGAGCGTCGGCTACCCGAAGGCGATTCCGCTCGCGCTCGCCGACGACGACCGCGACCTCTCGCTGACGGTCGTCCACAGCGGGAACGTCGGCGACGAAATCGACGTCGACCTCGTGGAGGCGGGCGCCATCGAGCGGCGCTTCTCCTACCAGTCGTCGCGGGTCGCCCGCGCCGCGACGAACCGCCGCGAGGTCGCGTTCAGCGACCGGAACGCCTCCTCCATCGGCGACGAGGTCCAGCACGGCGGTCTCGTGGACCCCGACGTGGCGGTCGTGGAGGCCGTCGCGGTCGGCGAGGGGTGGTTCGTGCCGTCCACGTCGCTCGGGCAAGTGCCGGCGTTCGTCGAGGCAGCCGACCGGCTGTACGTCGAACTGAACCGCCGCCAGCCGCTGGAACTGCAGGCGCTCCACGATGTCTACCGGCCGGACGCGCCGCCGAACCGCGGACCGGTCCCGATCACGGAGCCGGGCGAGCGAATCGGCACCGCACACGTCAGCTTCGACCCGGAGAAGCTCGCGGGCGTCGTCGAGACCGACATCGCTGACTCCACGTACACGTTCCGCGACCCGACCGACGACGACCTCGCCATCGCCGAGCACCTCGGCGACTTCCTGAGCGCGGAGCTGGAGCGCTCGCCGGTCTTCGAGGACGCGGTCCACCTCCAGTTCGGCGTCGGCTCGCTCGGGAACGCGCTGATGGGCGAGCTGCAGGAACTGGACTTCGGCGACCGCGACGTCGTCTACTTCGGGGAGCTCATTCAGGACGGCCTGCTTGACATGCTCGACGACGGCCAACTGGAGTGCGCCAGCGCCACGTCGATGGCGCTCACCGACGAGGGCCAGCGGCGGCTCTTCGAGGACGTCCAGCGGTACGCCGAGGACGTCGTGTTGCGGCCGGCGGACGTCTCGAACCACCCGGGCGTCATCGACCAGTTCGGCGTCGTCGGCGTCAACAGCGCCATCGAGGTCGACATCTATGGGAACGTCAACTCCACGCACGTCGGCGGCAAGCACATGATAAACGGCGTCGGCGGCTCCGCGGACTTCAACCGGAACTCGCTGGTGACCGTCTGCGCGCTCCCGTCGACGCTGAACGGCGGCGACGTCTCCCGAATCGTGCCGATGGCGTTCCACGTCGACCACACCGAGCACGACGTCGACGTGTTCGTCACCGAGCAGGGCGTCGCGGACGTCCGCGGGCTGTCGCCGGTCGAGCGCGCCGAGCGCATCATCGAGCAGTGCGCGCACCCCGAGTTCGCGCCCGAACTGCGCGACTACCTCGACGACGTGCGCGAGCAGGACAACCACATCCCCCACGACGTCCAGCGCGCCGCCGAGTGGCACGAGTAGGGGGTTCGACTGCTTCTGTCGCGGGTCGAGAGAACGCCGTCGAAGGGGCGACGGCCTACAGGCTGATACCGCTGCCGTAGAAGTAGAGGTACACCCACCACGCGTAGCCGACCGCCAGCGCGACGGCGGTCAGTATCTCCAGCGCCGTGACGTAGGTGTTTCCGTGGGTCTCTCGGAACGCCTGAATCCGCGCTATCTGCCGCCAGAGCGGCACCAGCGGCTCCGGAATGACCTCTTCGAGGCCGCCGACGTCGGACGTGTCGACTTGGTCCTCGGGGGCTTCCCTGCTCGGGCTCATTGTTTCACCTCCTTGGTGAACGGCAGGCTGAGACCGCGGACCATCACCTTCTCCGCGACGAAGACGGCGGCGAAGACGGCGATGCCCGCGAGCTTCGCCAGCGCCATCGGGTACGTCATGATGAGGACGCCGAGCACCGCGATTGCGCTACGGGCGAGCACCTTCCGCCCGAGCGACAGCTCGAACGGGTAGTTCAGGCCGTAGATGATGGCGATGGCGCCCATCACGACCATGAAGCCCACCCAGAGCGTCCCGAGCCCCGGGGACATCGAAATCATCGCGGGGTTGTAGACGAACGCGATGGGGAGCACGAACAGCGGCGCGGCGATTTTCAGCGCGGCGCCGCAGGTCCGCCAGAAGTTCGCCTCCGCGATGCCGGCGGCGACGACCGCCGCCGTGGCCACCGGTGGCGTGATGCCCGCGAGAATGGCCGCGTAGAACATCGTGTAGTGGGCGGTAATCTGCGCCACGCCGAACTCGTTGACGAGCGTGGGGACGATGAGGATAGCGACGACGACGTACGCGGCGACCGTCGGCATCCCGACGCCCATCACGATGGCGACGGCCATGCCGAGCAGCACCGCGAACAGCAGGATGCCACCGGAGAGGTTGATCATCAGCAGCGCAATCTTCGCGGGGACGCCGGTCGTCGAGAACAGGTTCACGACGCCGCTGATGACGACGAGGATGATGGCGATGGGCGCGAGGATGATGGCGCCCCGGCGGAAGCCGTGAACCGTGTTCGAGACCTGCGTGGCGAACTCGCCGAGCGGCCGGAATCGAAGCACGCGCGCCTTGAGCGCGCGCAAGCGGTCGCGGGCGGGGCCGAGGAGTCCGCCCGACCCCTGAGTCCGCCGCGTCACCTCGCGGTCGGCGGTCCACGACCCGCTGCTCACGCACTCGGCGATGCGCTGGAGCGTCGGGGTGGTGATGCCCGTGATAATCATCGCGAACACCGTGTACATCGCCGAGGTCATCACCGTGTACTGGGCGATGCCGAGGTAGTAGATGAGGACGCCGAACGGGATGCCGAACCGGAACGCTTCGGTGATCTTCTCGTTTCGCGAGAGCGGTTCGTCGAAGAACTCCGAGAACTCCATGTCTTGGTCGCTGGAGTCGCTAATCGCGGTGTAGTGGACCGCGATGGCGATGGACGCGACCAGAATCGCCGCGGGGACCAGCCCCGCGACGACGATGTTGAGGTACGCGACGCCGAGGTACGACGCCATCACGAACGCGGACGCGCCCATGACCGGCGGGAGCACCTGCCCCGCGGTCGAGGCGACCGCTTCGATGCCGGCCGCGCGGTGGCCGGACATGCCGCTCTCTTTCATCGTCGGAATCGTGAACGACCCCGTCATGGCGGCGTTCGCGGTGTACGAGCCGTTGATGGAGCCGATGACCGCCGAGGAGAGCACGGCCGTCTGTGCGACGCCCGAGCGGATGCGTCCGGCGGCGACGATGGCGAGCCGGAGAATCAGGTCGAAGGCGCCGTACGCGAACAGCAGGCCGGCGTACAGGAGGAACGGCGCGATCCACGACGCGGTCAGCTGCGTGAGCGAGCCGTAGAACCCGTACAGGTCGGTGACCGTCGCCTGCAGGAGCGTCAACTGCGACATCCCCGCGTGGCCGAGCACGCCGGGGACGGCGTCGCCGAACATCGCGTACAGCATCACGCCGATGACGAGGAACAGGAAGATGTTCCCGAACTCGCGCCACGTCAGGTACAGCAGCGAGATGATGATGAGGCGCGCGAGCATGTACTCGTGCTCCGCGGCGAACCCCTGCCGCAGGAGGTAGACGGTCTCGAAGTTCAGGAAGAAGTAGAACGACGCGGTGATGAGCACGCCGGCCGCCGGCAGCAACACTAACGCGTCTACCTTGCTGCCGGCTTCGAGCGATTCGCGCGTCTCGTTGAGGGCGTACACCGTCATGATGCCGCCGACGAACAGGACGGCGTACTTGACTGTCGACCACGTCTGGGTGTAGGCCCACCAGAGGACGACACCCCAGAACAGGACGGCGGCGACCGTGACCGTGAGGTCGAGGCCGCGCAGCCACCCTACGGGACCAGTTTCTCGTTCGGATTGTGTATCCATGTTGTTGGTGTGGTTTGCTTGTCGTAAAATATCGGTCGGAGTGTGGTATCGGTGGAGCGACGCTGCGGGCGTCCGTTACGCCGTCTCGCCCTCGGTGAGGCTGTCGTCCCACGCGTCGTTGTCCTTGTAATACTGCACTGCGCCGGGGTGGACGGGGATGCGCTCTTGGGCGTACGCGAGCATCTCCTCCGCGGAGTCGTAGTCGTTGAACTGCGCTTCGCCGTCGTTGACCACGTCGTTGTGCTCGTTGACGACGCGGCACAGCTCGTAGACCGCGTCGGCGTTGGCCTCGGGGTTGAACGTGTAGTTGACTTCGAGGTCCCACGTGAACACTTCGTCGGTGCCGATGTCGCTGTTGGCGATCTGCCACTCGCTGTACGGCGTGCGGGTCGTCCCGGCGCCGGAGTACGACTCCGCGGACTCGATGAGCGCGTCCGTCGGCTCGACGTAGTGGAGGTCGACGCGGGAGGCCATCTCTTGCACGAACCCGGTGTACCGGACGCCGGGCGCGCCGTACGCGATGGACGCGTCGATGGTCCCCTCCTCCATGGCCCCGGGCGCGTCACCGACACCCATGTTCTGGATGTTCATCTGGTCGTAGACGTCCGCGGTCGGGTCCTGCGACCAGACGTCGAGCGTCGTCGCGCGCGTCGAGTAGCCCGGCTCTGCGGGGTAGACGTTCTTGCCGGCGAGGTCGTCGAACGTCTCGATGTCCGTGCCGTCGCGGGCGACCACGTAGATGCTGTACGGGAACGCGCCGAACCCGTACTGGGGGATGCGCGAGACCGACTGCTCGGAGAACCGCCCGCGGTCGTCGAGGGCCTTGTTGAGGGAGTTGTTGTCGGTGATGCCGGCGTTGAACTGGTTCTGGGCCATCCGGTAGATGGTCCCGATGTAGCCGGGGCTCTCGATGGTGGAGTAGTCGAGGGTGTCGCTGGTCTGGCTGACAGCGCGCTCGACGGCGAGCCCGACGTCTTGGGTGCCGCCTGCGGAGGTCCCGACGCGCAGCGTGAGGTTCTCGCTGCCGCCGCCCCCACCGCCGCTGGTGCTGGTGCCGCTGTCGCCGCCCTCTGTGGTGCCGTCGCCGCCGTTGTCACCGCCGCCACCGGTACACCCGGCGAGCCCCGCGATACTCGCTGCCGCTGTGCTGTACAGGAACTTGCGTCGGTGCATACTCTCGTCTACCATGTTCATCCCTGACAAACCATCCGGTATATAATAATCTATCCGTTCGTTACGCCGGTTCGCCCGTGCAAAAACCGCTCGTGATAGTTCCCCGTGTGGTCGCTGCGGAACACTACTCGGAGAACGAGACGGTGACCGGACACTCCGCCGAGAGCATCACCGACTGGGTCGTGCTCCCGAACAACACCTTCCCGGTCGGGCTGCGCTTGCGCCCGCCCATGGAGATGTTGTCGGCGCCGATTTCGTCGGCGACAGCGAGAATCTGTTGGGCGACCTCGCCGTGTTCGCGGCGCTTCGACACCGACGCGACCCGCGACGAGAGAAACTCCTCGACGGCGCTGACGCTCTCGGGGTAGTTCGTCTCGTCCCAGACGTCCTCGGATTTGACCTTGCCGGCCTCGCCCGTGACGTCGAACTCCTCGAAGACGTTGAGGACGACCACCGACACGTCCTCGGCGGCGTTCGGGAAGCCCGCGACGGCTTCGGCGGCGTTCATCGCGCGGTCCGTGTTGTCGCTGACTGGCAGTAGGACTCGGTACACGGTAGCGACCCACACAGTCTCCCGTAATAAAAATACCCGCCGGGGCTACCGCGTGACCGGCGCCTCGGCGACGCCGATAGATTCCACGACAGCGCGCACGTCGTCGCCGGGCCGGATGTGCGCCGCGCCGGGCGTCCCCGTGCTGAACAGGTCGCCGGGCTCCAGCGTCATCACGTCCGAGTGGAACGAGACAATCTCCGCAGGCGGGAACAGCATGTTCCGAATCTCGTTTTCGGCCTCGACGCTCCCGTTCACTTCGGTCCGCACGGACACCGACGCGAGGTCCAGCGGCCCCTCGGGCACCGCGAGCGCGGCGCCGGGCACGAGGAACGTGTCGTAGCTCTTCGCGCGCGTCAGGAACCGGGGGTTGCGCTGGAGGACGTCCTCGGCGGTCATGTCGATGACCGGGAGGAAGCCCGCGACCACGTCCTCGAAGTCGCCCTCGTCGACGTTCCGGCAGGTCCGACCCATCACGACGCCGAGTTCGGCCTCCGCGGTGACGCGCTCGCTCTGCGACTCCGGCGGGAGGCGAATCGGGCCGCCCGGCCCCGTCGGGACCGTCGAGGGCTTCACGAAGCTCGCGGGCTCCTCGGGGCGCTGCTCGTCGAGGTCGCCGGCGTGTTCCTCGTAGTTCAGGCCGATGCCCCAGAGCTTCCCGAACTGTTCGAGCGGCGCGCCGAACGTGATGTCCTCGGCGGGCACGGGGTCGGCGGGCGCGTCCGCCACGTCGCCGAGCGTCCCGTCGGCCGCCCGCGGGAGCGCGTCCCGGACGCTGTCGAGGCCCGGTTCGACCGCGTCCAGCCGGACGTAGCCGTCCTCGCCGCCGAGCAGCGGGTCGCCGGTGGCGGTGCGTGCGAGGTACTTCATTCGTCTCGGTCCGTCCAGAAGTCGAACGAGCGCCCCGGCGCGAACACGTCCAGCCCGACCGCGCGCTCGTCGCCGGTGTTCTCCACGCGGTGGGGCTCGCTGGATTCGAGTAGCACCGAGTCGTTGGGCTGGAGCGTCACCTCGCCGTCCTCCGTGGCGACGGTGAGTTCGCCCTCCAGACAGAGACACACCTGCTCGTTCTCGTGGTCGTGCATCGGGGAGCTGTGGCCCGGCGGCTTCTCGAACCACTCGAAGGAGAACTGGTCGCTGCCCGCCATGGCGACGCGCCGCCACCCCTCCTCGGGCTCGTACGTCTCCGCGTCGTCGAACTTGACTGGCTTCATAGGTTCGACCCGATGGAGCCGCCGTCGATTTGGAGGGCCGCGCCGTTGATGTAGCCGGACTTCGGCGAGGAGAGGAACGCCACCGTGTCCCCGAGTTCCATCGGGTCGCCGATGCGCCCGAGCGGGTTGTCCGACCAGTCCTCGAGGCCGTCCTCGTAGTCCTCGTAGTCGCCGCGCTCGATGGCGCTGTCGATGAGGTTCTCGATGCGGGAGGTCTCGTGGGAGCCGGGGAGCACGGTGTTCGTGCGCACGTCCGGCGCGAGCTCCTTCGAGAGCGTCTTCTCGAGACCGACGACGGCCATCCGCACCGAATTGGAGAGCACGAGGTTCTCCTTGGCCTCCTTGACGGTACGAGAGGTGATGTTGACGATGGTGCCGCCGTCGCCCTCTTCGAGGTGGGGCGCGGCCTCCCGCGCGAGGCGGACGACGCTCATCACCAGCAGGTCGTACGCCTCGTACCAGTCCTCGTCGGTGGTGTCGAGGAAGGCGCCCGAGGGCGGGCCGCCCGCGCTCGTGACGAGGTGGTCGACGGTGCCGAACTCCTCGACGGTCGTCTCGACGAGCGCCGAAATGTCGTCGGGGTCGGTGAGGTCGCCGGGCTGGGCGACGACCTCGCCCTCGGCGACTGCCTCGATTTCCTCGCGGGCCTCCTCGAGCCGGTCCTCGTCGCGGCCGTTGATGACGACGTTCGCGCCCTCCTGTGCGAGCGCCTTCGCCGACGCTTTCCCGAGTCCGCTGGACGATGCCGTGACGAGCGCCGCGTTGCCGTCGATTTCTAGGTCCATGTTACGGACAATCAGAGGACACCGTGAAAACGTTTCCGTAGAGGCAACCGCGGCGCTACCGCTCGCTGAACGCCGCGGTCCCGTCCTCGAAGCCCAGCGTCTCGCGGGCGCGGACGCTGGCGGCCACCGGGAGGTCGTCGACGACCGCGGCAGAGACTCGGAGGTCGCGCAGTTCCTCGGTGTTGCGAATCCAGACGATGCGCACGGAGTCGGGGTCGTAGCCGCCGAGCGCGGACAGCGCGGTGCGGAGCGCGAACTCGTCGTCGGGCGCGACCACCGGGAGCTTGGACTTCGCCAGCGACCCGCTGGTGAGCGCGTTCGCGTACGTCTTCCGCAAATCGAGCTGGTCGATTGCGGCCTGCCGCGTGAGGTCCGCGAGCCCGATGCCGTTGCCGTTGCCCTTCGTCGCCTCGGTGAGCCCGCGGGCGTAGATGAGGTCGATGTCTGGCGTCTCGGGGTCGGGCGCGTTCAGCACGCGGTAGCGCCCGATGACGTTCGTGTCCATCCCCGCGCCCGAAATCTCCTTGCCGAGTTCGTCGACGACCAGCAGGTCGATGTCCTCGACGGGCAGGGTGGCCATCTCGTCGTACGCGCGCTCCAGCAGTTCGGGCTCCCGGTCGAAGAACGAGCCCGCGGGCACCCCTTCGAGGTGCGCAATCTCCTCCTCGAAGTTCTCCACGATTGCGAGCCCGCCGAGCAGGGGCACCGCGGATTCGATGACCTCAAGCGCGGCGGCCAGCGTCTCGACGTACCCCTCCGCGATGGCCGTGGAGTGGAACGACTTCGCGCCGCGCTGCTTGCCGAGGCCGACGACGGTCATCTTCGCCAGCCCGCTCTCGATGTCGCCGCTGAAGTTCGTGTGCGCCTTCACGCGGTTCACGACGAGCACGGCGTCGGCGTCGAGCGCGGCGTCCGAGAAGTGGACGGGGAAGTCGGTGTCGCCGACGGCCACCGTGTCCAGTTTTGTGGCATCCATGCGCGCGTCGATGGGCGCGCCGACGCTCGCCTCGGTGACGCCGAGGGACTCCAGCACCTCGCGCTGGCCGTCGGGCGTCGCGCCGCCGTGGCTCCCCATCGCGGGCACGACCACGGGGTCGAAGCCGCGCTCGGCGAGGGCGGCGACGACGGCGGCGGCCACGTCGTCGATGCGGTGGATGCCGCGGCTGCCGACGCCGACGGCGACCGTCCCGCCGTCCGGCACGTCGTCGAGCGGGAGGCGCGCGAGTTCGTCGCGCGCCGCCGCGACCGGGTCGGCGAGCGTTTCGACCGGCGGGTCGTACCGGACGCGGGCGAACTCGGGGAGCGGCTGCGGGTCGACGAGGTGGTCGACGTCGCCGCGCTCGGGGAACTCCATGCGTTGGGCAGGGGCGCGCCGGCACAAAAACCGTGCGGGTGAGTATTGCCGGTACAGAGGGGTACTTGTGTGCGTGCTCCGCGGCTGGGCCTATGGAAATCACCGAGGTCGAGTCGTTCCCAATCAAGCTACCGCTGGAGTCGCCGGTGTCGTTCTCCAACCGCACGCTCACGTACCGCGACCACGCGATAACGTACGTGCGGACGGACACCGGCCACGAGGGCGTCGGCTACTCGCTGGGCTACGAGGGCGCGGGCCTCATCGCCGACGCCGTCGAGTCCCTGCTCGAACCGATGCTCGTCGGGGAGGACCCCCGTGACACGGAGCGGCTGTGGCACGAGATGTACGACGGCACCGTCCAAATCGGCCGGACCGGCCTCCTGTTGCGCGCCATTTCCACGGTGGACATCGCGCTCTGGGACGTGAAGGGGAAGGCCGCGGGCGAACCGCTGCACAAGCTCCTCGGCGGGCACAGCGAGCGCGTGCCCTCCTACGCCAGCGGGGGCTACTACCGCGACGACAAGGGCCACGAGGGCCTGCGCGCGGAGATGCGGCGCTACCTCGACGAGGGCCACGATACGGTGAAGATGAAGGTCGGCCGGCGCTCCGCCGACGAGGAGGCCGACCGGGTGGCCGCGGTGCGGGACGAAATCGGCGACGAGCGCACGCTCCTCTTGGACGCCAACGGCGTCTGGGAGTCCTCGACGGAGGCGCTGCGGAACTGCCGGCAGTTCGCCCCGTACGACCCGTACTTCATTGAGGAGCCGGTGATGATCGACCGCGTGGACACGATGGCCGAGGTGAACGGCGCGCTCGACTACCCGGTCGCCACCGGCGAACTGGAGGGCACGCGACACAACTTCGCGCGCCTCGCGGACTCGGGCGCGGCGACCATCCTCCAGCCCGACGTCACCGTCTGCGGCGGCATCACGGAGTGGCTGAAAATCGCCCACCACGCCGCCGCCTACGACATCCCAATCGCGCCCCACTACAACTGGAACATCCACGCGTCGCTTTTGGGCGCCATCGAGAACGGCCTCTGGGTGGAGTATTTCTACCGCGACATGGACGTGAAGGCGTTCGACGACGTGGTTGCCGACCCCGTGAAGCCCGACAGCGACGGCATGATCGACCTCCCCGACCGACCCGGCCACGGCGTGCCGCTCGACGAAGCCGCCCTGCGGAAGTTCAAGGACGAATGAGAGACTACTCAGACCAGATTCAGACCCGCGACCCGGACCGAGACGTAGCGATTACGGACATCAGCGCGTGCGTCGTCGAAGGCAACTTCGAGTGGAACCTCATCAAGGTGGAGACGGACGCCGGCGTCACCGGCATCGGGGAGGCCTACCGCGGCGGCGGCGTCCCCGAGCTCGTGGAGTACACGAACCGCTTCCTCGTCGGCGAGAACCCCCTCGACGTGGAGCGCCTCGTCCGGTACATCTTCCAAGAGATGTCCGGCCACGGCGGCACCACCGGGAAGGTCGTCACCGCGGCGTCCGGCATCGAGGTCGCACTACTTGACGCCACCGGGAAGATTCTCGGCCTCCCGGTCTACCAGTTGCTCGGGTCGAAGTACCGCGACGAGGTGCGGCTCTACTGCGACTGCCACGCGGGCGAGGCGTACGCCGTCAAGGACGGCGCAACCGACTACGCGGAGGCGGAGGCGTACACGCCGGAGGCGTACGCGGCGGAGGCGGCGCGCGTCACCGACATGGGCTTCGACGCCATCAAGTTCGACCTCGACCTCCCCGCGGACAACGTCAACGACTCCTACAACGGCCGCCTCACGAACGCGGCCATCCGCGAGAAGAAAGAAATCGTGGAGGCCGTCCGCGAGGAAATCGGCTACGACGTGGACCTCGCGTTCGACTGCCACTGGGACTACTCCGTCGAGAGCGCCAAGCGGCTGGCCTACGAACTGGAGGAGTTCGACCTGATGTGGCTCGAAGACCTCGTGCCCCCGGAGAACATGGACGCCCAGAAGGAGGTCACGCAGGCCACGCGGACGCCGGTGGCGACCGGCGAGAACCGCTTCCGGGTGTTCGAGCTCTCCGAACTCGTCTACGAGCACGGCGTCGACGTGGTGACGCCGGACCCGACCACCGTGGGCGGGCTGACGGAGACGATGCGGGTCGCTGACCGCGCGGAGGAGAACTACATCCCGATGTCCCCGCACAATGTCTGTAGCCCCGTCGGCACGATGGCGTGTGTCCACCTCGGGGCGGCGACGCCGAACTTCGACCTGCTGGAGTACCACGCGCTGGAGGTCGAGTGGTGGGACGACCTGCTCGCGCGCGACGAGCCGCTGATTCGGGACGGCCGCATCGAGGTGCCCGAGGCGCCCGGTCTGGGCATCGAACTCGACGAGCGCGTCGTCGAGGAGCACCGCCTCGACGGGACCGACGGGTTCTGAGCGCGGCCGGGGAGGAGGGTTATTTATTGGTGGGGGCGTTACGGCGACGTATGCTCGACTACTTCGACTTAGCGTCGTCGCTGACCGAGGAGGAGCGGATGCTCGTCGACTCCGCGCGCTCGTTCATCGAGGGCGAGGTGGAGGACATCGGCCAGCACTGGATCGACGGCACGTTCCCGAAGGAGCTCATCCCGAAGATGGGCGAGATGGGCTTTTACGCCCCGAACCTCGACGGCTACGGCCTGCCGAACGTCAGCGAGACGGCGTACGGCCTGCTGATGCGCGAACTGGAGGCCTGCGACTCGGGGCTGCGCTCGATGGCGAGCGTGCAGGGCGCGCTCGTGATGTACCCGATTCACGCGTTCGGCAGCGACGAGCAGCGCGAGGAGTGGCTGCCGAAGCTCGGCACCGGCGAGGCGGTCGGCTGCTTCGGCCTCACCGAGCCCGAACACGGGTCGAACCCCTCCGCGATGGAGACGCGCGCGGAGAAGGACGGCGACGAGTACGTCCTGAACGGCTCGAAGACGTGGATTACGAACTCCCCCATCTCGGACGTGGCGGTCGTCTGGGCGAAAGACCACAGCGAGGACGACAACCCCGTGCGCGGGTTCCTCGTGGAGACCGACCGCGACGGCGTCACGACGAACAAGATAGACGAGAAACTCAGCCTGCGCGCGTCCATCACGGGCGAAATCAGCCTGCAGGACGCCCGCATCCCCGAGGAGAATCGTTTGCCCGGCGTCTCCGGGATGAAGGGGCCGCTGTCGTGTCTCACGCAGGCGCGCTACGGCATCGCGTGGGGCGCGGTCGGCGCCGCACAGGACTGCTTCGAGACGGCGCGCCAGTACGCGACCGACCGCGAGCAGTTCGGCAAGCCCATCGGCGGCTTCCAGATGCAACAGCAGAAGCTCGCGGAGATGGCGACCCAGATTACGCTCGCGCAGCTGCTCGCCCACCGCCTCGCCGACCTCAAGGAGGAGGGGAAGATGCGCCCACAGCACGTCTCGATGGCGAAGCGCAACAACGTCCGGATGGCCCGCGACCAGTCCCGCGTCGCCCGCGAGATGCTCGGCGGCAACGGCATCACCGCGGACTACTCGCCGATGCGCCACATGGCGAACATGGAGACCGTCTACACGTACGAGGGCACCCACGACATCCACACGCTCATCATCGGCGAGGACCTCACCGGGATGCAGGCCTACCAGTAGTCAGACGACCTGATTCCTGAGGTCGCCGTACTCGCCGGTCTCGGCGGCGAGCACGAGATTTTCCACGAGGATGTCCGCGCGGCGCTCCCAGTAGTTGGGCGTGTGGCCGGCGACGTGGGGCGTGAGGAAGACGTTCTCGAACCCCCAGAGGTCGTGGTCGCTCGGCAGCGGCTCGGGGTCGGTGACGTCGAGGCCGGCGCCGTGAATCTGGTTCCCGCGCAGCGCCGCGACGAGCGCCTCGGTGTCCACGACGCCGCCGCGCGCGACGTTCACGACGATGGCGTCCGTCGGGAGCGCGTCGAGTTCGGCCTCCCCGACGAGCCTGTCGGTCGTCTCCGTGAGCGGGCACGCGAGCACGAGCACGTCCGTCTCCGGGAGCACGTCAAGGAGGTCGCCGTAGCCGACCACCTCGTCCGTGGGGCCGCCCTTCGAGACGGTGTGGCGGACGCCGACCGTATCGACGTCGAAGCCGTCGAAGCGTTCGACGACCGTCTCGCCGATGGCGCCGAGGCCGACGACGGTGACGGTGCTGCCCGCGAGCTCCGTGAACGACTGGAAGCGCCGCCACTCGCGGCGCTGTTGCCGCCGCCGCCCCTCGTCGAGGCGGCGCGCGAACGTGAGCACCCAGCCGAGCACGTGCTCGGCGACGTTCGGGCCGTGGACGCCGGCGGCGTTCGTCACGGCGACGCCGCGCTCGGCGAGTTCGTCCAGCGGGAGGTGGTCGACGCCCGCGGTGTTGCACGCGAACAGCCGGAGGTTCGCCGCGCGTTCGAGGTCCTCGACGGCGATGTTCTTCCCGGCGACGACGGTGGCCTCCGCGAGGAGGTCGCGTCGCTCCTCGGGCGTCGAGGCGAGACGGATGGTGTAGTCGGGGAGGCGTCGCCGGAGGAGGGCGACGTAGTCTGCGGCGGGAATGCCGTGGGCGTCGTGGTCGAGCACCGCGACGTCTGTCGAGGTCATGCTCCGAGCATCGCGGGGGGTAGACAAAGTTCCCGGGGTCGCCTCAGTCGTCGACGCGAATCGGGGGCGCCGCGCTCATCGCCAGCAGGCAGACGACGCCCGTGCCCGCGCCGAGCAGTCCCGTACCGATGCCGACGGCGCGCACGGCGTCCGCGAAGCCGAGGTGCGGGGCGGCGACGGCGATGGCGCCGCCCATCAGAATCGGCGTCACCGTCGCCGCCGCGCGGCCGCTGCCCTCGCTGAGGCTGACGAGGCCGCCGCGGAACTCCGGCGGCGCCAGCGTGGTGACGACGCTCCGGTAGATGGAGAGCACGAGCCCGAAACCGACGCCCATGAACACGACGCCGACGGCCGCGACGGGCAGCGAGGGCGCGAGGAACGCGATCGCCAGCCCGCCGCCCATCGAGGCGTTCAGGACGAGCAAGGGGTGGAGCCGGTCGTCGAAGCGGTCGGCCACCCGCCCCGCCTGCGAGGCCGCGAGCGCGTACGTGAGACTGGCGAGCGCCGCGAGCAGACCGGCCTGCGCTGGCGTGCCGCCGAGCACGTCCGCGACGAGGATGGAGTTGTACGTGAGGAAGCCGAACCACGCGAGGTTCGCGGAGCCGCGGGCGACGACCATTGTCCACGCGCGCCGGTGGGCGACCAGCGTCCGGAGGCCGGCGAACTGCTCGCGGAAGTCCCCGCCTGCGTCGTCGCTGGTCGAGTCCATGGGTTCCTCGAAGGCGACGTAGACGACGGCCGCGACGGGGAACGCGACGGCGTAGAGGAGGAACGGGTACTGCCACGCGAACCCGACGAGGACGCCCGCGGCGAGCGGGAACACCGTCTGGGAGAGCCCCGAGCCGGTGAACCGGAGTCCCTGCGCGGTCGCCTCCCGGCTCCCGGCGTAGAGGTCGCCGAGGCTGGTGATGATGATGGGGGTGAGCGCGGCGAAGCCCACGCCTTGGAGGAGCCGGAGCGCGAGCGCGGCCTCGAACGTGGAGACGAACGCGATGGCGGTTCCGGTCAGCCCGAACCACAGGAGCCCGAAGATGAGCACCGGCCGCCGACCGTAGCGGTCCGAAATCACGCCCGCAATCGGGATGACGAAGATGGCGGGCGCGGTGAACGCGGACATCAGCAGACCGACGTTCGCCGTCGACGCCCCGAGCGGTTCGACGAGCGAACCGAGCACGGGCGACAGGAGCGCGGTGCCGAGCGGCGGGAGCACGTTGATGAGCAGCAGTAGCTGGAACGGCCGCTCTCCGACGATGTCCGTGTCTGTTCCAGCGATGGAGGACGGCGAGACCACACGTCAGCGTCTCGGGAGGCGAAAGTAAAGCTACCTATCGGGGCAGTACGTGGTGGGAGCCGCCGGTCGAAACTGGACTCTGACTGGCTTCGTTCGACTCAGTCGAACGATTTTTGGTAGTGCGGCTCATCCGTGTGATACATGAGCACACCCACCGACGACGGGCCCGATGACTCGGTGCAGACCGCGCGCACGATGTTCGACATCGTCCAACGCATTTCCGAGGAGGAGGGAGTGTCGCTGTCCGAGTTGGCGGGCGAACTCGACTACGCGAAGAGCACCATCCACCGCCACCTCCAGACGCTGGCGGACCTCGGCTACGTGGTCAAGCGCGACGGAGACTACCACGTCGGCCTGCGCTTCCTCGAACTCGGCGTGACCGCGCGGAACAGCTACAGCGGGTACACGCTCGTCCGCGAGAAGGTCGAGGAAATCGCGGGAGAGACGGGCGAGCGCGCGCAGTTCTTCGTGGAGGAGCACGGGAAGGCGGTGTACCTCGCGCGGTCGGTCGGCGAGCACGCGGTCCGAACCGACCCCGGCATCGGGAGCCGCATCCCGCTGTACGCGGCGTCCGCCGGGAAGGCGATTCTCTCCGAGCTCCCCGACGAAGAACTGTCCGACATGTTCGAACGGATGACGTTCGAGCCCGTGACTGAGCACACGATTGTCGACCCCGACGAGCTGCGCGCGGAGCTAGCCGAGGTCCGTGAACGGGGGTACGCGTTCAACCGGGAGGAGTCCCTGCGCGGCACGCACGCCGTCGGCGTCCCCATCTGCGGCCCGGATGGCGACGTCATCGGTGGCCTCAGCGTCACCGGACCGAGCCACCGACTGAAAGGCGAGCGCTTCAAGCAGGAACTCCCCGACCTGCTGCTCGGCGCCGCGAACGAACTCGAACTCAACATCGCGCACTCGTAGCGGTCCAGTTCGGCGCCGGTTCGA
>Ga0207813_100612_pt1 | contig 17645 bp, 10 predicted proteins | sample A23E3SouthBayCA_2_FD_187730 | JGI IMG/M metagenome (GOLD analysis project Ga0207813, IMG submission 187730) | Aerobic enrichment media microbial communities from Eden Landing Ponds, California, USA - A23 E3 (4) (SPAdes) | ecosystem: Environmental > Aquatic > Marine > Unclassified | place... | reverse complement strand
GACTCCGACGCCGACGGCAACTCCGACTCCGACGCCGACGGCAACTCCGACTCCGACGCCGACGCCGACTCCGACGCCGACGCCGACTCCGACGCCGACGCCAACTCCGACGGCGACTTCGACTCCCCTCCAGACGCCGGAACCGCCGGATGCGCCCGAGTCGACGCCCACCCCGTCGCCGACACCGACGGCAACGCCCACGCCGGTGACGCTGGCGGGGTCGTCGGTCGAAGTGTCGAACCTGACCGCACCGTCGCAGGTCACGGCAAACGAGACGGTCACGATGAGCGTGACGATCGAGAACACCGGGCTCGTGCGGGGGGACGTCACCGCCGAGTATATCCTCGACGGGGCTACCGGAACCACCGAACCCCTCACGCTCGACGCGGGTGCGTCGACGACGGTATCGTTCACGGTGCGATTCGAGGCACCCGGTGAGTACACCTACGGCGTCCGGGGGGCTGGCAACAGCCTGACGGACTCGGTCGTGGTCGAGGCGCCGGACGACGAGGGCGACTCGGATTCCCCGGGGGTGAGCGAACCGACCGAGACGACCGAATCCGACGAGGAGACGGCCGTAGAAACCGACGTGATCGACGCGGGCGTGGACACCGTGGACCGCACCGACTCGGGTGACGAGACGACCGCCGACGAGCCCGGGAGGGACGCGGGGACGACCACGACCACCGGGACGGGATTCGGTATCGTGGCAACCCTCGTCGCGCTGTTCACGCTCCTCTCGCTCGTCTTGCGACGTGCCGAGAGTGACGTCGGGGACGTCCTGTTCGGGGACGGCAGGGAGTGATGGTCGGGATCCGTCGCCGGTGAGCAATTCCGGTGACCCGTGACGGCCGTGTTCTCGGGAAATCTCAGGATTCGCTCGACTCGTCGGTCCGGACGCGTTCGAGCGCCGCCTCGGCGTTGGCGAGCAGGACCTGTGCGAGTCGCACGTCGGCCTCGGCGACGTCGTCGGTCGCGGTCGACCCGGCGATGAAGGCACCGAACTCCCCCAGGGGGAGGTGGAACTCGCTCCCGGCGGGCGTCTCGGGGTCGTACAGTCCCGGCACGTCGGTGAGATCGTCGTACACGCGCGGTTCGCCGGTCTCGACGGCTTTCCACAGGAGCGCCTCGCCGCGTTCGAACGCCGGCACGTCGCCGAACACCTCCCTGGTTCGTTCGGTGGTCGCGACCGAGACGAGGCGGTCGCCGTCCCGCCGGAAGACGGCGTGTAACGGGAGGTCGAGGATCTCCTCGGCGGCGCGGCTCACCGTCTCGACGACTGCGTCGACGCTCCCGGCGGTCATGAGCTCCCGACTCGCCTCGTGGAGCGCGCCGAGTCGCTGTTCACGCTCGCGCCGGGCGGTCACGTCCCGGAACGCGCCGACGATGCCCGTGAGTTCGCCGTCCTCGTAGCGGTGGTGGCGGTCTTCCGAGATGTGCCGGTAGTCGCCGTCGCCGGGGTCGAAGCGGTACTCGATGTGGACCTCGGTGTCGCCGGCTGCCAGGACGCCGTCGAGGCAGTCGACGACGGCGGCCCGGTCGTCCGGGTGGATCTGTCCGGCCCACCACCCCTGGTCGGGGTCCGCGGGCGGGTCGACACCGAACTGCTCGTCGAACCCCTCGGAGAAGTCGATGTGGTCCCGTTCGGCGTCCCACTCGAAGATGATGTCCGAGGCCACGCGTGCGACGCGCTCGTACCGCCGCTGGGCGCGCTCGACCTCGCGCTCCGCGCGGTACTGGGCGGCGTAGTTGCGTATCCGGTTGGCCAGCACCTCGTACTGTCCGGTGCCGGTCCCCTTCTGGAGGTAGTCGCTGACGCCCGCCGAGATCGCCTCGCTGGCGACCGCCTCGTTGCCGTGGCCGGTAAAGAGGATGAACGGTAACTCACAGCCCTGCTCGCGGACGGCGGTCAAAAACTCCAGGCCGTCGGTCCCCGGCATGTCGTAGTCGCTGACGATGCACTCGAACTCCTCTCCGGAGAGCAAGTCGAGTCCCGCCTCGGCGCTCGGGGCGGTCGTTACCCGGAGGCTGTCCTCTCGCTCCAGCAGCGTCGCCGTCAGATCGAGCACGTCCGGGTCGTCGTCCACGTGGAGCACGTCGACGGGGTCCTCGGTGGCCATACGGTGCTTCTCACGGTGTCTCTTGGCCGTCGGGATAGGACTTTCCTTCCCGAGACTGGAGATAGAACTCGATGATCGGGAGTTAGATCTGGAGCGGATTCGACACTCGATCTGGAATGTGGGAGTGATCCGACGAACGACAGAAGAACGGCCGACAGGAATTCGGCGCCCGGTGGTGGCACGCCCGGCAGAACTAACTCCAGTGCGCACGCACGCCCGCCCGATGGGAACGGAAGAGGAGTCCGTCGGCGCGCTCGACCAGTTCCGGCAGTTCGTCGCGCTGGAACCGGACGTACTCGTGCTCTCACTGGCGATGTTCGCGTTCAGCCTCGGCTTCCAGATGACCAGTCGCTTTCTCCCGCAGTACCTCGTCGAACTCGGCGGGTCGGGGCTCGCAGTCGGCCTCTTTGGCACCGTCGGGAACCTCATCTCCGCGGTGTACCCCTACCCCGGCGGCGCCGTCTCCGACCGGATCGGCTCCCGGTACGCGCTCACCGTCTTCGGCCTGCTCTCGACGCTCGGATTCGCCGTCTGGCTCGTCGCCCCCACCCTCGGGACGATCGCCGTCGGCCCCCTCGCGGTCGACCCCTGGGTGTGGGTCTTCGTCGGACTCTTTCTCGCACAGGCCTGGAAGTCCTTCGGCCTCGGCGCGACGTTCGCCGTCGTCAAGCAGGCGACCGCCCCCTCGAAACTCGCCGCCGGCTTTGCGAGCACGGAGACGTTCCGCCGCACCGCCTTCCTCGTCGGCCCGGTCCTCGCCGCGGTCCTGCTCGGCGTGCATCCTGCCTTCACCGTGAGCTTCCAGTACGTCCTCGGCGTCGCAGTCCTGTTCGGCGCGCTCGGGACGGTCGTCCAGCACGTCCTCTACGACGCCAGCGAGGACTCCTTTGGCGACACTTTCGCGGGGGTCGACCAGATCCGCTCGGACCTGCGTGCGATGCCGAGCGAACTCCGCCCGCTCCTGGTCGGTGACACGCTCGTCCGCTTTGCCAACGGCATGGTCTACGTCTTCTTCATTCTCGTCGTCACCGAGTTCCTGGGTGTGGGCCTCGAAACCACCCTCTCGCTGGGCGACTGGAACTACGCGGTCGACCTCTCCCCGGCGGCCTTCTTCGGCTACCTCCTGGGTGTGGAGATGTTCGTCGCGCTGCTCGTAATGGCCCCCGCCGCCAAGGTAGCCGAGCGGGTCGGTCTCAAGCCCGTCGTCGCACTCGGCTTTGCCGTCTACGCGATCTTCCCCGTGATTCTCATCAGCACGCCCGAGAGTGCGCTCGCGCTGGTGCTGGTCTTCGCCTTCTCGGGGCTGCGCTTCGCCGGCCTCCCCTCGCACAAGGCGCTCATCGTCGGGCCCGCACAACAGGGGGCCGGCGGGCGTGTCACCGGCACGTACTATCTGCTGCGGAACACGGTCGTCATCCCCAGCGCCGCGCTCGGCGGCGTCCTCTGGGACGGGCTCACGATCCCGGAGGCGCTCCTCGGAACGTCGCTCCCCTTCGGCGGCGTCACGGTCTGGACCGGCGACCCGACCGTGGCGTTCACCGTCGCCGCTGTCGTCGGCCTCCTCGGCACTGCCTACTTCCTCGTCTTCGGCGAGGAGTTCGAGGCCTACGCCTGACAGTGCTTGCCGGAGATTATCGCTGGGTCGCGCCGACCCCGGTACCGGCGCGACACTCATAGTGATTATTGTAGCGATTTACCGGTACGCGCCGACCCCGGTGCCGGCGCGATCCGGAAATAATCTACAATAATCACTATCACTCGACGGTGACGACGACTTTCCCGGTCGCGCGTCCGGATTCGAGGTAGGCGACCGCCTCGGGCACCTCCTCCAGCGTGAACCGGCGGTCGACGACGGGGACGACGTCGCCGGATTCGAGGAGGGCAGCCACAGTCTCGAGGTCCGCCCGGTTCGGTGCTGCTATCAGTGACACAACGCGTCCGTTCCCGACCCGTGAGAGGACCGGTCCCAGTGCCATCGCCTGCAGAGTCGGCCCCAACCTGCCGCCGACCATGACGTACCGTCCCCCGGGAGCGAGGGCGCGCCGCGAGGCGAACACCGACTGGTGTGCACCGGCGTCGAGGACCAGGTCGTAGCGGTCGCCGGTGTCCGCGTAGTTCTCCTCGGTGTAGTCGACCACGTGGTCGGCGCCGATCGACCGGACCGCGTCGACCTTTTCGGTGCGACAGACGCCGGTCACCTCGGCCCCGTACGCTTTCGCGATCTGGACCGCGAACGTGCCGACGCCGCCCGAGGCACCGTTGACGAGTACGCGGTCCCCCTCCCCGTCCCCCTCCCGGAGTTCACCGGTGTCGCGCAAGCCCTGGAGGGCCGTGACCGCCGCCAGCGGCGTCGCCGCTGCTTCCTCGACGCTCACGCCGTCCGGTATCGCCACCAGCGCGTCTTCGCTGGCACAGACGTACTCGGCGAAACTCCCTCGTCCGGATCCGGAGAGGTCCCCGAACACCACGTCGCCGGGTTCGAAGGCGTCCACGCCGCTCCCGACCGCTTCGACTTCGCCCGCGACATCGGCCCCGAACCCGGCGTGTTTCGGCCGCCGGATCCCGTACCCCATGAGTCGCACGAGGAACGGCGTTCCGCGCATGACGTGCCAGTCGGCGGCGTTGACCGAGGCGACGCGAACCCGGACCAGCACCTCGTCCGCGTCGGGCACCGGTCGGTCGACCTCGCGCAACTCGAGTGTCTCCGGCGGCCCGTATCGCGTGTGGACGACTGCTTGCATCCCTCCATCCCGGTGGGCCGACCCGTCACTGGTCCGCGCGGCGCTCACCCCTGTCGAGTCAGCGTCGATCTGGGCCACTGTGCTCCCGTCCGCTCCGTTCGCATCGCTGACAGCCATACTGTCTACATTCAGGACTACTGACTACTTATACTAGTATTACCACGTGCTAGCACAGTAGTTGCCGACCGATCCAGTCTATCCGGTGGCGGGGCGTCCCGGTTCACGCCTGTTCGTCTGTCTGAACGCTTCTCGGGAGGAATCGGACGTCGCTCCGTACCGGGTCAGCGAGAACCGGTCCGAATCCGGTCACGCGTCTGTCTCCGGGGAAGTTGAGACTACAGTGGGTTTAGCGGGCCTGTGATGCGTGGTTTCGGGCGAATTTTCGAGGCGAAGCTGCTTCGAATCTCCTCTCGATAGTCTTCTCGTGTCGTACTACTGACTAGACCGGTGAATTTCCAAGATCCCCGGCAGCGTTGCCACTCAGGAGTCCGTATTGCCCCGGACAGAGTATCTCTCTATCCGATTCCGGTCTCCTTCTTCAGCAGCGTGAGCGTATTGTCGGCCGTCACAATGGGGGAGTGCTCGTATTCACCGGTCAACTCGACTTGGACGAGTAGATCAACCGCTCGCCAGATCGAGTACAAGAGACACGCGAAAGCGAAGTAAAAAAACCGCAGTCCGAAATTCGTCGACGTCGTCGCGGCCATGAATCGCTTAATCGACCGATAGCCACTCTCAATCTCCCACCGGTAGCCGTACTCACTGAGAAAACCGCCACCCCGGTTGGACATGAACACCGAGTACTGTCGATAGTCGTCGTGCTCAGAGTTCTCTTTGCGTCGGTAGATCAGCGTCGTCTCATGCCACTCGTTCTTCCCGAGATGGAGTTTCCGATCGGTCTCGTACCGGTCTTGATGGTGCTGGAGCAACCGCTTGGCCTGGGCTTTCTCGCTCGTCTGCATCCGCTTCGGCACGACGTACGACAGTCCACGCTGGCTGATCATCCCCAGGACGTGCTGACTATCGAACTCCCGATCCATCAGGACGTTATCGACGTGAACAAGGTCCTCAGCGGAGTCAAGTAGATCTTCAACGATTTCCTTACGTGACTCGCCTTTCCGTACCGGGCAGGCATCAAGGACGAGCGGGACTGCGTTACCGACCAACTGGACCGTGGCCCACTGGTAGGCGTACTCGTCATTCTTCTCCTTCGTCCCGATAATCTCGTGCTCGTGGCCGGTTCGGTCGCCCGTGAAGGGATCGTCCTCGGTGATGTCGATGGCGACAATACCCGCCCGGAAGAACTCCTCCGTTTCTGCGAGCTCGTCGGTGAGCTGTCGAACCCCCTGTCGGTACATCTCGCGGATTTGCTCGATGGAGAGACCACGAATCTGGTCGCGATGGCCGTGTCCGAGTGGTGTTCGATCACGCGTCGACTCGTGGATGAAGCTCCGAGCGCCCTCGTTGGCGGCCAAATTCTCACGGAGCCCGAGATAGGTCTGTAAGCCCCAGTAAGCGTTCTCGGGAATCTCACATCCCTCGCCACGGTTGAGCGAGAACGTGGGGAACACGACGCGACTGACGTGGTCGGTGATCTTCCCAGCCTTGTCGAGGATGGCCTGGTCGTCAGGGTCCGATTCAGCGGCGTCGTGGGCTCGATCCGGGAGGTTTCGCTCTGGGACGCGTGGCACAGCGACATCCGCGTTCTGCGCTTTGATCAAGATCGTTCGAGCCGCTTTCTGGACCGTCTCGCGAAGATCTCGCGTGAAACGCTCGTTCCAGGTGCGCCACAGTGTCGATTGATCCGGAACCGTCCCCAACTCGAGGCGTTCACAAAGTTCCGGATGGCTTTCGAGGTGCTCGACGAGAGGTGTTTCGTGCGTCCAGCCGTGGAGTTCTTTCAGAACGAACACGCGAAACAGGGTGTCCATCTCGTAGTGTGTCGGACTCTCGTAGCAGTTGTGGGCCTCGAATTGGAAGTAGGCCAGCGTAAGTTCGCAGACGAACTGCTCAACAAAGATGTGCTCTTGGTGCGTGAACCAAGCTCCTGAGACGATCCGAACGTCCGATTCTAATCCGGCAAGTGAGGTGCGATCGTACAACGGTGTCGAATCATACGCTGGCCACTCAACGTCCGACCGTCGTGCAATTTGTCGAAAGACGGTTCTCCGAGATTCAGTAGTAATGGGCACTACCGGACAATCGCTATGGCCCCCTCAATAACACGTCTACATCTAACCAAAAGGCCGGACCCGTACAGAAGCTAACGTTTTATTTGTGCTCTTTTGATTTAGTCGCTTCCACGCTCCCTCGTTCAGAACGGTCAACAGCTTCGCTTGCCGAGGCAGCCTGTTTTTGCTCTTTCACTCGTTGTTCAATCGACGCCTGCATCTCACGCATAAACTCGTCCACCGTGTTACCCATGAGGATGACTGGTCGGCCAGCGGTGAACAGTTCAGTTAGAACCTGTTCCGGGTCCGTATTCTGACTGTGGCACTCGGTCGGAACATCGACGTTTTCGGCGAACGCACGTGTGTTAGCTCCACCGACATGAGCTTCATCGATTAACTCTCGCTCGAATAGCAACTCGATATATTGAGCAAATGACGCTGTACGCCCTCGCCGGTCTCGCCGGAGGTATACGAACGGGGTGATACATTCGTCATCGACGAGCACCCGTCGAACCATCTCAGTACTTTCGACGTCGTTCACCTCGGCAGCGTTGAAGATGCGTCCGTCTTCAAGTTCTATCCACGTTGGTTGGATCGCACTGAGGAACGATTCGATTTCTTCGGCTGGAAGTGGCGGTTCGCCAACAGCATCTAACACCGCATTGACTGCGTGAATCGTTTCAGAACCGATCAGTCCGTCGTGTTCGTCGGGGATCTCAACCTGCTCGATAGTCCCTCCGCGACGGTCGATCTCTTTTCGCATATATTCGTGCAACACCGGGTGTTGCTCACCGCTCACGACGTGTGTTCCCGCCGGGACCGACCGCGCAAACGAACGTGCGAGGTCTGTCCGAGTCTTCCCGAGGGTATCTGTGTGGTCCTGGCGGACGTTTGTCAACACGATGATGTCCGGGTTGGTCAGACGCTGATTGAACAGCCGGGTCGTATATTCTGTAATCCCCTGATTCTCGAAGATAGCGACGTCGTCTGGCTCGTACGCATCGAGTTCGGGGACGAACTCGGCGATGAGGCTGATATTCTCGTAGAGCGTCGTTCGGGGGCCCTGTCGTTCGATGGGATGGACTTCGCCGTTGTGGATGAGTAGTGGATGATTTCCGGTGATCTTCGTGAGTGTATCGTACCCCCGGCGGTTGAAGATATCGTCGAGGCGTTGGGTAGTTGAGGATTTACCACGGGTCCCCGAGACGACAATCTGGGTATCGATCTGATCGAGGACCTTACGATGTCGAATACCTCTCGTTAGTTCATTCACCAGCCCTGTCAAACTCGACGAGCCGACTTCGATCGGGTTCGGACCGGTCTTCCACTCGTACTCTGCCCCGACCAAGAACATCGGGAGCGCCCCCGCCGCATAGTCGAGGAACTGATCCGCGGCGGACTGTGCTGCCACTTCCGTCGGGAACCGATCGGCACTGTGCCCCAGTACCCCGTTTGCAGTTTGGAGCCGCCAGACCCAGTTGTTTCGTTCTTCCGGGAGTTCTCCCGACGGTGTGGGTTCTCGTTCGACGATGATGTCGGGGGCGTCGACGTCGGTGTCTGGGAAGGACTCTTCGTTCCCCGATAGTTCTGTAACAGCGGCGCGAACGAGATCAATTGCTTCGCGAGCTGCTCGGGACGTGTCGTAGTGGCGACTGCCGGTTGCTAGTACCTCCGCTGGACCCCTAAGACGCCACGACCAGCCGAACCCACGGCCGTAGATCTCGAAGGCGGTCCGACTCATGTTTCACCTCCTTCAGAGAGAATCGACGCCGAGAGGACCTCCTCTTCGCTTGGAGGTGACACGGTATACCAGTACGCGATACCCAGGGCAACCACCCAGAGAACCGCTGCAATCCCCAGGACGGGCAACGTCAGCTCTTGTGGAAATCCACGAGGTTGGGGAGAACTGAACAGTCGAGCGACGATCAAAGCGGGGACAAAGACCACGATCTGTAGTGGGACGACGAGGCGGCGCTCGAATGGTGCCGACGCATGCGCGTTGTACGCCCCGACACCTGCCAAAATCGCAGTAAAGAACGCCGACAGTCCTCGCTCAATCGGTAAGACAAACGTCAGCGATACCGTAGCGAAGATCGCGACTGCGACAGTCACTCCGAGAAGGACTCGTCCGTACCGGAGTGTGAGGTAGTTCGACAACTGGATAAAGCCGAACGATAGCGCAAGCAAAAGGACGTACAGGATTACGAGCCAATAGCTCGCTAGCGCATAAATCGCGAGGAGGACCGCACCGATGATCCCGACACGAACACCGAACCGGTCCCGGAGCCGTTCAGAGAGAACGAGCCCACCAGCGAACAGCCCGGCCACGATTTCTCGAGGGAGTATGACAGATTCGGGATCGAGTGACACTGCAACACCTTTGAAAATAGCGACGTCTGCCGTCGAAGAGAAGAGGATCGGGGGTGTCAGCGTGCCAAATTGACGCGCAAATCCATTGGAAACCAGTACCCAACCGAGCGTAGTGAGGGCAATGAATAACCCGACGCTTGCCAGAATGTCGTTTCGACGATATTCCGGCTTGATTCGATGGTAATTGTACGCTGCTAGTCCTGGGAGAATACTGCCCAGAAACGCGATTACCCCCACGTCGATGCCTAGCTGGAGAACAAAAAAGAGCGTGATCACTGGAACAATCGTTCCGATAACCATTGCCGCGACGAGTTCGTCACGACCGAAAAGTAACGTTCGGCGACGCAAGATCCACAGGCCGACGAAAGCGGCTGCAGCGCTCGACAGAAAGACCGGGAGCATCACGAAGTTCTTCAGCGTATATACAGCAAGAACGGGAACAGTAATCGATCCACCCATACGATACCCAGTAAGTTGGGTAATAATTCCAACGCTAAGAAGACCGATAACAGCGACTAGGGTGGCTACCCACATTGTGAGTATCTATCGGCTTGTGCATCTTTACTGTTTCAATTCTGGACGGTTGCTTACTCGAGAGTTTGCTGTACCCGTCCGTAAAGCTCGGATTTATTGAATGGCTTGGCAAGGAAGTCGTCCGCGCCCGCATCGAGTGCTCGAACGATGTCCTCTTCCCGGCTTCGAGACGTCAGCATAATAACCTGAATATCCTGCATCCCGTCGTTCTCTCGGATATGGTCCAGAACCGAAAACCCGTCCATCTCTGGCATCATGACGTCGAGAATGACCGCTTTCGGTAATGAATCCGGGGACTCTTCTAAGTACTCCCATGCCTCCCGACCATCTTTTACAGTCTCCACATCGAACTCCTCACTGAGACTAACATCGATCATCTCTCTGATGTCTTCGTCGTCGTCGGCAGCCAGAATTTCCGCAGGCATACTAGCAGCGTATCCGTCCCGTTTCCTTATATTGACCGACATACGAAAATCCCCTCGATTAGTGCGCTTTTTCAGTCGTCAGCGACTTCGATAGCCCACGAGGGTGTCTCACAAGAAATATTTAACCAGTTAGACAGTCCAATCTCTGTAACTGTGCTCGGTACTACTGACGAACTGGACGATCCAATCCGCGTTCTCTACGTGAACTCCGATCCCGCGTTCGCGGAGTTAGTTCAAACCAAACTCCAACAAACGAGTACCGAGATCGACTGTATACATGCCGACGGTATCGACGAAGCACTGCACAATCTTGCTGCGGACCGGATCGACTGCGTCGTAACGGCGTACTCGCTCGATGATTCGGACGGGATCGGGCTTACGGAGTCGATTCGCCAGCGGACCGATGATATCCCGATAATCCTCTTTACTGGACAGGGGAGTGAGGAGATCGCGAGCGAAGCGACTCGTGCCGACGTCTCGGACTACATCCCAGTCCGGTCGGAACGTGATAACTTCACACTACTCGCGGCCCGCATTCGAACGCTCACGAGGGCTGCTCGCAAACGCACGGAGGCCGAGCAGACGAAACGGCGCGTCCGACGAACGCTCGAACGCGCAACTGACGCGATTTACGCCGTCGATAGCGATTGGCGCATCGAGTATATGAACGAGAAAATGGCTGATCGAGTCGACCGTGAGTCCGACGCGGTCGTCGGGGAAACCATCTGGGAGGAGTTCCCCTCGATCGTCGGGACGGAACTCGAAGATAAGTATCGAACGGCGATGGAGACTGGTGAACCAGTATCGTTCGAACAGCATCTGGAAGAGCCGTTCGACTACTGGGTCGAAGTGCGAGCGTTCCCAGATGACGACGGGCTGACTGTCTTTTCGCGTGAAATTACTGCCGAGCGAGAGCGGGAACTGAAGCTAGAGCGCAGTGACGCGATTCTGGAGAACATCCACGACGTCGTGTTCGTCCTCGACGAGCAAGGTGATATCGAGTTCGCGAATACGGCTGCAAAGCGGTTGCTCGCCGGAGATCAGTTGGCCCAGCTCACAGGACAACAGCTCGAAACGGTCGTCGGTGACCGCGTTAGCGATTCCGATATAACGCGATTCTCCCAGGCAGTCGAATCGACGCTCGACGAGATCGAGAGCGATGGTGGGTCGACCGGGTTGTACGATGCAGACCTCCAACTCGACGTCGTGGTCGGGACCAGCGAGCGGACATTCGACGTCCGGGTAACCCCGTTCCAGAGTCGCAAAAGTAAGCAGGTGCTCGTTGTCGCTCGAGACGTGACCGAACAAAGCGAGGTAAAGCGTCAATTGGAACGAGAGCGGGACGCACTCCAGGACCTCCAGGCGGTCATGGCAGAAAGCGATGTCTCGGCCGAGTCACGCCTCCAGAATCTCCTGGAAGTCGGTTGCCAGACGCTCGGGCTCGAAATCGGCATCGTCTCGCGGATTCAGGACAGCGACTACACGATTGAAGCAGTTCACGCACCGGAAGCCGATATCGAAGCTGGCGATCAGTTCGATCTCGAATCGACGTACTGTGCGGAAGTCGTCGGCACGGATTCGGTCTGTTCGTTCGTAGACGCCGTTAGCGACGGGAAAGAGACGCATCCTGCCTACCGTGAGTTCGAATTAGAATCGTACATCGGCGTGCCACTCGTCGTCGATGACACGCGTTACGGAACCGTCAATTTCTCGAGTCCGACGACGCGGGTCGCGCCGTTCGGAGCGCTCGAACGGACGTTCGTCGAGCTGGTCGCACAACTCGTGAGTACCGAACTCTCGCGTCGTCGTGACCGTACCGAACTCGAACGTCAGGAGTTCCTCTTCGACCGCGTTCAGGAGATCGCAAATATCGGTATCTGGGAATTCATCCCATCGAGCGGCGAACTCACCTGGTCTGACGGGGTCCGCCAGATCCACGGTGGCGACGAGGACTACGAGCCAACCCTCGATGACGCGATCGAGTTCTACCACCCTGACGACAGAGAGACGATTACCGCAGCGGTCGACCAGGCAATCGAAGACGGGGAACCGTACGACCTCGACCTCCGAATCGTTCGACCCGACGGCGAGGTGCGTGACGTTCGGGCGTGGGGAGAGTACGTTGAGGACACACCACGGGGCGACGCAGTACTTCGGGGTGTTTTTCAGGACATCACGGAGCGAGAAGCGGAACGCCGGAAGCATCGAGAACTCGCGGAGGAATACGAGGCGTTGCTCGAAACGTCCGGAGACGCGATATTCTTGCTTGACGTCGATACCGCTGGTGAGGACCCTTCATTCGAGTTCGCCAGACTCAGTCCCGGATACGAGTCACAGACCGGAATTACGACCGAGGAAGTTCGCGGCAAGACGCCACGAGACGTGTTTGGCGACCAAGAGGGTGCTGAACTCGAGGCCAATTACACTCGCTGCGTCGATCAGGGTGCCCCAATCTCGTATCACGAAGAACTCGACATCGGTGACGGTGCTCAGTTCTGGGAGACCAGCCTCGCACCGGTCGTCGTCGATGGCGAGACTGTTCGAATTGTGGGTATCGCTCGAAACGTTACCGAGCAAGTCGAACGAGAGCGTGAACTCGAAGCGACGAACCAGCGACTGGAATCGCTCATCGAGGCCACGCCACTAACAGTTATGGAAATCGACACGGATGGGACCGTCATCCGCTGGAACGACGAGGCTGAAACCATGTTCGGCTGGTCGCAGGACGAAGTGCTTGGCGAGTTCAATCCGATGGTCCCGGACGAGCAGCAGGAAGAGTTTGCCTCACACCGGCAGCGCGTCCTGAACGGCGAGCGAATCCGAGCAAAGGAGATACGGCGAGAGACGAAAGACGGAGACGAACTGGACCTGCTCTTGTCGGTCGCGCCGGTTACAGGCTCCGACGGAGAGACTACGAGCATCCTCGCCGTCTTGGAGGACATAACCGAACAGAAACGGTTGGAAGCTCGCCTCCGCTCGCTTCAGGACACCGCACAATCGCTCAGCGGCGCTGAATCAAGCGACGAGATCGGAGCGATTGCCGTCGATGCCGCGGCCGAGATACTCGACCTCGATGTCACCGGAATCTGGGAATACAACGAGCGAGAGAACGCGCTCGTCCCGATCACGGAAACGTCCGCAGCACGAGACCTGTTTGGCGAGTCTCCCCGATTCACTCCTGGAGACAGCCTTGCTTGGGACGCGTTTGAGTCCGGAGAAACTCAGGTATATGATGATGTCCAGGCCGAGGGGCAACCCCACAATCCGAACACAGAGATACGGAGCGAGATTCTCGTCCCACTGGGTGAGTATGGGCTCATGTCGACGGGGTCAGTTTCCACGCAGGTCTTTTCTGAGACGGACGTCGACCTGTTCCGGATTCTTGGTGCGACTGTCGAGGCAGCACTCGCACGAGCGAGCAGGGAGGAAGAATTACATCGACAGAACGAGCGACTCGACCAGTTCGCGAGCGTCGTTGCCCACGACCTGCGAAACCCGCTCTCCGTCGCAATGGGGTTCCTCGAGATCGCAGCGGAGACCGGGAACGCGGAGCACTTCGAAAAAGTAGAATCCGCACACGACCGAATTGAACGGCTCATCGAGGACCTCCTGACGCTGGCACGTGGGGAGACGACGATCGAGGATGCAGAAGAGATCGACCTCGAGAGTATTACGACGGAGGCGTGGGGATACGTCGACACTGGGGAGGCAACGCTTACAGTTGCAGATGGAGTTCCGGAAGTTACCGGCGACGCAGGGCGGTTGACCCAGCTCTTCGAGAATCTCTTCCGGAACGCAGTCGAGCACGGGGGTGCTGATGTCACGGTGACCGTGGGTGGGCTAGACGGAGACGATGGATTCTACGTTGAGGATACCGGCAGCGGGATTCCCCAAGAGAAGCAGGACGACGTGTTCAAGCATGGCGTCACGTCCAGTGACGGAGGAACTGGCTTCGGGCTCTCGATCGTGGCCGATATTGCGAAGGCACACGGCTGGACAGTTTCGGTGACAGACGGAACCGATGGCGGGGCACGCTTTGAGTTCAAGCGGTCCAAATAGTACTCGTTGTCAGTGAGCAAACCGTGTGCCTGCGACCGATGCATTGAGAGAGCCAGTCTCGACTTCTGGTCTCCGGATTTGATATAGCGATATATGATTTATGACAACCACTCGATCGCCGTATGTCCGCGTGCGAGAGCGTCTGCTGCCGGGCGGTCGGCCGTGTCGGGAAGTGAGAAAATCAGTCCAGATACGCACTCACGTCGTCGAGTTCGTCCGCGGCGACGGCGTCCGCGAGTGCGGGGACGTCGGGGCCACCGACGTGGGACGGGTACTTGCGCCCGAAGTAGCCGACGACGTTCTCGACGTCGCGTTCGAGGAACTCGCGGGCGTTCTCGTGGTCGGTCGGGACCGCCTGGGGCCAGTCGAAGACCACCACCCCCTGTTCGGTGACGAAGACGTTGTACTCGCTCATGTCGGCGTGGACCCACCCCTCGGCGTAGGCTGTCGCCATCTCGTCGAGGACGAGCTCCAGCACGGGGAGGACCTGCCGGTCAGTGAGTTTCGTGCGCGCGAGTTCGACGCCGTCGATCTTCTCCATGACGATCGCGTGGCGATTGTGGTCGACCGGGCGGGGCACCGAGACGTCGGGATAGAGCGTCTCCAGGGCCTCGTACTCCCGTTCGGCGGCCTTGCGGGCGGTGTACTGCCAGGAGACGTGGTCCCGGTCCGAGGTGTAGTCCCGTTCTTTCATCACCTCGCGGAACTCGGTGTAGCCCTCGCGGTGGAACTTGAGGGCCATCGGTTCGTACGAGCGGACCTCGTAGACGTCGCTCTCCTTGCCGACGCCCAGGGGCGCGCCCACGCCGTCGATCGTGTCTCGTTCGACGAAGGTATGGAGGGCGAGCGCGTCGTACCCCTCGAAGGTGAGGGTAAAGCCTTGGTACTGGATGGTCTTGCGCTCTATCAGCCCGCGGTCCTCACAGCGGTCGAGCCGGTAGTCGACGTTCTCGGCGGTCAACCGGGAAAAGTCGGGGAGCTTCTCGCGGTTGACGTACTCGGAAAAGCGCATCCCCTGCTCGACGCCCGAGAGCAGGTAGAAGTCCTCGGGTTCGAGTTCGGCGATCACGCTCGCGACGTTCTCGACCATTAGCGGCCCGTATTCGCCCGATACGGAAAAGCACCTCGCGTCGGTGCTGTGAGGGTGATAAACCACAAAGCGCTATACGAAATACGCTCCGTGGGGCTGCGAATACCGGTGAATCCGTGCATCGGATCCGCCGATCTCAGGGAGAATCAGCAGGACCCACCGACCGAATCGGCGGTCTCACCACCAATTCTTCGGTGGGAATGAGCGTCGTTCGGATCGAACGGAAGAGATCGGCCGAGTGAGACAGTGATGCCTCTCACGACGGGCGTGCTCGGAACGGGCGCTACAGCGATGCGCTCACCTCTCTGCGAAGAAACGCACGAAACCGCGCGGCCGTCACGCGCGGTTTCGTGCGAAACTCCACGACGTCGATCAATGTCTGGACCAGAAAGTCCACGAGCAGCCACAGGTCGTACAACAACACCGCGAACCCGAAGTGAAACAGCCGAATCGAGAAGTTCGTCGAGGTTGTCCACGGCGCGAACTCCTTGATTTTGCTGTATGCCGTTTCTATACCGCCACGGCGGCTGTACCGATTCATCTGCTTTGTTGCCCAGCGCCGGTCGAGACCAATCTCGTCGTCGACGTCGAGATTGGTCGCGAACACCTGGACCGTCTCGCGGCCCTCGTCCGGCGGCAGTCCGACTAGCGTCGTTTCGGCGCTCTCGTTGGTCACACCGTGTTTCACCGGTCCGTACACTGTGTGGTCGTGTTTGACCGTCACTTGCTTGGCCCCATCAACGTCCTCGTTCATGCGCGCGATGAACCGCGTCACGCGGTCATCGCGCGGTGCCGGGATCACGTAGAAGATGCCTCGCTGTTCCAACGTCGAGAAGACGTCGGTCGCGTAGAACTCGCGATCGGCGTAGAGTCGTCGCACACGAACCCGACAGACATCGCTAACGTGGTCGACGAGTCGGCGAACGACGTCGCCGACTCGGTAGCTCTTGTCTTCGCCAGGGTACGCATCGTGATCGTGGTAGTCGGCGTGGCCGACTGGAAGCATCCCGGCCGCGAAGTGGACGTTGTCGGCGACAACGTTCACCGTCGCAAACTTGTAACACCAGTCGTAGGACTTGTCCTCGGGGGCGCCCTGCACACGAACGAGTTCCTCGCGCTCCCCGTAGAAGGCGACGTAGGTGATATCGATCGACAGCATGAGGGGTGTCTCGAACTCCAGACGGGGCTTGGCCCGCGTCAAGACGCGGGCCGCGCCCCGGTTGACCATCTCCGCGATATCTGTCGGAGAGAGGTCCTTGATCGCTTCCAGGAGTGTTTCACCGCTCGGTCCGTCCTCGTAGAAGGGGTCGTCGAGATCCGGGTCTGGGTTGACGAAATCGCCATAGGTCTCGGCACCGCCGTTGGCGGCGGTGCCTGTGACCCCGAGACAGGCCTCCAGCATCAGCAGTTCTTCGTCCTCGTAGATCGGGTCGTCTGGCCGGTCGAACTCGAAGGCGGGGAACACGACTGTCCGGAGTTCGTCCAGCAGATCCCTGGTTTTCCGGCGAAGGAGACGATTGACGGTGCGCTTCGAGGAGCCCGTCGGCTCCTCGGAAGCGCTGGGTTCGTAGGGCGCTCCGATCGGACTCCCGCGTTCGGCAGCCAACTGCCGGATCTGCCGAGCACTGGTTTCGATCCGTGAACTGAGCTCCGAGAGCCTTCCGCTCCAGGTGCGTGAGATCGCACTCCGTGACGGAGTGTCGTCTGGTTCGAAGCCCAGATCGGCGGCGAGTTCGGGGTCAGTATCGAGCGTCCGATGGAGCCAGCCATCGGACGCGTCTTCCAGTTCCTGCAAGAGCAGTGCCCCGATCATCGCCTCGAATGGTTTGGCGGGACGCCAGTCTGGGACTGGATCTTCGTGGGTGTAGCGGTCGTACTCGAGTTGGGTGACGAGGTCGGCCGCGACGGTCGTCTCGTCGACGACCGCCGCGGCCTGCTCTGTCAACGGCAGTTTCCCGACCGAGAGCGGATCGATATTTTCTCGGTGCTCGTCGACTGATCGTCGGTCGCGGCTGTCTTCAGCAGCCGCAACCGGATCTGATCGGTTGTTTGTCACATCGGGGGACGACTCGTCCCCCACCGGTCACTTCACCGATCACAATCCCGTGCACGGATTCTGTCATTCGCAGCGCCAC
>Ga0207813_100599_pt1 | contig 18034 bp, 19 predicted proteins | sample A23E3SouthBayCA_2_FD_187730 | JGI IMG/M metagenome (GOLD analysis project Ga0207813, IMG submission 187730) | Aerobic enrichment media microbial communities from Eden Landing Ponds, California, USA - A23 E3 (4) (SPAdes) | ecosystem: Environmental > Aquatic > Marine > Unclassified | place... | reverse complement strand
AACCGTACCGCCGCCAGACGCTGGTCGACGTGTTGATGACACGGGCCTCCGAGGGGCTCGCCCAGCAGGCACTCGACCACGACATCGCGCGCGAGGTGGCCGACTGGGCCGACGGCAACGCCCACGACGCGCTGGCGGCGGTGTTCGTCGCCGCCGACTACGCGAGTCAGGCCGAACGGACGCGGATCGGCGACGCCGACGTCAGCGCTGCACTGGCGGAGATCCCCCGGCCGTCGGTCTCGCTCGGTCGCGTGCTGGCGCTCCCGGCGAACAAGCAGGCCGTCCTCCGCGAACTCGTCGACCTGGACGCCGAGGAGCGCGCGTCGGTCACTGCCACGACCGGGGCGATAAGCGCCAGACCCGCCATCGACCTCTCGGCCGGGACCGTCAAACGCTATCTCTACGAGATGGCCGAGGTCGGCATCGTCGAGCGCGTCCAGTCCGAGCGGCGAAACGAGAAGGGACGACCCCCCAGCCGCGTCGAGTTGCGGTTCCCACCGACCGCGTTCCGTCGGCTCTACGACCTCCGACAGTGATCCGTGCCGTTCTCGGACCACCACCAGCGATCCGGACGACCGGCGTCTATATATGCCGATAGCACATATATAGCGAAGCGCTGTCAACCGAACTTCACTACAGGGAGGACACTCGATGGGAGAGACATACGTCGGGGCGATCGACCAGGGGACGACAGGCACCCGGTTCATGGTCTTCGACCACGGGGGTCGCGTCGTCGCCAGCGCCTACGAGAAACACGAACAGGTCTACCCCGAACCGGGCTGGGTAGAACACGACCCCGTCGAGATCTGGGAGGGAGTGACGCGAGCGGTCACGCGCGGGCTCGAACGGGCGAGTCTCGACGCGACCCAGCTCGAAGCCCTGGGCGTCGCCAATCAGCGGGAGACGACGGTCGTCTGGGACGCCGAGACCGGGAAACCCGTCCACAACGCCCTGGTCTGGCAGGACCGCCGCACCACCGACCGCGTCGAGGACCTCGAATCGGCGGGGAAAGTCGAGTGGATCCGCGGGAAGACCGGTCTCGAGGCCGACGCCTACTTCTCGGCGACGAAAATCGAGTGGATCCTCGACAACGCAGAGCCATTGAAACTGGGGAGTTCCCGCGCAGAGAGCGTCCGCGACCGTGCCGAGAACGGCGAATTGCTGGCCGGGACGATCGATTCCTGGCTCGTCTACAGACTCACCGGGGAGCACGTCACGGACGTGACCAACGCCTCGCGGACGATGCTGTACGACATCCACGAGATGGCCTGGGACCACGAACTCCTCGAAGAGTTCGGCGTGCCCGCGTCGATGCTCCCGGAGGTCCGGCCTTCCTCCGACGAGGAGCCGTACGGATACACGGACCCGGACGGGTTCCTGGGTGCGGAGATCCCGGTGACGGCGGCGCTGGGCGACCAGCAGGCGGCGCTGTTCGGCCAGACTTGCTTCGACGCCGGTGACGCCAAAAACACCTACGGCACGGGGTCGTTCTACCTCACGAACACCGGCACCGAGGCGGTCGACTCCGACCACGGTCTCCTGACGACGGTGGCGTTCCAGCTGTCCGGCGAGCCCGTCCAGTACGCGCTGGAGGGGTCGGTCTTCAGCACCGGCGCGGCCATCGAGTGGCTCCAGGACGTGGGATTCGTCGACGACCCCGCCGAGACTGCTCGACTCGGTCGGTCGGTCGACTCGACGGACGGCGTCTACGTGGTGCCGGCGTTCACCGGACTCGGTGCGCCCCACTGGGACGGGCGAGCACGGGGTACCATCGTCGGGATGACTCGCGGGACTCGGCGGGAACACATCGTGCGCGCGACGCTGGAAGCCATCGCCCACCAGACCCGCGACGTCGCCGAGGCGATGGAGGCCGACTCCGGTGTCGAGACCACCTCGCTCAGAGTCGACGGCGGTGCCGTCAAGAACGACTTCCTCTGTCAACTCCAGGCCGATATCGTCGGCACCGAGGTCGTTCGACCGACGGTCGACGAGACCACGGCACTGGGTGCAGCCTACGCTGCAGGGCTCGCTGTCGGCTACTGGGACGACCTCGACGAACTCCGCTCGAACTGGCAGGTCGACGCGACGTTCGAACCCGAACTTGACCCGGAAGCGGCCGACCGGAAACACGAGCGGTGGTCCGAGGCCGTCGAGCGCTCGCTCGCGTGGGAGGAGGAGTGACTCTTGTGGTTCAGTCGGCTGCCTGTCCGCCGTCGACGGGCACCGTGTGACCGGTGATGTAGGAGGCGTCCGACGAACAGAGAAAGGCCACCACGCCGGCCATCTCCTCGGGGTCGGCGAGGCGGTCCATCGGGACGTCCCGCATGGCCGACGTGTCGAAATCGGCCAGTATCGACCGGACCGCCGTCCGGAGCAGCCTGACTCCCGCTCGTAGCCACTCCGTGAACGACACCGAGGAACCGCCCGGCAGGCCCAGCAAACTGTTCTGGATGTTCGTCTTCGTCGGGCCGGGCGCGATGCCGTTGACGCGGATGCCCTGACTGGCGTACTCGAGCGCGACCGACTTCGTCAGCCCGACGACGCCGTGCTTGCTGGCCGAGTAACTGGAGAGGCCGCCCATCCCGACGAGGCCGGCCTCCGAGGCCGTGTTGACGATCGCGCCGTGTCCCTGCCGTTCCATGACCGGGAGTTCGGCTTTCATGCAGGTCCAGACTCCCTTGAGGTTGATGTCGACTATCCTGTCCCACTGCTCCTCTCCGATACCCGTCGTCTTCACGAAGTCGGTGAGGATCCCGGCGTTGTTGTGCGCGAAGTCCAGACTCCCGTATCGCTCCAGCGCCACGTCGACCATCCGCTCGACCGAGGCGGAGTCGGAGACGTCCACTTCGACGAACGTCGCGTTCCCGCCCGCGTCCTCGATGAGTTCGACCGTTCGGCGGCCGGTCTCCTCGACGACGTCGGCGACGACCACGCTGGCACCTTCTTCGGCGAAGCGACGTGCGGACGCACGACCGATCCCCGATCCTGCTCCCGTCACGACTGCCGTCTTTCCGGCTAACCCGTTCATGTCCGATATCTACGGTACGTGTTCGTGGGAACCACATAATCCTTGAGTCGAGGTTTCGGGTTTCGAGTCGGCTCGACCGACGGTGTCAGGGGACAGTCGCCTATCGTGCGGTGTTTCGTCGAGATCAAACACGGCCAGGATACCGGGCGTCTCGTTGAGATAGTCTTCAGCTTCGCGGGGACTCTTCTCCGGTTTTGAAACGTATCGGGGTCGGTTACTGTGATAGGAGTGACGTCACCGGACACTTCTCGTTGTGGAAGTACCAGTTAGTAGCCCCGTATGACTGTTCTTTGACCGATGGGAATTGTCTGTAAGGAGCGGTGGACCGGGCCAATATCTCCTCGGTTTGAGGTACCGACGCTCTTCTCGAAGTGCGAACGTCAAATCGTATCCACTGTCCTGATTTGAAATATCACTCAAAAAATGACAGCAAATCGTCGAGCGAATGCGTATTCAGCACGTTGCTCGCTTCACACCACCCGCGACGGGCCTGCGCGACCCCCAGGTGCATGAAATCCAGTTCGCCCGTTGTATGAGCGTCCGTACTGACGACGTACTTGCCGGTGTCCCGATACTCTTTCACCGACGCCCAATCGAGGTCGAGCCGCTGGGGTTGCGCGTTGATCTCGATCGCCACGTTCTCCTCGGCGACCGTTTCAATCACGGTCTCCGTATCGAGATCCAGGGGTTCTCGCTCGTTGATCAACCGATTGGATGGGTGAACGAAGATATCGATCGGAAATTCCGCGAGCGCATCCACGATCCGTTCGGTGGGGTCGGACGGGGTGCTGTGCATCCCCGCGACGATCAGATCACAGCGGTCGTGCCAGGACTCTGGTATCTCCAGTCCGTCTTCGGTGATCTCGGCCTCGATTCCCTGAAGGACCGTGATGTTCAGGTCCTCGTCGACCGCTTCGACATCTGCCACCTGTGCCTCGAACGTCTCCTCGTCCAGGGTGCTCGGAATCGGAGCGTGTGGCCCGTGGTCGGTGACGAGGATGTACTCCAGCTCCCGCTCGGCCGCAGCTTCGGCCATTTCGCGGACGCTGTGGGACCCATCGGAGTAATCGGTGTGCAGCTGTAAGTCGCCGCGAACCTCATCCAGTTCGATCAGATTAGGGAGGTCTTCCGCAGCCGCCGCGTCGACCTCACCCGTGTCCTCACGGAGTTCTGGGGGGATCCATGTGAGGTCCAGTGTGTCGTAGACGTCCGCCTCGGTTTCACTGGCGAGACGCTCGCCGGCACGTTGGCTGTCCTCCGCAGCGTCGACCCCACTGACGTCGAAGAGACCGTATTCGTTGAGCTTCCAGTCGCGGTCGATCGCCCAGTTCCGGAGGGTGATATTGTGGTCTTTTGACCCCGTGAAATAGACGAGGGCAGAGCCGTATTCTTTTTCGTCGACGATACGAAGGTCCATCCGGAGGGCGCCGGAGACGACGACCGACGACTTCGTCTCGCCTCGAGACAGTACCTCCTTCACGTCGTCGTGCGTGCAGAAGTGCTCCATCGCTGTCTTCGGATCGGACGCGGTCGCCAGGATATCGATGTCGCCGACGGTCGGTCGGCGCCGTCGGAACGACCCCACGATGTCCACCTGGTCGAACGCATCGTCGTCGTGAAGCCGTGATTCGATGTCTTCCGCGATCGGGAAGGCTCGGCCGAGAAGCATCCGCTCCTGGCTTTCCTTTGCTCGTCCGATGTGGTCGAGGATGTTCTGCTGTGATTTCTCACCGAACCCTTCGAGGTCGGCGATCTCCCCTTTCTCGGCTGCGCTCTCAAGATCGTCAAGTGTCCGGATATCAAGTTCCAGATATAGTTTCTTGGCAGTTTTCGGCCCGACACCCTCGACGCTCGTGATCGCCTCGATGTCCACGGGAAGGCCCGCTTTGAGCTCCTCGTAGTACTCCAGCTCCCCGGTTTCGAGATACTCCGCGATCTTCTCGCCGATCGACTCCCCGACGCCCTCGATCTCCTGAAGTTCCCCCCGAGCGTGTCTGTCTTCGATGTCTTCCGAGAGCGACTCGATATTCCGTGCGGCCGTCCGATAGGCACGTGGCTTGTACTCCACCTCCCGGATTTCGAGAAAATCCGCTATCTCGCGGAGCACGGTGGCGATTTCCTGGTTTTTCATCCCGAACTGATCCTCCTGGCCCTGACTATCGCAGTCGTCGGGTAATTGGCGTCCTCGGCACCGTCGGGGTCCCCAAGGTCTGTGCTGGCCATAGTACGCTCTGTTTTTCCGACTGACATAGTCCGACAGCAGCAACTGGTCGTCGAGAACGGCAGCGAGAGTGCGATTTGGGCCAGACGGGAGACGTTTTCCACGGTCCGTACGCTTCTTCCAAACGCGTCGACCGAAGCCGACACATCTGGTTTCTCGAAGGCCCCTTTCGGGAACTCCGGTACTTGACCTTCTCGATCCGCCCTCCGGAAGGCGAATCTCGGGACCGCTTCGGTTCCCCTTCGGAACGTTCACCTCGTCTCCGTGTTACCGGAGGTTCGGTTTTTGCCCCTGATCTGTCTCGTTCCATCCTTCCGGATGATTCGAGACGGATCGTCCGGATGCCCTCGCATCTCGCATACGAGTGTAGAGTGCCGTTTGTATTCACTCCTGTGGCATTTCCCATGCGATGATAATTCATGGCACACAACACGGACAGGAGAATCGCGCCGTCTGCATGATCCCCGGTAGAGTACTCCGGATATGTGCCTCCGGTGTCTACGGCTCGGTGTCGCTGTTGGTATCGATGAACTCGATGATGTCGTCGATCGTCCCGGTGTCACCGGTTTCGACGTAATGCGCAGCGCAGGCGTTTCCGCATGCCAGCGCGAGTTCCCAGTCCCACTCGTTCGCCAGGCCGTATCCGAGGCCCCCAGTAAAGCGATCGCCACCGCCGGTATGGCGTTCGGGGCGGTCAACCCGAACGTTATCCACGGTGGTCAGCCCCTCGGTCGTGGAGACGATTGCTTCCGTCCGTGCATGCATCACAACGGCCTCGATTCCGGTCGCTTTTCGAATAGCGGCAAGCCGACCGCGATCGTCTTCGGGGGGATCAGGGAGGGTCGCGGCAGTCGCTCGAATCTCCCCCCGGTTCGCATTATAGATCACGTCGAACGTGTTCTGGAGAGTTGCAAGTGCTTGGTGCAGTGAATCGACATCTTCCGGTTCAGATCCGACGATATCGCCTGGATCGAGAACGAAGGGGGCCCGCGGCAGGTCCTCGGAAGCCAGTTGATGGAATGCCGGGCCCATCCCGGGAAATGAAACCCAGTTGCTACAACAGATCGCGTCGACGGTAAACACGTCGGGGAGATCGGCGACGGTTCGTAAATCCGCGAGTGTCCAGTCAGCGACGGGAGACGCTTCGACGAACATGACGTCGCTGTCGGTGAAGTTGAACGCATAGACGAGTGCCGGGTCGCCCATCGATACCGTGTCGAAGGGAAGCGTATCGAAGATGGGGTCGTCGAGATGCCCGTAGCAGGTCACCTCACTCCCGAATGCGTGCAGTTGCTGGGCGACGTTAACCGCCTGGCCGCCTGGCTCGGTGGAATCGACGTGCAGACGGAACGTAGAGCGGGTCGCATCCTGGATCTTCTGTCCGAGGGTTTCACGTGTCTGGAGCGGACCGTCAGCCCCGGCCGCCAGTGTACAGTACCGGTCGATACTCCCGTCCGGAAGGGTGGCGAGCGTCGGTGAAGGTCGCTCCTCGAGATGTCTGCCGAGCCGATCGTAGGGCATAGACACCGATTTACCTGTCAGAAGCAAAAAGATAGCTCGAAACAGCACTGTCTGGTTCAGGGCGTTTCAGAGGCGAGCAGGTCGTAGCGGGTGGCCGTTATGACACTCGCAGACCTGCTCAGAGAACGCCTGGACATCGACAGGCAAGACGTCTGGGCAAACGAGAAGACGCCGACACCCGTCCGCTGTTTCGCGGTTCGACTTCATTCGATGGGGACCCACTGCGTGAAATCGAGGGCGTCTTGGACGTGCTGGGTGTCGAGTGCTGTTTTCAGACAGTCTGGAGCTGGATGTTTCGCTTGACTACTACGACAACATCCTGGCTGCAACTGCAGCTAGCCACAGCGGGGTTGCTCTGGCTGACACGATTACCGAACTCCGTCTGCACTTCGGTCTCCTCATGGAACCCGTCATTGCGACGGTATTCGTCTGGCATGTCCTCGTCGGAATCCTGCTCGTATCGATATTCCGCCGAAAAATTAGACCGTGACCCCACTTCGATGTAGGGGCCGAATTTAGTATTCGGGACGTTGCGCCTGGATGACCGACGCCAGCTGCTGGTTTTCGTCGGCGAGTAGTTCGGTCAGGTCGTCGGCGGTGATGATCCCCACGAGTTCGTCGTTCTCGTCGCAGACTGGCAGGCGACGAACGCCATTCTCGCTCATCACCTGTGCGGCCCTGTAGAACCCGGCGTCCGGACTGACTGCACACAGGTCCGTCGACATGACGTCGTCGGCAGTCTGGTCGGCCGGAGCGGTCTCTTCGGCAAGCACGCGCGTCGTTAGATCCCGATCCGTGACGATCCCGGTCGGGCTGTTGTCGTTCGTGACGACGACGCTCCCCACGTTTTCGTCCCGCATCTGTTGGGCGAGTTCGGGGACCGATGTTTCGGGACTGGCACTGACGACTTCTGTTCGGGCGAGGTCTTCGATTGGCATTGCTGTTGCCTCCATGTAGTTCATTGTCAAGCGATCCCATATATCGGGAGGGACCTTCCCATTAGCCTGGAACTTCCTGAACACTCATTGTGAGGCGTCAAACAGGTGTATCAGTGGACAACGGCGACGAGTCAGTCCCCTGCTGCGGTGGCAACAGATCCGTCTTCGATCTGTGTCCCGAGGAGACCGAGGAACTGGGCGAGCCACTCCGGCTGACCCGGCCAGTGAGTTACCCCGGCTGTGAACTTGCGGGTTCGCCGAGACTGGTTTGGTCGAGTGGACCCGCCTGGTTCCCGAAACGCACGGGTAGCCAGTCGTGTCCGTTCCGCTCCCAGTACGCCTCATCACCGGGTCGTCTTCCCGGTAACCACCGAGTCGGGGTGTTATGACATCCGACGCCGAACGAGGTAGACGAGGAGAAACCCCGCTGCGACGGCAAGGACAGGGAGTTCGTACGGTCTCTCGTGGAACGTCAGAATCGCTGCAGCCACGACGAGCGCTCCGGCGAGTACCGCGTATCCGAGATCGTGATCGCCCATCCCGTGTCCGTCAACTGGTTCCGTACGGACGACCAGTTCGCCGCGTTCGAGCCGGTACAACGTTCGATCGAATCGGGACGGGACTCGTGCCAGAGCAGGGAGCGATCGGCGAATGTCCGTCCACGTCTCTTCGATGAGTGCGTCGAATTCGCTCTCGATGAGTCCCCGCTCGACGAGGAACGAGCGCACGACTGCGAGGAAGTCGAACTCGGGGTCGAGCTGTCGACAGACACCTTCACCGACGGTCCCGACCCGGATGAGTAACATCACGTCCGGCGGAATACGAAACGGGAAATCGCGGAGCATCGTCGTCAACTCCGTGATGATCATCCGCCAGGTGATCTCAGATCGGCCCTCGAGGTTCTCGATGACGAGTTCGAGAACCCGACCGACCTCGGCACGGTTGACGTGTGGTTCGAGGACGTCGAGCGCGATGAGCGCGTCGACCAGGTCGTCCACGTCCCGACGGACGAGCGCCCGATAGAGCCCGATGATATCCTCCTGCACGGTGGCTGGAAGGCGTTCGCTCATCCCAAAGTCGAAGAGTAGCAGACGGCCGTCGTCTGTGATAGCGAGGTTACCTGGATGGGGATCAGCGTGGAACACCCCGTCGACGAGCCCCATCTCCAGATACACCTCGATGATCCGCGTTGCCATCTCGTGTGGCGTCACGTCGACATCGTCGAACGCGTCGTCGTCGGTTATTTTCCGGCCGGTCAGGTACTCCATCGCCAGCACACGCTCCGAGGAGAGGTGTTCGTAGACGTCAGGGATGACGACTCGGTCGTCGTCGACGAAGTTCTCCCTGATGTCAGCCATGATCGCCCCTTCTCGGTCGAAATCCAACTCGTTCAGGATTATGTCCTCGAAGTCGTCGGCGGCGTTTTCGATCGAATATTGCTGGCGTTCGCTCGCGAAGAGGCTCACCAGCGGGATCAGTCCGCGAATGACCCGAAGATCACGCTCGATCACGGGTTTCAGTTCAGGACGTCGCACCTTCAGTGCGATTCGCTCGTCCCGATAGTCGGCAGTATATACGTACGCGAGTGACCCGCCGGCGATCGGTTCGAGCGTCGACCGGTCGAGTTCGTCACCGAGTTCTTCGTCGACGACCTGCTTCGGGTCTCCCCCCGCATCCTCGGGGACTTCATCCTGAAGCGTCCCGAAAACGTCGGCGTAGACCGGTGGTACGATGTCCGGGCGCGTCGAGAGTACCTGTCCGACTTTGATGAATGCCGGTCCCAGTTCGAGCATCGTATCGCGGATCTGTTCGGCTCGCTGTCGATGTGTCTCGTCAGCAACTCGCCTCCGTGAACCGAACAGAATGAATCGCCGACGGTCACGGAGAAACGCCAGTGCGAAGGGTAGCAGTCGGAAGAGGACGACCAGATACCGGCGAAACAATCCGTTCATTCTATCGGAACGAGTACTGATTGGCTGTCGTCGACTGGCGACACGAGTCCCGTTTTCGAACGAACGACATATATAAGTAGAGGAGTGGTTGTGTCACTCTTTTGACTGTCTCTCCGCATACACAGGGGGGATCCTGAGCGTTGGGATACTGTCACTCCTCCAGTTCGAATTCACCGCAGGTCCTCAAGGCTGATGAACGAGCCTTCGTTCGCCGTAATCTAGGTTGTCAGGCGTTCGAAGCCAGTCGCGTCGGGGGGAAAGACCGTGCATTCGGTGGGGCGGTTTTGAGAGACGATGGTTCGTCACGGATTTTGCGGACACGCTGTTCGACGGTGCCCTCGTCTTCGGGGATCTGGTTGAAGCGGTAGAGGGCGTGGTTGTAGAGTTGCCGGCAGGTATCGCGGTGAGAGTCCAGCGTCTCGCGCTGGCGTTCCGTGGGCTTGAGGCGATACCTGTCGTTGTAGTTCATTCCACGCACTTCGAGAGAGACGTGACAGACATATCAACGCTTGCCGTCCGGAGTGAAAGTAGTCGCCCCGTGGCCCTGTGATCGGGCAACAAGCACGTGTCTGAGAGCCGATGACGGCGGTGTATCCCCTCCCGACTGCGCTGCTTGTCCGCTTGCGCGGACTGCGCTGCTCGGTGAGGAAGGGGGATTACCGCCTGCATTCAGCTAAATCGACGATCTTCGAGCTTCAATCCCTCCACGAGAGAATCAGGCCGTCTCTGGCTCCTCGATGACGTCATCGAGCCCCTGGTCTGTCGCCCTCGTATCGAGATAGTCCACGATGTCCGTCTCTTCTCTGTGTTCGTCGTATCGTACAGCGATCTCGATCTGGTGTTGTTGAATGACTGTCGACTGGCCAGTGATGGTTTCGAACAGCGTCGCGAAATGCGTGCTCCGATCGGGATGATCTGCCATGTTCCTCAGTCCCCCATCAGCGAAATGGACGATCCGGTCTGTTCAGGGCTCTTGCGCCGTGACACCCGCACCTCCGCCTCTCCCCGAGGCCCGAGTGAAATGACGACGGCGTCGACCACTGGGACATATTCACTGGCGTGTTTCCCGGACTGACGAACCCGGGTCCGTTCTTCGAGCAGACCGACCTCGGTGAGGAGATCGAGTTTGCGATACGTCGTCGACAGCGGAAGGTCGTGAGCTTCGGAGACCTCGTTCGCCGTTAATGCGTCTTCACGCGTCGAGTCGAGAATAGCACGGCAGTCAGCGTCGTCGAGCGCATCGAGGAGCTGTTGAACAGCACTTTCAGTAACGACCGTTTGCGCGTCATTCGAAGACTGTTCGGATGGGCGGACGGTCTCAGACGCCATCGATGACTGGCTCATATAAATTATGACAGCAGCTACACGGAGTAACGCACAGCCATACTATCCGGGCAGGTTTATAAGGACAGGCCGAACACCTTCGTATTCTTCTGGCCCGAGAACGAAACCCCGGAAACACTCGAGCGAACTGAACGAAAGTCGCGACACACAGCTTCTCCTCTAGAGGAGGTCTGCCAGAATTTTCGACTCCGCCGCCGTGAGGTGTTCCCTGAACGTGGAGGGATTGATATCGAGTTCCGCTGCGATTTCCGTTGCGTTGGACCGACGTGGACGATCGAAGTATCCCTTCTCGTAGGCGGTTTCCAATATTTCGAGCTGTCGGCGTGTGAGTTTGTCCCGGTCTACGAAAACGCTATCTTGGGATCGTTCTCCGGCCGGAGACTGGACAAATCGTTTGATATCCATATCGGGAAACTGGTCGCGCAGTTCGTCGATGACTTCCTGTAATTCATCGTAATCGGCCGCGTGAAATATGATCGTCAATGTGCCATCCCGAGCAACGTACCGGGCGACGGAACACCCGAATTGACCGAGATATTCGCAGGGACAGTCCATACCGTCATCGTGGGTAAGCCGGTACCGATCTGCTGACCCATGTGAGAAAATCGGCGTCACATCTGCCTCGAAGTCGCCATCTGAATCCACCGAAAACTCGGTCACACTCTCCGTACAGTCGGATGGACAGACGTTCGTCGACACCGAGTCAATCGTCGTCTCTGCCGCCGCCGAGAGTTCGACGATCGGACAGATGTCCGGGTTATCGAACTCTATCTCAGCTCGGATCCCTGGCGGCATGAAGGAATTCAAAATACACTACGAGAACACTTAGTATTCAGGTGTCGTCCCCGGACGGAGGACATCAGCACGTTTTCGGTGCACAACACTCGAATCAGTACTTTCAGTGCTTCGAACAGGACTCCGGATCGGTTTGGCGAGTCGGTAGCGGAACACTCCGCTCAGGAGGAATCGACGTCTCGCTCCATTTCGGCTCTCCGTCCGCTCAATTCGTCCGGGTCGAGTCGGTAGAGTTGAACGTTGAGAGCTGGCAGCGATTCTCCCCAGATCTCGAAGAGCGGGCGTTTGGCCTCGCCGTATTGCTCCATATGTTCGACGGTCAGGTCGTCCCGACTGATCTCACTCAGGGTTCCAGTCGCGACAACACTCGTGTAGATAGGGTCGTCCTCTTCGTATACGACGAGACGGGTCTGTGGTGACGATTGTAAGAACTCTCGTTTCTCGCTCTCGGGATTCGAAATCAGGCGCAGATAGAATCGACGATGGTTGCTATCGTATCCGTACGATATCGGAACGGCGTAGGGTCTCCCCTCTCGAGCCAGAGATATCACTCCCGTTTCGTGCCGACCGAGGAACGAATCGGTCTCTTCGTCCGAGAGTAACGTTTCTTCGTCCAGTAGCATTGTCAAGCGTGTGCTACCTCACGGGGAGGACTTTAGTATCTACCCCAGGGGCTACGATAGCCCCGACGCGAGCAAAGTAACCTCATCCTGAACTCACCCTTGCCGATCTCCCTCGATATTGCAACGGAGTATCCGGGGAGAAGCTATCGTACCCTATATGATCCAGAGAAGTATATTCTGTTGGTGACAGATATATAGACGATCAGGACGAATCGGCGAACGAGTCTTCCGTAAAGGCCTCCTCCGTCACGGGAGTTCCGCAGATGACGCATCCTCTCTCGATGAGCGTAGTTTTCATCTTATTGTTTACTTCTAAATATTCCTCGCACTGAGGACAAACAAAAGCGTATCCTTCACTCTCTTCACCGCTCATCGTATCCTGTAATATATGCTCTGTTCATAAATTATATTCTCCCTTTCCGAATCTATGAGAACATAGGACCCTCTGGAGGTCCCCGAAACCAGCGCGAATCCCAGTTGTCGGATTTCTCGACAAGTAATACTCTCGGTCTGATGGAGTTGATAATTGTCCCGGCAGATGTAGCTCCGTGAATTCGCATGTCATCGGTTTCCACAGTCGGACATCACATCCCTGTAGACGGCAGTATCTGGGGATCTGCCCGATATGAGTCGAATTTTCAGATACCGGTAAGTACGACCAATTTATAAAATCATCTGGTCGAAACTACTTCACATGGATTTCGAATGGGAAGACGTAACTGGAATCGTGGTTGTCGGCCTCTTGATCATAGCCCTGGGATCGACCGTTGCCGGCATCGAAACGATAGCGGGATTCGACGTGCTCGCCGCAGGGGAATCTGCTGTGGGCTACCTTGCTGCAGGGAACTTCAGTGTGGGGGTTCTGTCGACCGGGATTTTTTCGATCGGCATATTCTCAGTTGGAATCTACGCAGCCGGATTCTATGCCGTACAGCGGCATATCAAAGCCTCACAGTAATCTTGAGCCATGGGGAAGACGAACCGAACAACGGTTGTGACGTGATATGAGTTCGTTTCGATCGCTCCTGATGCGGAGTCGACCGGGGAAACTCGGGTTACTGGAGGTCGTCGCGATGGGCGTCGGTGGGATGGTCTCGGGCGGGATCTACGCCGTGCTCGGCGTCGCGATGGCACAGGCCGGGAACGCCGTCCCGTTATCGTATCTCATCGCGGGCGTCATCACGCTGCTGACCGCCTATTCCTATCTCAAACTCACCCTGCACTTTGGCGAGCACGGTGGCGTCTTCTCCTTCGTCGAGCACGTCGTCGACAGCCCGACGGTGGCTGCGTACGTCGGGTGGGTACTTGTCGTCGGCTACGTCGGCGTGATGGCGATGTACGCGTTTGCGTTCGGTGCATACACGCTGACGGCCGCCCGGGCAGTCTTCGGAATCGCGCTCCCGCAGTATCTTCGTCCGATTATGTCTGTCCTGATCGTCGCTGGCTTCGTCGGACTCAACCTGACGGGCGTCCGCGAAACGGGCCTCTTCGAGGACATCGCGGTGTACATCAAGATCGCCATCTTGCTCTCCCTCGCAGTCCTGGGGATCGTCTTCTACGACGGGAGCGTGACGACTATCGACTTCTTCAGCGAGGGAATCGTCAGCCCGATCACCGGGTTTGCGATCATCTTCGTCTCCTACGAGGGGTTTCAGCTATTGGTGTACGACTACGAGGACATCGAGAACGTAGAGCGTGTGTTACCGATCGGGATGTACATCGCCATCGTCATCGCGATCCTGATCTACGTCTCGGTCTCGTTCATGGCGACGCTTCACCTGACACCCGAACAGCTCGTGGCTCACGAGGAAGTGGCACTCGCCGAAGCGGTTTCGCAGATCCCTGTTCTGGGTGCCGCCGGGTTCGTCCTCGTCATCCTCTCGGCGATGAAGAGTACCTCCTCGGGGATCAACGCGACCCTCTTCGGGACGGCTCGGCTCGTCCACAAGATCTCGACGGAGGGGGCACTTCCTCGGGCCTTCTCCTTTCGAAATCGGGAGGGAATTCCCGTGTATGCGCTTCTCGTCATGGGCGGGCTCACAGCCGCGTTCGCCGCCCTCGGCTCGCTCAAGCAGATTACCGAGTTCGGCTCTGTCGCGTTCCTTCTCTCGTTCGCCGTCACGAACTACACGAACCTCCAACTCGCCGACGTGACAGGGTCGAACCGGCTCGTTCCCGCGCTCGGCCTCGCTGGAACGGGCGTCGCGATCCCGGCCGTCCTCTATCACCTCTATCTCACCGACGTCGAAATACTGCTCTGGATCCTCGGCATTTTTGTCTCGGTCTTTCTGCTCGAATTCCTCTATCTGGAGCGGAGTCCGTTCGATCCCGACGTCGAAAGCGACGGATGATCGGTCTAGAGGCGACCCGTCGACCGATCCGGGGCCCGGAACGTCTCGATCGAGGGTAAGTGAAACACCACTCTACCATATCAGTTCGTTCGAGCTCCGTGCGCGGGGAGAACAGCCAGCCGAACTCAGCAATCGACAGTTACCGGACCGCCAAGAGGCACGGTGAGTCCAGGGGTCAGGGCGACGATTCGAGGTACTCCATCGCCGCTTCGTCGGAGACCTGGTCGAAACGCTCGTAGAACTGGCCGACTCCCCTGAAGCTGCTCGGCGTCTCGAGACAGACCACCTCGTCGGCCAGTTCCTGTAACTCGTGAACGGTGTCGGGTGGCCCAACCGGGACCGCCAGCACGATACGTTCGGCGTCGGTTTCCCGGAGCAACTGGAGGCACGCTCTGACGGTCGAACCCGTGGCCACTCCATCGTCGACGACGGCGACGGTCTTCCCGGCCAGGTCGGGATCGGGTCGCTCACCCCGGTAACGATCGGCCTTCTGCCGTGCGTACTCCGCTTCCCGCTCGCGCTCCTGTTCGAAGTATTCCTCGTTGGTCCCCGTCCCGCGGAAGGCCTCGTCGTTGCGCCAGACGCTGCCGTCACTGGCGACGGCACCGATGGCCAGCTCGGGGTTGCCTGGCGCACCGATCTTCGACGCGACCACGATATCGAGCGGGACGTCGAGCACGTCGGCGACGGCCCGTCCGAGCGGGAGACCTCCCCGAGGGATAGCGAGCACGATGTCCACGTCGATCCCCCGCTCGCGGAGCGCTTCTCCGAGTTGTGTTCCCGCTTCAGTACGATCTTTGAATCGGAGAGAGTCCGGCATGAGTCTTCGATAGAAAGAGATGCCACAGCGGCCTGTAGTCTGTGGCTGTTCTCACGAGCTCGGAATGACCGTGTGAATAATGCCCACGGCGAGTGTCGAGAGCAGTATGTCCCAGACGACCGAGAATCTCGTCCATATCCCGGTCGACGATGTCGAACTCGAGGCATCCTCGACGTTCCGGACGGAGCGGGGGGACTGGTGGTCTTCGCTCACGGGAGCGGGTCGAGTCGGAAGAGCCCGCGCAACAACTTCGTGGCGGAGGCCATTCGCGACCGAGGGCTCGGAACGCTCCTGTTCGACCTGCTGACCGAAAAAGAAGACCAGACCCGTGAGAACCGCTTCGATATCCCGTTGTTGACGGACCGTCTCGTTGCCGTCACAGAATGGCTGTGCACGCGTGACGCCACTCGTGACCTGAACGTGGGTTACTTCGGTTCCAGTACGGGGGCGGCATCCGCACTCCGAGCAGCGGCTCGTCTAGAAGACGACATCGACGCGGTCGTCTCGCGTGGGGGACGCGTCGACATGGCGTCCGAGGCCCTCGACGAGATCACGGTGCCGACGCTGTTCGTCGTCGGCGGCGCCGACACGCAGGTACTCGAACTCAATCGCGAGGCCTACGACCAGCTTTCCTGCGAGAAGGAACTGCACGTCGTCGAGGGAGCGGGACACCTCTTCGAAGGTGAAGGTGAACTCGAAGAAGTCGCGGACGTGGCGGCCGACTGGTTCGCCGGAGCGTTACGGTGACGTGAACTCAACCGCCATCTCCGTCACGCCGACAGCGCCTCGTCCAGTCGCGCCTCGAGGTCCCGTAGATCTTCACGCAGTTCCTCGCCTTCCTCACTATCTACCTCCTCGATTCTCCCGGCAAGGCCTTGCAATCGGGAGTACTTCTCGTCCTCTTCGACCTCGGTCTTCTGGACGTAGGCCTGTTCCTCGACGTCGTATACGTCCGCTTCCTCGAGATCAGTCGCGGCCAGGACGATGTCGAGCCTGTCGGAATCGACCCCGAGCACCCACTCACGGGGAATACCGTGCTCGCTCAGGACGTCGAAGATTGTCTCGTCGTCCTTTGGCCGCCGGCGCTCGCGTGTCGTCCGGCGTACAGTACCGAACCTGCCGTGTAGCTCCTGATCCGGACCGAGACGGCTCAGTAGCGACTCTCGAACCGTCTGTCGGAGTCGGTCCGCCTCGTGTTGCACGTCCGAGAGGAGGACGTACAGATCGGTCAGCGTGCCCGTTTCGAGTGTCTCGGGGTCGACGGGCTCCATCGTATCGAGCAAATCTGCCAGCAGGATCGCATCGTCGTGGAGGCGCTCCGGACGAGTACGAGCGTCCGCCGGCGAGATGAGATACGGACTCCCCCCACCCATCTCCGGATCCGGGACGTAGACGATTTCGTCGTCCTCGACGCCAAAGTCAGCCAACAGTGTCAAGACCGTCGCGTATGGTTCGACCCCGGGCGGGAGTTCGGCAACAGCGAGTCGGTGCTCCGCCAGACGATCGGTGAGGACTTCGAACTGCTCGCGCCGGAGCGGACGCTTCTCGCCACTATCGTCGAAGCGGATCTGGAGCCGGTCGGTCGAAATTTCCCTGACTCGAAACGGTCGGTCCGAGAGCGGCGTCACCAGTTCGGTTCCCGGTTCCAGGGCTGCACACCGCTCCTGGATGGCGTTCCAGAGTTCTTCGTGACCGACACTCATACTGTGTACTTTATAATTGCAGGATAAATAGCTGTTATTCCCTTTTCACGCGGTGGGAAATGACACTTCGATTGATGCCGGTCCCCGACCAACATCGACCGTATGAAATTCGACGAATTCACCGGCGAAGTCCAGCACCGACTCGAACTACCTGGCACCGGCGAGACGGTGCGAGCAATCCGGGCAACACTGTTGACGCTGGGCCAGCGTCTTCCCGAGGGCAATGCCGAGGATCTCGCCGCGTCGCTTCCGATGGAGATCAAGTGGTACCTGACTGGAGCGGTCCACGAACACGGGCAGCGCTTCGACTGGCAGAAGTTCGTATCACGTGTCAGCGAGATAGAAGAGACTGACCCCGCCGACGCAGCCTACCACGCGCGCGTCATCGTCGACCTCGTACAGACGCTGGTCCCGGAGTCGGACTTCCAGCAACTGCGTGACTCACTCCCCGAAAGCGAGGACGACGAGAACTGGGACAACCTCTTCGAGATCGTCGATAACGGGGGATGGAGCGAAACCACGGAGGCTTGATAGTGATTATTGTAGCGATTTACCGGTACGCGCTGACCCCGGTGTCGGCGCGATCCGGAAACGATCTACAATAATCACTATGAATCCCCCTGCGCGTGCCATGCGTTCTAGCAGTACTTCCGAGGTTTAATCCCGGCAGTTGATTTTCAGGCACAGGACGAGTCGGCTGAGCCGAGATGAGCGAATCAAGACCGAAACAGGCGGAAG
>Ga0207813_100598_pt1 | contig 18035 bp, 16 predicted proteins | sample A23E3SouthBayCA_2_FD_187730 | JGI IMG/M metagenome (GOLD analysis project Ga0207813, IMG submission 187730) | Aerobic enrichment media microbial communities from Eden Landing Ponds, California, USA - A23 E3 (4) (SPAdes) | ecosystem: Environmental > Aquatic > Marine > Unclassified | place... | reverse complement strand
GGCGCCGAGGGTATCCCACGGGGCGGGCACGGTAGACTTAAGTGTATCCTGCGGCGAAGGGCCGACTAGGATAGCGCGATGGTGCGAAAGAAGAAGCTCAGCCCGAGTGGCGCCAAAGACGAGGACGGCGAGTACCACAACGTCCACATCAATCTCCACGAGGACGAACTCGCGGTCGCCGGGATGGAGATCGGCGACGAGGTGTTCGTCCGCGTCCGGGACAACAAGATCATCATCCAGAAAGCGGACCCAGAAGACGTGGAGCACGAGTTCTAAGAGACGGACCGGGCTGGCGCCGCGGGGGGCGGCGTCGGCGATTTTCAAAGGGATTCAGATGAACGCCTACGACATCGCGAAACCACTGTTGTTCTCGCTCCCGGCCGAAACCGCGCACGGGCTGGGCAAGCGCGCGCTCTCCGTCGGAGGACGCGCGCCGCTCTCGAACGCGCTCGCGCGTCGCTACGCCGTCGCCGACGACCGGCTCGCGGTCGACGCGTTCGACCAGCACTTTCCCAACCCCGTGGGCGTCGCCGCCGGATTCGACAAGAACGCCGAAGTCGTCGAGGGACTCGCAGCGCTGGGCTTCGGCTTTGTCGAAGTCGGCGGCGTCACCGCCGTCCCGCAGTCCGGCAACGCCCGTCCGCGGATGTTCCGGCTCCGCGCGGACCGCGCCCTGATCAATCGGATGGGCCTCAACAACGACGGCGCGGTCGCGGTCGGCGAGCGCCTGGCCGCGCTCGACGCGCCCGTCCCGGTCGGCGTCAACGTCGCCAAGTCCGAACACGTCGACGCCGACGACGCCCCCGCCGACTACCGCGAGACGTACGAGCAGGTCGCCGAGGGCGGCGACTTCTTCGTCGTCAACGTCTCCTGTCCGAACTCCCAGGGGTTCGAAGAGCTCCAGAACCGCGAGTCGATGGCGGCCGTCCTCACCGAGTTGCGGGACGCGGGCGCGAGCCCCCTGCTCGTCAAACTCTCGCCGGACCTGCCCGAGCCGGCGCTCGCGGACGCGCTCGACCTCGTGACCGAACTGGGTCTGGACGGCGTCGTCGCTGCGAACACGTCGACCGAGCGGCCCGACGGGCTGGAGAGCCCGAGCCGCGTCGAGACCGGCGGGCTCTCGGGCGCGCCCATCGAGGAACGCGCGACCGACACCGTCCGGTTCGCCGCCGAGCGCGTGGACGTCCCCGTGGTCGGCGTCGGCGGCGTCGCGACCGCGGAAGACGCCTACCGGAAGATCCGCGCGGGCGCGAGTCTCGTCCAGCTATACACCGCCTTCGTCTACCGCGGCCCCTCCATCGCCCGCGAGATCAATCGCGGCTTACTCCGATTGCTGGACCGGGACGGCTTCGACTCCGTGACCGACGCGGTCGGCGCGGACCTCGAGTAGGTGCGGTCGGGTTCGTGTCGGTGGCGGGTCGGGAGCGCGTGACACACCGGCCCCAGAGTTATTTTCCGCCCCGCCGAATCCGGAGCCATGGACGCGCAGGACGACGTCGCGCGCTTTTGCGAGTCACACGACCTCGACGGCGAGCCGGCCTACCGCATTCTCGACCTGGCCGCAGAGGTGGGCGAAGTCGCCGCCGACGCCGCGAAGTCGGCCGAGTACGGCGATGCGCCGGACCAGCTGACAGTCAGCGAAGACGAGATCGGCGACGCGCTCTTTTCGCTTTTGGCGGCCGCGAACGCGCTCGACGTGGACGCCGGTGCGGCGCTGGAGACGGCGATGGACAAGTACGAACGCCGACTGACCGAGACCGGGAGCGCGGGGTCGGGCGACGCGGCCGCGGAGAACTCGTGACGCCGCGCATCGTCCACTACTCCGACGTGGAGAACGCGTTCGACAGGCCCGAGCGAGTCGGGCGGCTGGTCGGGACCATCGACCGCGTGCGCGACGGAGCCGGGGCCGGGGCGACCGCGTCGGACGGTGACGCCCTCGTCGTCGGGACCGGCGACGAGACCGCACCGGGGGCGCTCGCGCTCGAACGCCGCGGGCGGCAGGCGCTGCCTTTCTTCGAGCGCGTCTCCCCGGACGCGGAGACGTTCGGCAACCACGACTTCGACTTCTCGCTCGCGGACACGCGCGCGGTGGTTCGGGAGTCGGCCGTGCCGTGGGTGAGCGCGAACGTCAGCCGCGAGGGCGCACCGTTCGCGGGCGTCGACCCGGCCCGTGTCGTCGAGCGGGACGGTGACCGCGTCGCGCTCGTCGGCGTCACCGGCCCCGACGTGTCGGTGCCGCGGACCGTCAACGTGACCGACCCCGTCGACGCGGTGCGCGAGGCCCGGGCGCGTCTCGACGCGGACTGGCTGGTCGTACTCGCGCACGTCGGCGACGCTGTCGCGCGCGAGCTGGCCCGCGAGACCGCCGCCGACGCCGTGCTGGCGGGTCACGTCCACGAGCGGACCTGCGAACGCGTCGCCGGGACGCTCCTCGTGCGCCCGGGCGCGAACGGGCGCGTGGTCTGGGAGATCGAACTCGATGATCCCGCCGATGGCGACAGCGATGGTAGCGACGGTGACAGTGACAGCGGCGACGGCCCTGCGGTCGCGGCGACCGCCCACGACGTGACCGCGGGGCCGCTCGACGAGGCGATGGCCGAGCGAACGCGCGAACAGCTGGCAGCGACCGGCCTCGACGAAGTCGTCGCGACCGTGGACGAACCCGTCGCGCGCGACCGGGCGGCCTGCCTGCGCGGCGAGTGCGCGCTGGCGAACCTCGCGACGGACGCGTTGCGGTGGGCCGCCGACGCCGACGCGGCGCACGTCGACGCGCGCGGACTGCGGGACGGACCGCCCATCGGACCCGACGTGACCGTCGCCGACCTCGTGGGGGTCGCGCCCTTCGCGGCCGGCGTCTTCGTCGCGACGCTCACGACGGCCGACGTACTCGCACTGGTCGCCGAGTCGGTCCGTCCAGAAGGTGTCGACGGCCGCGACGGCGAGGTCTGGACCGGCCAGTTCGCCGGCCTCACGCTCCGGCGCGACCCCGACGCAGGTGAAACGAGGGTGTTCCGCGAGGGGCGGCGGCTCGGTATCGCGGACGACGGCGGAGCCGTTCGGGTCGACGAACGCCGGGAGCTGCGCCTCGCCACCAACGGGTACGTCGTCTACACCGACGAGTTCGAGACGGTGGGGCCGGCGGACGCCCGCGAGTTGCACGGTCTGCAGCACGACGCCTTCGTCGCGTACGCCCGCGGCGTCGACGAGTTCGCGCCCGGACTCGACGGCCGGGTCGAGTACGTGGACTGAGCGCGGGAGACGGGAACCAGCCCCGGTCCGCGTCGAGACCGCTCTTCCAGCGCGAGCGGACGCAGCGAGGGCGCGTCCTACCGCAGCGCGTCCAGGTCGAACTCGAACGCGGCGACGGGCACTTCGAGGTCGAAATTGACGAGGATGCGCGGGTGGACCTCGCCGATGACGCCGACCGATTCGCCGTCGATCACGACCTCGGCGGTGCGGCCGTCGACGAAGGTCGGGTGGGTCGTCTGCGGCGTCTCGAGGTCGGCGTCGAAGGCGCGACAGAGCGCCTGCAGACGGGCCTTCGCGTCCTCGTAGGAGGCGTCGTGGCGCGCGAGCGCGGCGGCGACGACCTGGCGCTCGGCGACCTTCGTCGGTTCGTCGTCGTCCCGTTCGGCGGCGAAGCCCACCTCGGCGAGGTCCTGGGGATACGCGCGGTGGGTGTTGTTCTGCAGGACGAGCATGACCGACGGGAGCGCCCACGTTCGGACGATTTCGTAGTCCGAACTGTAGGGCTCCTGGATGACGGCAGCCTCGCCGGCGCCGTAGACGTCGCTCCCGCGGACGACGCCGAGGCGCGTGAAGTTGCCCCCCCGGCTGACGAGGTGGAAGTTCAGCAGGTCCTCGTAGCCCAGCCCGGCGAGCGTCTCGCGGGCCGCCCGCTCCAGCCGGGAGCGCTCGTGACGGCCGCCGACCGTCGAGACGTCGGGGTAGCGCGGTTCGAGTTCGTTGAAGCCGTAGGCCCGGCCGACGTCGTCGATCACGTCGACGGGGTGGAGCACGTCGACGCGGTAGGGCGGGACCTCGACCTCGTAGGCGAGGCCGTCGGTGTCGACGGGACCGCCGGCCCCGCCGGTGCCCGGGTCGTCGAGCCCCGACTCGTCGACGGCGGCACCGAGGCCGGCGCGCTCGAGGAGGTCGACCACCTCCTCGCCGTCGAGGTCGATCCCGAGCATCGACTCCACGTCCGCGTGGGCGACGGTCTTGGTCTTCGTCGAGAAGTCGGGACGGACGAGGTCCCGGCCGGCGTAGTCGCCGCTGGCGTCGTCGGCATAGCTGACCTCGACTTCTTCGACGCGGCCGCCGCGGGCGTCGAGGGCGTAGCAGACGATCGACAGCATGTGGTCGATCGTCCACTGGTCGGTGCCGGTCATCTCGATGAACAGATCGCGGGAGTCAGTGGTGACCTCGGTCCGGCGGCCGTTGATCACCGGCGGGAACGAGAACAGCCCCACGTCGTCGTAGATGGCGGGCATCCGCTCGTAGCCCTCGACGAGGTCGGCGTAGGTCTGGCCGGTCGGGTGGGCCGCGAGCACCTCCTCGGGGGACATGTCCTCTTCGGCCTCGAGCGGGACGAACCGGTCGTCGTTGCGCCCGATCCCGGTGTAGCGGATGGACTTGCCGCCCTCGGGCGCGGTCTCGGTGCGCGGGTCCGACTGTTCCTCGGGGGTGTCCTCGCCGCCGCTGGCGCCGACCTGTCCCTTGAGCATCGTCAGGTCGTGGACGCCGATGGCTCCCTTGGCGCGCTGGCGCCCCATCGTCGCGTGCAGTTTCTCCTGCAACTGGATCAGCGACTCCAGAGCCGCCTCGTCCATGTCGAGCCCGCGGACGACGGCGCCGGTGACGTAGGGGCGCTCGCCGGGCACGTCGGCGTCGACGTCGATGGTCCACTCGGCGTCGTTCGTGTTCGGCGTGTAGACGCCGCGGTCGTCGCCGTACTGGTAGCGCAGCGAGCGCGCGACACCCTCGACCGACAGGCGGTCGAGCCGGTCCGGCGCGAACTCGAGTTCGAACTCGCCGTCGTCGGTCGCGCCCTCGTACTCCAGTCCCAGGGCGAAGAGATCCTCGCGGAGTTCGTCGTCCTCTTTGTCGTCGTGGCCGGTCAACTCGCGCAGTTCGTCGGGGTCGATCTCGACGGTGGGCATCAGTAGGTCACCTCCTCGGTCCGCAGGAACTCGAGATCCACGAGCGTCCCGTGGACGTCGCGGATGTCCTCGGCGCCGGTCGCGAGCATGAACAGCCGCTCCAGCGCGAGCCCCCAGGCCATCACGTCGGCCTCGACGCCCAGCGGTTCGAGCATCTCCGGCCGGAAGATACCAGAGTTGCCGATCTCGATCAACTCACCGGTCTCGGGGTGGCGGCCGAACAGCTCGAAGCTCGGCTCCGTGTAGGGGTTGTAGTGGGGCTTGAACTCCACGTCGGTGATGCCGAACTGCTCGTAGAACTCCGTGAACGTGCCCATCAGGTCGCGCACGGAGAGGTCCTCGGCCATGACCCACCCCTCGATCTGGAAGAACTCGAGCAGGTGCGTCGAGTCGAGCGTGTCGTTGCGGTAGGCCTTCTCGACGGAGAAGTAGCGCTCGGGCGGTTCGACGTCGCCGTCGGCCAGCCCCGCGAGATGGCGGACGGAGAGGTTCGTCGTGTGGCCGCGCAGCGCGAGCGCGCGGGCGAAGTCCTCGCTCCACGGCGAGTGATACCCCTCGCCGTCGGGGCCGACGCCGTCGCGGTGGGCCGACTCGACCGCCTCGACGAGGTCGTCGGGGAGTTCCTCGCGGTCCATCTCCGCGGGCGATTCGAGGGCGAAGCGGTCCCAGTGGTTGCGCGCCGGGTGGTCCTGTGGCATGAACAGGCAGTCGTTGATGTAGAAGTCGGCGTCGACGTGGGGGCCCTGCATCTCCTGGAAGCCCATGCCGACGAGGACGTCCTTGACGCGCTCGGCGGTCCGCCGCAGCGCGTGGGGCTTGCCGCCGTCGAGCGTCTCGGCGTCCGCCTCGACGTTGTAATCGGTGAAGACGACCTCGTCCCACTCGCCGGAGGTGATGAGTTCGGGGGTTATCTGGTCGACGGTCTCGGCGACCTCGACGCCCTCCTCGAGCGCGAACACGCCGGCCCGGTTCAGGCGGACGCGGTAGACCGTCCGTTCGACCTCCTCGACCAGGCCGCGCCGTTCGAGCTGGTCGATGGTCCCGTCCTCGTAGACGTCGGGGGAGATGACGGCGCCGTCGTTGAGGTCCTCAAGTAGTCGGCGCTCGTCGTCGTCCTCGGCGTCGAAGTCCGTGTCGACCGAGATCATTCCCTGGTCGACCTCGCCCATGCCCTTGCGGGCGAAGTTGGCCAGCGCGATGTCGACCTGGTCGTCTTCGAGGTTGGCCATGCCGAGCGCGCGGCCGAGTTCGACGGGTTCGAGGTGGGCGTCGACGGACATCCCGCCGACCCAGAGGACGTGCTCGGGCAACCCTTCGAAGCCGTAGCGTTCCCCCTCCTCGGTGAGGCGGTACTCGGTCTCGGTGACCTCCATGACACCGAGGAGGCCCTCGTCTTCGAGTTCGAAGACCGCCCGGCGCACCGCGTCGGGGCTGTCGCCGATCTCGTCGGCGAGCGATTCCACTGTCCGCAGTTCCTCCGCGCTCGCGGCTTCCAAGACCGCGACCTGCGTTTCCGGGAGTTTCATTCGTTGTCGCTGGAGTCGGTGTGGTCGTCAGTTAACGATTCCCATCGCGTCGGACCCGAGCGGCGGCGACGGCGACGGATCGGGGCCGCGTCGCCCGTCACGCGCCCGCGCCGGCTCGAATCCGCGTCGGCCCGGGGACGGTTTCGTCGCCGACCGACCCGCACCCGGAACGACCCGGGCGCGAGCGGTCGACGCGTCCACCGCCCGTCAGGCGAAAAAGAAACCGAACCCGGAAGCTGCCGACTGGTCGTGTGCGGCGCGTCTGACGGTGGGTTCGGACGCCATGTCAGAACGAACCGGGTGGACGGACTAAACCGTTACGCACGCGCTCCCGGGGTTTCGCTGTCGCTCCGGGCCGCCGTTCGCCGTCGCCGCACCGTTGCGTTCGCCGTCGCTGCGCGTCGCCGGAATCGGCCGCTCCCGCGAACGGGGACGGAAGCTTATAGCCGTCCCGACCCAACGGCGGGTATGGGAAAGACACGTTCGGCCGTCGTCGCGTTCGTGACGAACTTCCTCCTGGGGTACCTGCTCGGGCGCCTGATAAAGGGTCGAAAGGCCGGGCTCCGCGCGGGGCTCGGTCTCGGCGTCGTCGGCGCCGTCGGCAGCTACCTCGCCGCCGACAGACTCGACGACGACTTCGACGAGGGCGATGCCGAGCCGATCGAGATCGAGGTCTGAGCGGGGGCGCGCCGATCGAGACCGAAATCGGAGCGGGCTAGCGCACGCCGTCAGGCGCGCTTGCGCAGCGAGTCGAGTTCGATGTCCAGTTCGTCGAGTTTGTCCGCCCACTCGGCGCGTTTCTCCTGGTGGTCTTCGAGGAACTCGGCCATGAGCTCCGCGGCCTGTTCCTTGCAGCCGCCACAGAGGCGCTCGCCGCCCACGCACTCCTCGTAGACCTCCGTCGCGAACTCGTCGTCGTCGCCCGCAAGCAGGTAGGCGTACAGTTCGTACACCGGGCACTCGTCGGCCTCGCCGCCGAGTTCGCGCTGCTCCTCGGCCGTCTCGCGGCCGCCCGTCGTCGCCGATTTCACCTTGTCGTAGCCCGCCTCGGGGTCGTCGAGCAGGGAGATGTGCGAGGCGGGGATCGACGAGGACATCTTTCCTCCTGTCAGGCCGGTCATGAACCGGTGGTAGATAGAGGAGGGCGGCAGGAAGCCGTAGCCGCCGTGGTCGAGTTCGACCTCGCGGGCGAGTTCCTCGGCCTCGGCGCGCGAGAGGTCGAAGGCGTCGATGTGAGCGTCGTAGACGCGTTTCTCGCCCTCGACGGCCTCGATGAGCGCCTCGAAGGCCTCGTCGGTGGCGTTGCGGTCGATAAAGCGGGTCCGGGGCCGGAGCGGCTCCTTCCCCGCGTTCTCGAGCTTCCGGGTGACGGACGCGCGAGCGTCCCCGGCATCGTCCGCGTCGTAGACCGCGATGCGGTCGTCGCCGCCGAGTTCGTCGAGGATGGACCCCGAGTCGTTCGCGTCGCCGCGGTCGCGCAGCCAGTCGGCGGCCTCGACGCACCGGGGTCGGTCCGGGTCCTCGGCGTACTCCGTGCGGGCCTCGTAGGCCGCGGCGAGGAGCGCGCGCTCGGCGTCGTGGGCCTCGAAAGAGGCGTACGCTTCGGTGACGCCGAAGTAGCGGGTCCGCGCGGCGAGGTCGCGAGCGAGGCGCATGTGCGGGTCCTGGTCGGGGCCGACCGGGATGACGGTGGGTCGGGGCTCGTCGAGTTGCGGGTAGAGGATGTCGGCCATCTGGGTGACCACGCTCTGCATGTGCGAGACGTCGGTCTCGCCGTCGAAGTCGTAGATGGCGCCGAGTTCGGAGAAGTTGGCCTCGATGCCGAGTTCGAACGCCAGGTCCTGTACCTCGCGGTTGTCGGACTGGCGGTAGAGCTCGCCCTCCTCGGGGTCGAACCCGAGCGCGAGCAGCGAGAGGACGTAATCGCGGCTGTGGGTGTCGATCTCGTCCCAGGTGAGCCCGCGAGCGCTGTGGGCTTCGAGGTCGGCGATGAGGCCGTAGGCGTCCCCGCCCTGTTGCTGGTGCCAGATGATCTCGTCGAAGACGAGTTTGTGGCCGATGTGGGGGTCGCCGGTGGGCATGAATCCCGAGAGGGCGGCGAAGTCCTCGCCCTCGCGCATGGCGCGGGCGACGGGGCGGTAGTCGCGGTGGCCGAAGATGACCCCGCGGCGCATCAGGTAGTGCGGGTCGGGCACCTCCGGGAGGATCTCGTCGAAGGCCTCGATACCGAACTGCTCGAACAGTTTGCGGTAGTCCGACACCGTCGAGGAGCCCCACGGGTCCAGGGCCACGTCGTCGGCCCCCTCCGCGTCGACGCCCCCGTCGGTGCGCGCGGTCGCCGTCTCCTCGGTGCGCGCGTCTGTCGTCTCCTCGGGATCGCGAGTCATCGATTGGGAACTACTGGCGGCGACACGCACATATACCGTTCGCTTCGCCCCCTCGCCACCGAGCGCCTCGCCCGCCGGCGGCCGTCGTCGTTTCCGAACGGATTAGACATCCCGGCGCCTAGATCCCGGCGATGGAGTCGTACGACGCGGTCGTGGTCGGCGGCGGACCCGCGGGGCTGCAGTTCGCCCGCGAACTGGGACGGCGGACCGATGCCGCCGTGGCGGTCCTCGAAGCCAACGCGTCCCTCGCTGACAACGACAAGTCCACCGGCGGCACCTTCGAGCAGGTGATCGAAGGGTTCGACGTGCCCGAGTCGGTCGTGATGGACGCCAGTCCCGACGTGATATTCGAGGGACCGACGGCGAGCGCAACCCTCGCTATCCCCAACTACGTCCTCGATTTCCCCGCCTTTCTCGAGTGGCTCGGGGCGGACGCGGCCGACCACGATGTCGACGTGCGGACCGGCGTCCGCGTGACCGAGCCCGTCGTCGAGGACGGGGCCGTCGTCGGCGTCCGCTGTCGCGACGGGCGCGCGGAAGCGACCGTCCAGGCGGACCTGGTCGTCGACGCCTCCGGGCCAGCGGGCGCGCTGACCGGGGACCTGGGGATGTGGGACCGCGACGCCGCCCAGCGCGGGATCGGCCTGGAGTTCGAGGCCACCGGCGAGTTCGACGAGGACGCGATGGTGTTCAAGTTCGACCACGAGGTCGCGCCCGGCGGGTACGCGTGGACGTTTCCCGCCGGCGACGACGCGTTCAAGGTCGGCGTCTGCTGGATCGACGACTTCTACGAGCGCCACCGCGCGCCCGAGGGCGGGACGAGCACCGACGATACGATGACGGACCAGACGAGAGTCGGCGACACGATCCGCGACTACGTCGAATCGTGGGCCGAGCGCGACCCGCGATGGGCGGTCGACGAGGTGCGGGCGGTCCACGCCGGCGAGGCGCGCTCGGACAACTCGATCAACCGGCGGGCCGACGACGGCATCGTGGCCGTCGGCGACGCGGTGTCGAGCATCAACCCGCTCTTCGGCGAGGGGATCCGCCCGGCGATGGAGTCGGCGCGGATGGCCGCCGACACGGCGATCGACGCGCTCGCGGCGGGCGACACCTCGCGCGAGCGCCTGGCCGCCTACGAGCGCCGCTGGAACCGCGAGAAGGGACCGAACTGGAAGCGCCAGCGCGTCGTCGGCGAGTTGCTCTACGACTTCGACGCTCGCCAGCAGGACCGCTTCGTCGAACGCGCCGACGGCCTCTCGCCCGCGCAACTCGACCGCCTCCAGCGCTACGAGCTCTCGCTCTCGGACCTGCTCGAACTCTACCCGTTCAGCCCCGCGGACCTGCGGAAGGGTCCGAAACTCCTGCGTCACCTCCGCTGAGCGGCGATCTCCCGCCGTGTGATCCGTCACGGGCGACCAGTCGCAGCGACCCCACCCCAAACTTTAAATCCGAGGCGTTCGATATTGTAAGTGAAGGGTAATCTTAATCTAAATAGTAATTCTTTTCCGGGAGCGGCCGCTATCGACTGAAGCCGGGATAGGTGGTACGTCCCGGTCGAAAACGGGAGTCGAACCGTACAGCGAACAGCCACTGCGACGCAGACCTACCACGAGAATGATAGTCAACATCGCGACCGACGGCACGGCGACAGACGACGGCGACTCCGCGGACGATGGCGAGAGCGAGCAGTGCGGGGGTGAGACCGGGGCACCGCTCGACTCGGTGTCCGATCCCGCGGCGCTGGCCGAGCGGACGGGCGTCGGGACGACTGCGGCGACGTTCGAACACGACGAGGCCGACCACTGCGAGGCCGGCGCCGGCGGCCGGGCCATCGTCGGTGTGACGAACGAGCGCGGCGAGGTCCTGCTGTGGGTCCACGAGAACGGTCACGCCATCCTCCCGAACGTCGTCGTCGACGACGGCGGCGACTGGTCCCGCGCCGCCCGCGGGGAGGTCGCCGACACGACGGGGCTGGCCCTCGACCTCGACAGCGTCGAGCGCGTCCGCGAGGTCGACCACGTTCTGGCTGAAGACGGCGACGGTGCTGGCGAGTCGCGACCCCTCGAAACGACCCACCACGTCGTCTTCGCCGCCTCGCCCACCCGATCTGCCGACGAGCGAGACGCCCCGCAAATCGATACCTGCGACGACGTGTGGACGGCGGGCTGGTACGACCGCCTGCCGACCGACCCCGATACCTACCGCGAGTCCAGCGTCGTCGACGACATCCGCCTGTTCACGGAGTGACGCATGAGGGAGACGACACACTCCCACGCCACCGAGGACGAGACCCATCCCGACACCATCGACTGGGACCGCTTCTGGACCGAGGCCGACGAGGGCGACGCGGCCGACGCGAGTCCCAGCGGCGAACACGTCGTCGACGCGCTCCCGGACTTTTTCGCCGCTCGCGGGCGCCCGGACTCCTTCGCCGACGTGGGCTGCGGTCCCGGTGTCGTGAGCTTCGCGATGGCCGAGCGCTACCCCGACGCGCCCGTCGTCGGCTACGACGCCGCCGACCCGGTCCTCGCCGACAACCGCGAGCGCGCCGCCGAGCGTGGCCTCGACAACCTCGCCTTCGAGCGGGCGGTCCTCCCCGCCTTCCCCGACCGCGAGTTCGACGCCGTCTTCTCCTACTTCACGCTCCCCTACGTCGCCGACGTGGAGGTGGCCCTGCAGAACATGTACGACGCCGTCGCACCCGGCGGACACCTCGTCTTCAACTATCACAACCGCTACGCGCGGGCCTACTGGCAGACCATGGCCGACAACCCCGACGAGTACCTCGGCGAGGACTCGGGGTTCGACGCCGACCGCTTCGAGGACCGATTCCGCCTCCTGCTCGACGGCGAGAACCTGCTGTCCTACGAGCGGATCCGCGACGCGCTCGGCACCTGGCCACAGAGCGTCTGGTCGGTCGTCGACCGCCCCGACAAGCGCTGGGCCTGGCGGCACTTCCCGCTCGTGTTCGTGCCGAAGTGAACCGGGACAGCGACTGAGTGAGATGAAAGCCCTCGGCCCGCTCGCGGTCGAGGGCTTCCGACTCTCAGGGTCAGGCACGGTTGCGGTGTCGTCTGCGGTCACGGCCAGGGAGCGGGTGGGGGAGCTCTCATCCAACGCCACCAAAACAGACCACAGCTCTCAGGGCGTCAGTCGGCCGACTGAGAGCCACTCGATAGCGCCGCCGGCGTCGTCGCCCTCGTCGCCCACGAGCGCGAAGACCATCTCCTTGCGGACGCCGTGGGCGAGGCGGACGTCGAGCGCGAGGTCCCGTGGGGAGAACTCGTAGTCAGAACCGATCACGCGCACGAGCAGTTCTGAGTGACCCAGATCGTCGACGGACTCGACGTCGGCGTAGGTGCGGAAGTCGGCGCCGAACTTGAAGCCGGTCTTGGGGACGAGGCCCGCCTCGCGGAGGCGTTCGTAGACGCGCAGGCGGCGGTCGAAACGGTCGCCCTCGACGGCGCGGCCGCGGTCGACGACCGCGTCGGCCCCCGCATCTTCGCCGCGTTCGCCGTCCCCGTCCTCGACCGCGATAGCGCCTCTATCCGCGAGATACGCGGCTTCGACGAGCGAGAGTTGCAGCGTCTCGCCGCGCTGGTCGTCGAGGCGCTGGCCGAAAAAGCCCGACTCGTAGAGGCGCGCGGGCGGGTCCCAGAGGAAGACTCGGTCGGAGAGAAGCGCGCCGGGCACGCTACCGGGCAGGTCGACTTCGCTGGAGCCCTCGGGCGCGAGGCGCTCGGTCCCGAGGTAGGTGATCTCGCTCTCTTCGTCGACGACGGCGAGGGTGACCTCGCCGAGCGCGCTCGCGGCGACGGGTTCGCGCTCGCTGGCGACGCGCACGCGGTGGGCCACCTCGTCGTCCCACGGGCCCGACCCGCGCGGGTAGACGACGAAGTCGACGGCGGACGCGCTCGCTTCGTCCGCCGCCGTGTCGACCGCCGCATCGACCGCATCGGTCCACTCTTCGCGGGCGGGCGAGAGGTAGAACCCGCGGTCGCGCAGGTCCTTGTAGACGAGGAAGGCCGTCTCGGAGACGGCGGCGGAGGCGAGGAAGGCGCGGAAGTCCATCGCCGTGCCGGCCCCGTCGCGGACCGAGTCGAGGTCGCCGCGGTAGAGCAGGTGGGCGGCCTCGACGGGCGCGAGCGCGAGCGCGCCGCCGTCGAGCGGCCGGCCGTACCCCCGCGAGTCGTAGTAGCGCTCGCGGGCGTTCGCGCCGGCCCGCACCACGTCGCCCGATAGCGTCGCGTCCATGTCCCGGACTCGCCCACGCGCGGTGAAAGCACCTGCGATCCGGCCGGTTGCCGACGCGAGACGCTCGGCCCCGGACCCGCCGGAGCGCAAGAGTTTCAACCGCGAGCCGAGAGGTCGGATCATGGACGCGGTCTGTTTCGACATGGACGGAGTCCTCGTCGACTCCGAGGACTACTGGATCCCCTACGAGAAGGCCGAACTCCTCCCGGAAGCCGGCCTCGGCGACCTCGACGTCGCGGAGATCACGGGCATGAACTACCGCGAGATCCACGACTACCTCGACGCCGAGTACGGCGTCACGATGGACAGGGACGAATTCCTCGGCTGGTACGAGGACACCGCCGAGCGGATCTACGGCGAGGACGTGACGCTCCTGCCGGGCGCCGAGTCGCTGCTCGCGGACCTCCGGAGCGAGGGCGCCGACGTGGCCATCGTCTCCTCGTCGCCGCCGGACTGGATCGCCCGCGTCCGCGAGCGCTTCGGCCTCGACGTCGACGCCGTGGTCAGTGCCGACACCATCGACGGCCCCGGCAAGCCCGAGCCCGCGGTCTACGAACGGGCGGCGGCCGAACTCGGCGTCGATCCGGCGCGAGTCACGGCCGTCGAGGACTCCGGGCACGGCATCGAGGCCGCCGGTCGCGCCGGGATGCACGTCGTCGGGTTCAAACACGGCGCCGACGACGACACCGACCGGAGCGACGCCGACTACGTCGCGGACACGCCCGCGGACCTGCGCGAGCACCTGCTCGACCGGGCCTGATCCTCCCGGAGTCTATCCGACACGGTCACACCCCGAGTCGAGACAGCGCCGGCCGGTCGGTGTCTCGAAGACCGGCAGCCCGCAGTCGCAAGTCCCGTCGATCAGGCCGTTCGGGAGGCCGAAGCCGGTGTCGCAGTCGGGGTAGCGCTCGCAGCCGGCGATGAGCCCGCCCCGGCGGAGGATTCGCAAATCGCCGTCGCAGTCCGACTCGGGACAGTCCCAGACGCGGTCGAACACCTCGCGGACGCGCTCGTCCAGCGACTCGCAGTCGCGGTCGAGACACACCTCGAACGCCTCGCCGCGCTCGGCGCGCAACAGCGGAAGCCCGCAGTCCCCGCAGGTCTCGTCGAGGACGGCCGCGTCGCGCGGGGCGGCGTACTCGCTCCCGCAATCGTGGCAGGTAACCGTGCCGCGCGCGAGGACGAGCGCGCCGTCGCGGCCGGTTCGAGTATCGCGATCGGTGATAGCATCGCCGTCGAAACCGCCGGCGGTTTCGTCACAATCGGGGCAGTCCCCGACCGGGATGCCCGCCCGCGAGACGGGGTGGCGGGCGCTGCCGTGTTCCTCGTGAACCTCGACGCGGAGGCGCTGGTCGCCGTCGCGGGCGTCGAGCACGCCGTCGACGAACTGGACCGTCTCCGCGCGGGTCAGCCACGCGACGGGCTGGTAGCCGTCGGCATCGTGGACGAGAACGGTGCCGTCCGGTTTGCAGACGGCGACCACGTCCCCTCTGTGTTCCCGTTCGCTCGAGCCGTCGAACGTCGTCGTGCAGTCGCCGGCGACGACGCGCACTTCGTCGTGCATGGGCCGACCTGGCCCCGTGTTCGGATTTAAAGGTACGCCGCGGGCGTCGAGACGGACGCGGCGGTCCGGCTGTCGGTCACTCCTCGTTGTAGCCCTGGCCGAGCCAGAGGCCGGCGAAGTTCACGACCAGGAGGGCGACGAGCAACGACGGCTGTTCGACGGCCGCGCCCGAGACGACGAGATACAGGAGGGCGAACGGGAGGACGACCGCCGACCAGAAGCCCGCGAAACGGGCCGATCCCACGAGCAGTGATTCGACTCTCTGGACGCCGGGGAGCCGGGGCGATTCGGAACTGCGACGACGGAATGGGGACGCGCTCGACATCGGGGAACACCTACTCTCACCATGCACCCCCACCATCGTATAAGGGGTCGACGGCTAGGACGAATTCACCCGATTTCGCCCGGTTATACGCGTTATACGAGAGTCACGGGAGGTTTCACCACGTTTCATCACTTGCTAACAGCCGTCTGAAAAGCCGTTAGAATGTTTAAAAACGTTAGAGGGACGGTATCTCCGATCGCGGGGTAACCAGCCGGTTCCGTGGCTGTTCACTCGCGCGAACGCGAGTCGTCGCCGCCCTGCTGGCCACCGCGCGGGTTCCGCTGTTGCCTGCCGCGCTGACCGCCCTGCTGTTGCCTGCCGCGCTGACCGCCCTGCTGTTGCCTGCCGCGCTGACCGCCCTGTCGTTGCTGGGTGGCCTGTCGCTGCTGTCCTCGCGCGTTGCCCTGTCGCGACTGGCCGGGTCGACTCCGGCCACCGCGGGGCTGACTTGCGCCGGTGTTCCCGACCACCGTGGTGAGAAAGCCGCCGGCAGCGCCGAGCACGACGGGGTACGCGACGCCGGCGAGCGCGATACCCATCGCTTTGTCCGGCCCGATGGTGTACGAGACCGTTCCGGCGAGCGAGGTCGTCTCGCCGCTTTTCGTGAACAGGAACGCGCCGATGGCCGCCAGCGGCAGATAGCCCGCGACGACCGTCACGCCGCCTTTGGCAGCCGCCGTCGCGTCGTGGCTCCCGTCGACGGCCGTGGCGGTGGCATACCCGGCGACGGCGAGCGCCGCGATGGGGACGAGATACCAGAGCGGTTCCGGGACCGCCAGGTCCGACGCCTCCGACAGCAGGTTCATCGATTCCGACTGGGACCGGCTGCCCGAATCCACGCTCACGGAGAAGTCGGCGAAGTGCGCGCTGTAAAACATCCAGCCCACCACGTCGGTCTGCCCGGCTCCGTACTGTTCTATCCCGGACTCCTGGACCGTCTCCTCTTGCGATAGCTCGGTGAACACGTACGTCACCACGTACGCCGCGAGGTACGCGACCCCGCCCAGCGCCGCCCCGCGCCCGAGAGGAAGCCTGTCCGTCAATCCGCCGCCCGACTGCTGTGCCCGTCTCGACATCGACCCGGTATACAATAGAATCCGACAAAAAGCCACCGCCGCGTCGCGGTCAGCCACCGGCACACTCGGGTCGCCCTCGACCGCCGACTCACTCGACCCGTACCGTCCGCGTCTCGACGACGGGCGCGAGCGGGAGTTCGGGAAAGACGACCTCGACGGCGAACTCCAGTTCCTCGGCGTCGCCGCCGAAGACGCCGACCGGGAGCGTCGCCTCGCCGAGATAGCGGGTCTTGGCGCTCATCTCGACGCCCTCGACCGTCGCGCGCAGGCCGGCGCGGGCGTCCCCGCCGACGTTGCGGACGGTCACCTCGCACATCTCGTTCTCGCCGCGGGCGACCGACTCGGGGAACTCGCCCCACTCGACGACGACGTTCGGGAGTTCGTCCGCCGCCGCGACGACGCGCTCGGCGACGCCCTCGGAAAGCCCGGCGGCGACGAGGCCGTCGACGCCCGCCTCGCGGATCTCCGCGGGCGTGGTGATCCCCTCCGCGGCCAGTTTGCTCGCGCGGCCCGACCCGACGCCCTCGACGGCGGTGAGCCCGACGGCGCCCTCGCTGATGCCGTTCTCGATGCGGGCCTCGATCCGACAGGCGAGGTTGGCGGCCGCGGGACCGTCGAACCGCTCGAGGAACGCCCGCAGCGCCGCGAGCAGTCTGAGGGCGTTCTGCGTGATGACCCACGCGTCGCTCTGGAGCTCCGAGGGGGTCGTCCCGCGCATGCTCGATTCGAGGATCGCGAGGATCTTCCGGGCGCCCGGGCCGAGGTCGTCGGTCTCCCCGAGGACGGCGGCGACAGCGTCGCGCTCGTCCGAACGGGCGCTCGCGCTGTCGAACTCGGCGGCCGTCGCGATGGCCCGCAGGACGTCGTCCTGATCCAGGTCATCCTCTCGTTCGCACAGATCGGCGAACTCGCGGGCGGTGTCCAGCCGCAGGTAGAACTTCGAGGCCAATCTCCCGAGCGCGGTGGGTTCGAGCGCCATCTCCTCGCGCTCGACGAACCCCCTGTCGACCAGCGAGCGCAGCGTCTCGCTGACCCGGTCGCGCAGGTCGCTCTCGGAGGCGTACTCGTCGGGGGCGCTCCGGGCGCGCTCGTAGTAGAACGTCGTCTCCAGCCAGTCCATCACGTCCGCGAGACTGCCCACCGTCCCGAGCGCGATCTCGGCGTTGAGGTGGGCGTCCAGGTCCTCGGCCAGTCGCGACTCGATGGGCTTGCCGTCTTTGAGCAGCCGGCGGTACTTGTCGGCGTCCGAGGAGTCACAGACCACCCAGGCGTACCCCTGGTCGTCGTAGCCGGGCCGGCCCGCGCGGCCGAGCATCTGGAGGACGTCGAGCGGGCTCATGTCCACCTCGCCCTCGAGCGGGTCGTGCAGTTTGGTGTCGCGGATGACGACACAGCGGGCGGGCAGGTTCACGCCCCACGCGAGCGTCGACGTCGAGAAGAGGAGTTGCAGTTTGCCCTCCTTGAACCACTGCTCGACGAGGTCCTTGTCGCCTTTCGAGAGGCCGGCGTGGTGAAAGCCGACGCCGTCGAGCACCGACTGGCGCAGGGTGTCGTTCGAGAGTTCGGACGCGTCAGTATGAAAATCGTAGTCGCCGCGGGCGCCCATCGGCACGTCGCGCTCGACGATCTCGTCGCGGGCCTTCTTGGCGGCCTGGACGGTGTCCTGCCGGGAGGAGACGAACACGAGCGCCTGGCCCTCGTCGCGGATGTGCGGTTCGGCGATGTCCAGGGCGCGGTA
>Ga0207813_100597_pt1 | contig 18063 bp, 15 predicted proteins | sample A23E3SouthBayCA_2_FD_187730 | JGI IMG/M metagenome (GOLD analysis project Ga0207813, IMG submission 187730) | Aerobic enrichment media microbial communities from Eden Landing Ponds, California, USA - A23 E3 (4) (SPAdes) | ecosystem: Environmental > Aquatic > Marine > Unclassified | place... | reverse complement strand
CCGACCGCCTGCTCGACGTGTCGCAGCCGATTCGCACGGCGACGGCGGAGGGCCGCGCGGGCGTTATCGACTGCGTGACGCGGGAGCGCGGCGGCGACTACCGGGAGCGCGAGAACGTCCGGTACGTCTCTTCGCCCGGCGACCTCACCGATATCGGGATTCGTGCGGCCGGGTTCTTCAAGCGGTTCAGCGAGGAGGACCGGCCGGTCCGGTTCGGGATGGCGTCGCTGTCGACGATGTTGATGTACGCGGACACCCGTCGCGTGTTCCGGTTCATGAACGTATTGACGGGGCGCATCCAGCAGCACGGCTGGTTCGGTGCGACCGTGTTGGAGACCGACGACCGCACGGCGTTCGACACGTTCGCGCCGCTGTTCGATGGAATGGTGCAGACGCGCCACAACGAGGACGCGGGGCGCGTCGAGGTCCGCGTGCTCGGCCTCGCGGGAGCGCCGACGGACTGGCAGCCGCTCTAGGAGAAGTGTTCTTCGGCGGCGACCTCCGAGGACTCTTCGTCTCTGAGTTCCGCGTCTACGTACGCGAGGAGTTCGTTCACGAGGTCGCCATAGTCGGAGAGCTCTCCGCGGTCGAAGCTCACGATGAGGCCTTCCCATTCGCCTATCGGAACATGGATGAGGAGGATTTCGTTGAACCATCGTGCGGTCATGTCGAGTGTTCCCCAGCGCGTGAACTCTCCCTGTTCAGGTGTTTCGTCGAGTCCTTTGAGAATGGCGTTCTTCACGATCTCGTCGAACTCCTCGTCGGTGAACACGTTCGCGATGTCGTCGCGGCGGTAGAGAACTGTGTAATCGTCGCCATCGTAGTGAACGGCGACACGCAGGGGGCGCTGCTCCCGTGCGGCGGCGAGAAAGTCGTCGAGCACGTCTGAATTCATGGCGTTTTCTTCGCGGTCGCCGACTGTTAACCTTCCCCCTCAAGTGTCGGATTTCGCGACAAACCCGTAGCCGGTCGCGGCCATGACGAACAGGAGGAGCGGGCTGAAGAACGCGAACGCGTAGTAGGGCGCGTATCCGCCGATGGAGACGCTGAGGTTCGCGAGGTCGATGCTTCCGGTGAGGGTCGGGACGCCGAAGACGCCGGACATGTAGACTGCGCCGGCGTGCCAGGGGATGAGCGCGCCGCTCGGGGTTCCGACGGCTTCGACGGCGCGGGAGAGGTTGCGGGAGTCGAGGTCGTACTCGTCGTAGGCGTTCCGGAGGCTGACTCCGGGAAGGACGATGCTCATGTACTGCTGGGCGCTGAAGACGTTCGTGACGAACGCGGCGACGCCGGTGCCGGCGACGAGGCTGTTCTCGCTCCAGACGAGGTCGAGGAGTTCGTTCGCGAGCACGGCGAGCACGCCCATGCCTTCGAGGAGGCCGCCGAGGGAGAGCGCGAGGACGACGACGGTGATGGTCCACGCGGACCCGGAGAGGCCGCCGGTGGCGAGCAGGTCGTTCACGAGTTGGACGCCGGTCTCGGGCGCGGTGCCGTTGAGGAAGACGTTCCAGGCGGTGGTGAACTGCGCGCCCTGGAGGAGGACGGTGGTGAGAGCGCCGGCGAAGACGCCGGTGACGAGCGTAGGGAGGGCGGGGATGCTGTAGAGCGCGAGTCCGAACGTGACGACGAGCGGGAGGAAGACGATGGGGTTCGTCGTGTAGGTGCCGGCGAGCGCGCCGCGGATGCTCTCGACTTGGCCGGCAGGAATCGCGCCGCCGGCGCGGAGGCCGAGGACGGCGTAGACGACGATGGAGAGGCCGAGTGCGATGGCGGTCCCGACTTTCATCGCGTCGATGTGGTCGTAGAGGTCGGTGTTGGTGACGGCGGCGGCGAGGTTGGTGGTGTCGCTGAGCGGGCTCTGTTTGTCGCCGGCGTACGCGCCGGAGAGAATCGCGCCGGCGGTCATCGGTGCGGGGATGCCGAGGCCGGAGCCGATGCCGATGAAGGCGACGCCGAGCGTGCCGGCGGTCGTCCACGAGCTCCCGATGGAGAACGCGACGATGGCGGCGAGCAGCGCGGTCACGGGCAGGAATATCTTGGGGGTGAGGACGCCGAGGCCGTAGTACATCAGGCCGGGGATGGTGCCGGCGCTGACCCAGGTGGCGATGAGGGCGTAGATGGTGAAGAGGATGAGGAGCGCCTGGAGGCCCATGATGAGGCCGTTCGAGACGGCGTCGTAGAGGTCGGAGTACGTGAGGTCGAGGCGGACGAGGCCGACGAGGCCGCCGAAGACGATGCTCCAGAGGAGGGGTGCGTGCGGTGCGAGCCCGAGGTAGCCGGAGCCGACGCCGAGGAAGACGACGACGCCGAGGATCGGCAGGAGCGCTTCCCCGAGCGAGGGCCGGCGTTCTGGTGGGATGTCACTGAGTGTTTTGGGCTGGAAGTCCGAACTCATCGTCCGCCCATATCACCGTGAAGCATTAAACAGTTCTGTTGTATGCACTACGTGTATGGGTTAGTGTCCCATACCGGCCGCGGTCACTCGTCACGTCCCACCCCGCAGCCGGCCGCGACATCCCGACAGCCCGGCGGATGTTTAGGCCTCGGGGGGCAACGTCGGGTATGGACGACCTGTCGGAGGTGTCGGAGGCGGACCTCCGGTCGGTGTTCGAGCGAGAGCAGTACGTCGCCGGCGACGACGTGGTGACGACGACGTTGCTCGCGCTCCGACTGGGGAAGCCGCTGCTCGTCGAGGGCGAACCGGGCGCCGGGAAGACCGAGCTCGCGAAGGTACTCGCCAGCGGGTTCGACACCGAGCTCGTGCGCCTCCAGTGCTACGAGGGGCTCGCGGCAGAAGAAGCGCTCTACGAGTGGAACTACACGAAGCAACTGCTGGACGCGCAGACCGGCGCGGACTCCGTGTTCGAGGAGGAGTACCTGCTCGAACGCCCGCTCCTCCGGGCGCTCCGCCACGACGGCGACCGGCCGGCCGTCCTGCTCGTGGACGAGGTGGACCGCGCGGACGAGGCGTTCGAAGCACTCCTGCTCGAAGTGCTGAGCGACTTTCAGGTGTCGATTCCCGAGCTCGGCACGGTCCGCACGGAGACGCCGCCCGTGGTCGTGCTCACGTCGAACCGGACGCGGGAGTTGAGTGACGCGCTGAAGCGGCGGTGTCTCTACCTGAATCTCGAACCACCGTCGATGGAGCGTGAGCGCGAAATCTTAGAGCGCAAGGTTCCCGAACTCGACGCGGCGGTCGCGGCGGACCTCTGCGGCGTCGTGGCGGAACTCCGGGACCGCCCGCTCCGCAAGCCGCCGGGAGTGGCGGAGACGCTCGAGTGGGCGGAGGCGTTCTCCGTGCTCGGCCGCGACACCGTCACCGTCGCGTCGGTCCGGGAGACGCTGTCGTGCGTGCTCAAGGACGCGGACGACGTGGAGCGCTTCGACGGTGACGCGCTCCGGGACGTGCTCGCGGCCGCCGGCGTTGACACGGGGGCGTGAGGCGTGGCGCTCGACGACCACGTCCGCCGCGAACTCGTGTCGTTCGCCGCACGCCTCCGGGACGCTGGCGTCGCGGTTCCGGGCGACGGCGCGCAGTCGGCGGCGCGCGCGGTGGCGGCGCTCGACACACGCGACCGTGAGCGGGTTCGGGCGGCGCTCCGGGCCGCGCTCTGCACGCGACCCAGCGACGGCGACGCGTTCGACCGTCTGTTCGACACGTTCTGGGCGCGCGTCCGCGGCGAGAACGCCGACTACCCGACCCCGGACGCGGACGACGACGGGCCAATGGTCGGACGGCGTGGGGACGACGCGGCCGCGACGCCGGACGAGGACGGCGGCGGAGGCGGGTTCGGCGACGGCTCCGGGGGCGAGGACGCGGGCCGGGGCGGCCGCGGGGACGCGTACACCGCTGAAGCGGGGGGTCGACCGGTGTCGCTCGACGCGACGCCGCCGGACGCGACCGAGGCGGTGGCGGCGTTCACGGACGCGGTGGCAGCGCTTCCGGGCCGGCGGTGGACGATGGGCGACGAGACGCCGGACCCGCGGCGGGCGCTCCGGAAGAGCGTGCGGTACGGCGGCGTCCCGATGGAACGCCCCACTCGCTCGCGAGCGGAGACCCGAGTGAAGGGCGTCGCGCTCGTGGACGTGAGCGAGTCCGTGCTGGACGCGCTCGACCGGGACGCCCTGCTCGCGGTCCTGCACGCGCTCCATCGGGCGTGGAGTCGCCTCTCCGTGTTCTTCTTCGACATCTCGCTGCGCGACGTGACGGACGCGTTCGACGTGCACACGACCGAGGACGCGGTCGCGGCGCTCGCCGAGGGCGACGCGGAGTGGAGCGGCGGCACGAGACTCACGAACGCGCTCCGGTCGCTCCGCACGGAACACGCGAACGTCGTCGCGCGGGACCGCGTCGTCGTCGTGGTGAGCGACGGCATCGAACGCGGCGGCGTTTCGGGTCTGGAGCGCGAACTCGCGTGGCTGTCGCGGCGCGCCGGTCTGCTGCTCTGGCTGAATCCGCTGGCCGCCGACCCGAACTGGTCGCCGAATGCGCCCGGGATGCGCGCCGCACTTCCGTACGCCGACGGCGTTTACCCGTTCGTGGACGCCAGCGACCTCGAACGAGCGGCGGAGTCACTCACCAGGGTCGGACCGACACGACGCGTCGAATAAAGAACGAACTGCGGGGGATTTTACGCTGACGTGGTGGACGACGTACTCGCCTTCTCGGCGCTGTCGAGGCGGCGCCAGAGGACGATAACGAGGATGAGGCCGACGACGAGCAGGCCGTTGACCACGTAGAGAGCGTTCGTGTAGTTACCCGTGGTTTCGACGACGTAGGACGCGATCTGCGGACCGACGACGCCCGCGATGGCCCACGCGGTCAGCGCGTAGCCGTGAATCGCGGACACGTCCTTCGTGCCAAACAGGTCGCTGAGGTACGCTGGCAGGCACGCGAACCCGCCGCCGTAGCACGTGATGATGAGGAACAGCAGCGCGGCGAGCGCCCAGACGCCCGCGATCTGCGCCATCACGAAGAACGCGACGATCTGGATGACCATGAAGGCCGCGTAGGTCGTCGTCCGACCGACGTAGTCGGAGAGCGTGGACCAGAAGATGCGGCCGCCGCCGTTGAAGATGCCGATGTAGCCGGTGATGAACGCGGCGGTCGTCGCGGTCGCGCCGCCGATCTCCTGCAGCATCGGGGACGCGAACGCGAGCAGCATGATACCGGCGGTGATGTTGATGAAGACGATACCCCAGATGAGGGCGAACCGCGGCGTCGTCCGCGCTTCAGCGGCGCTGAGAATGTTGAGGCCGGGGAGCGAACCGGTCGCCTGCTCTTGGGCGTCCTCGATGTCGTGCATCGTTTCGGGGAGCCAGTCCTCCGGGGGCTTCTTGAGGTAGCTCGCGCCGGCCGCCATCAGGACGAAGTAGAGCGCGCCGAGGACGTAGAACGTCGTCGCGATGCCGCCGGTCGTGTAATCGGCTGCGCCACTGCTGAAGCGCAGCATGAGTTCGTTACCGACGGGACTGGTGAGGAGCGCACCCGCACCGAAGCCCATGACGGCGAGGCCGGTCGCCATGCCGCGGCGGTCCGGGAACCATTCGACGAGCGTGCCGATCGGAGTAATGTAACCGAGACCGATACCCATTCCGCCCACGACGCCGAACGTCGCGAGGAAGAGGGGGAGGCTCCCGAGTTGGACACTCAGTCCGGCGCCGACCATGCCGAGTCCGTAGAGGACTGCGGCGGCGAGTCCGGATTTCCGCGGGCCGTATTTCTCGACGTACTTCCCGAGGAACGCGGCCGTGAATCCGAGTACGAAGACTGCAATTGAGAACGCGAGCGTGACGCTCGACGTGCTCCAGTCGAGGCTCTCGTTGAGCGGTATCTGGTAGATGCTGTACGCGTAAATGCTACCAATGGAAAGGTGGATTGCGACCGCCGAAATCGCGATGAGCCACCGGTTCTTGTCTGCACTGACTGTAGACATCACCTATCCACGGGGGTTACAGAAGTATAAAAATTCGGCATACAACGTTAAATACCTATTTTTCTTGGTAGGCTCTCCCTACTATCCAATTGCGGGTTTTTCCAGGCCCGACCTGGAGTTAAGGTGACGTTTTAGCGGTCGAGCGCGTCGAACTCGTCACGGGTGTTGACGTTGGTAAGCGCGGCGTCGAGCGAGATAGTCGCCGGGGTGTCCGCCGAGGTGACGCGGCGAACGTCGAGTCGGTCGAGGAGCGCTCGCGGCCCGGCCGCCCCAACCACCTCGGCGAGCGCGTCCGCGACGGTCGTTCGGCGATACCACGCGCACAGCGGTTGCGGGACGCCGTCGGCGGCGACCGGAACGACTGCGTCGCAGTCGACGGTGCGTTCGTCCGCGAGCCACGCGACGGTGGCGGCGTCGAGGCGCGGGAGGTCGGTCGCGGCGGCGAACAGCCAGTCAGCGTCGAGCGAGCGCACGGCACCGGCGAGTCCGGCGAGCGGGCCGGCGTACCCGTCCGCGTCCGGGACGAACTGCGCGTCCGCCGGGAGTACGCGTCGATACGCAGCGGGCGGAGTAGGGCCGGCGGCGACTGCGGGCGGCGTCCCGATGGCGTCGGTGAGCGCGTCGTACACGCGGCGCACCATCGGCGTGCCGTCGACGCGGGCGAGCGCCTTGTCCCGCTCGCCGAACCGAGTGCTGTCGCCGCCAGCGAGAACGACACTACGGTCACGCCACTCGGTCATCGGCGGGGATAGTCTCGCCGGCGAGAAAAGGACGTTGCTCGCCCCTCTCGTGAAGCAGCGTATGTCGCCGCTTTCTGGGGGATAGCACCCGTGAGCAAACTTATTTCAGGATGGCTTGAGTAGATGTGTGCGAGACGATGCACGATGTCTGAAACTGTAGGAAGCCAACGACTCGCGGTGCGCGTCGCCGGTCGCGGTTCGGGGGAGGTCGCGGTGGCCGCCCGCGAGCGAGCGAACGTGCCCGTGGCCGAGGTCGGTTCCACCGGCGTGCCGGGCGTCGAACCGCTCCTCGCCGCGAGCGACGGCGACGAGACGACGTTCTACGCGAACGCAACGGCGGAGACGGCGGAGTCCGTCGCGGACGCGCTCGGCGGTGACGGCGCGCTGCCCGACGGAGACGCGACGGTCGCCGTGTCGGACGCATCGGCGCTCCCGCTTCCGGACCTCGACGGATTCGGCGACGAGCGGTCGGTGCTCGCGCGCTGCGGCTGGATCGAACCGACGAACCCCGACGCGTACGCCGACGCGGTCGGATTCACGGACGCCGACCCGGACGCGGTGCTCGCGGACGCGGGCGGCGTGCTCGGCCGCGGCTGGGGCGACTGGAGCGCGGACGAACCCGTCGGCCCGCTCTGGGAGGGCGTCCGCGACCGCGACGGCAGTCCCGCCGTCGTCGTGAACGCCCACGGCAATCCCGGCGACGCGCTGCTCGGTGAGAGCGACCCGTTCTCCGTGTTGGAGGGCGCGGCGCACGCCGCAGCGGTCGTGGACGCCGTGCAGGTGTTCGTGTACGTGAGCGAGGACGACGAGGCCGCGCGGGACGCGTTCACCGCCGCGGCGGACGCCTACCCCGACTTCCCCGTCGATGTTTCGATAGTGGAGGGGCCGGCGGCGTACCGCGCGGCGGAACCGACGATGGCCATCGAAGCGGTGGAGGGCAACCACCGGCTCGAAGCCCGTCTCCGGCCGCCGGGGCCCGAGGTCGAGGGCGTGTTCGGCGAGCCGACCGTGGTGCACACGGCGCGGACGTTCGCGCACGTCGCCGCCGCGGTCCGCGGCGAGGAAACCGACTCGCGCGTGCTCTCCGTGACGGGCGACGCCGACGAGGTGACGCTCGAACTTGCGGAGAGCGAGACGCTCGACGGCGCGCTCGACGACGCCGGTGTCGCGGACTACACGGGCGTGCTCGTCGGCGGGCGGTTCGGCGGGCTGACGACCGACCTCGACGTGTCGCCGACGCCGGACGCGCTCTCCGCGGCCGACCTCGGCACGGACGGCGTGCTCGAAGTTGTCGGCGCGGACGCGTGTCCGGTCGCGTTCGTCGGGAAGCGAGCGCAGTTCGCGGAGGACGCGAACTGCGGGCGCTGCGTGCCCTGCCGGGAGGGGGCGAAGCAGTTGACCGAACTCCTCCGCGAGGTGTACGACGGGTCGCTGAACCGTCCGAAGATAGACGAACTGATGCGCGTGATGGAGTCGTCGAGCGTCTGCGCGTTCGGCCAGCACGCGCCGCGGCCCGTGCGCACCGGCCTGCAGGAGTTCGCGGACGAGTTCGAAGCACACGCGGAGGGAACGTGTCCGTCCGGACAGTGCAACCCTGACGCGGCGAGCGAGGAGACAGCGAGGGCGAAACCATGAGTTCACACGAACCAGAACCACACTCGGAGTTCGACGTACCGCCACTGACGGAGACGATAGCCCCCGGAACCGCGAGCGACCCCGACGTGGAGAGCGCGGAGACGGCGACGGTCACGGTCGACGGCCAAGACGTCGAAGTCGAAGCGGGGTCGACCCTGCTCGACGCCGTCGAGGAAGTGGAGACCGACGAGTACGTGCCCGCGCTCTGTCACTACGACCGCCAGGACATCGGCCCGCGAAGCGAGTGCCGCACCTGCATGGTCGAGACCGAGGACGGCGTGGTGGCGGCGTGCAGCACGCCCGCCGAGGACGGCCTCGAGGTGTCGACGGACGCCGCCCCCGCTTCCGAAGCGCGGGACGTGAACCTCGACCTCGTGCTCTCCGACCACAACCTCCGCTGCACCACGTGCGGAAAGAACGGCCGCTGCGACCTCCAGGACGTCTCCATCGAGAACGACGTGGAGGAGCCGCGGTACGGCGTGCTCGACGACCGCGACGAGTACGAACCCATCGACGACACGAGCGACTTCATCCAGATCGACCGCAACAAGTGCATCCTCTGCAACCGCTGCGTGGAGGCGTGTAACGACGTGCAGGTCGAGGGCGTTCTCCGCATGGAGGGCCACGGTCAGGACACCCGTATCGGGTTCCAGAACGGCGCTGATACGATGGAGGGCTCGACCTGCGTCTCCTGCGGGCACTGCGTCACCGTCTGCCCGACCGGGAGTCTCGTCGAGAAGGGAATCGAGGACGCGACGACCATCCCGCTGCCCGGGTTCAATCAGAAGAACAGCGTCGGGAAGGTCGTGGAGTCCGCGGACGTGGAGAAGGGGCCGATGACCCCGATGAAGCGCGACCAGGTAACGGAGACCACCCGGGAGACGGGTGGCGACGAGGAGCGTGACTGGCCATGACAAGTCTTGACGACCGCACCACGGACGACGAGGACGAACAGAAGGAGGGCGTCGCCGGCTTCATGCAGGGCGCCCGGAAGAAAGCGCTCGAGAACGTCGAGCACGTCGCCGAGGGCGCGGCCGCCGGGACGCTCCCGGAAGGGAAGCTGTTCGACATCGCGACCACCATCGGCGACAAGCGCCTCGACGACCTCACGGTCGAGGACACCACCTGCGGGTACTGCGCCGTCGGCTGTCGGTTCGACGTGTACACGGACGGCGACGAAGTGCTCGCCACCCGCCCAACTGAGCCCGAGAAGTCGCCCGTGAACGGCATCTCGACGTGCGTGAAGGGCAAATTCTCGTACGACTTCGTCGACTCGGAGGGCCGACTGACGACGCCGCTCGTCCGCGACGAGAACGGCGAGTTCCGGGAGGCGTCCTGGGACGAAGCCTACGAGCGCGTGGTCGAGGGCTTCCAAGACATCAAGGAGGAGTACGGCGGCTCCGCGATGAGCATGATCGCGTCCTCGAAGGCGACGAACGAGGAGAACTACCTGATGGGGAAGTTCGCCCGTCAGGTCCTCGGCACGAACACGGTCGACAACTGCAACCGGCTCTGTCACTCCTCGACGGTCGCCGGCCTCGCTCGCACGTACGGCTACGGCGCCGCGTCGATATCGAACGAGGACTTCGAGAAGGCGGACGCCATCTTCCTCACCGGTTCGAACACGACCGAAGCCCACCCCGTGCTCGCGACCCGCATCAAGCAGCAGGTCAAGGACGGGAAGGAGCTCGTCGTGTTCGACCCGCGCGAGGTCCAAATCGCCGAGTACGCCACCCAGTACACGGAGGTCCGGCCCGGGTTCGATCAGGTCTGGATCAACGGGATGGTTCGGTACATCATCGAGAACGACCTCTACGACGAGGAGTTCGTCGAGGAGCGCACCCGCGGCATCGACCAGGTGCGTGAGGCCGTTCAGGAGTTCACGCCCGACTACGTCGAGGAAGTCACGGGCGTCTCGCCCGAGGAACTGAAGTCGGCCGCGGAGACCATCGCGAGCAACGACCGCGTCGTGTTCGGGTGGACGCTCGGGCTGACCGAGCACTCGCACGGCACGGAGAACATCATGGCGATGGCGAACCTCGCGGCCATCACCGGTAACCTCGGGAAGCCCGGTACGGGCGTCTCTCCCTTCCGCGGGCAGAACAACGTTCAGGGCGGCGGCGGCGACATGGGGCCGCTCCCGGACAACTTCCCCGGCTACCAGTCCATCACGGACGAGGAGAACCGGAAGAAGTTCGAGGAAGCCTGGGACTGCGAAATCGACCCCGAGCCCGGGTTCTACACGACGGAGATGTTCCTCGCGGCGAACGAGGACGACCTTCAGGGGATGTACTGCATCGGCGAGAACCCGTCGCTCTCCGAGCCCGGGTCGAACCACGCCTCGGAGGTTCTGGAGGAGATGGAGTTCCTCGTCGTGCAGGACTTGTTCCTGAACGACACCGCGAAGTACGCGGACGTGGTGCTGCCCGCGTGTTCGTTCCTGGAGAAGACGGGGACGTTCACGAACACGGACCGCCGCGTCCAGATGGTGAAGCAGGTCATCGACCCGAAGGGCGACTCGAAGACCGACTGGGAGATCCTGCAGGACCTCGCGAACCGCATGGGTCGCGAGTGGGACTACGACAACACCGCCGAAATCATGGAGGAGATGCGCCAGCTCACCCCCATCTACGGCGGTATCACGCAGGAGCGCGTCGAGGAGGAGGGCGGCCTCCAGTGGCCGTGCTACGACCTCGACCATCCCGGGACGGAACGCCTCTACACCGAGGAGTTCAACACCGAGGACGGGCTCGCGCACCTGCAGGCCGTCGGGTACAACGAGCCGGGCGAACTCCCGGACGAGGACTACCCGCTCTCGCTCACGACGGGGCGCGTGCTCTACCAGTACCACACGGGGACGATGACGCACCCCGAGGAGGGAATTCAGGACTACAACGACCGCGACTTCGTGGAGATTAATCCCGAGGACGCGGCCGACTACGGTATCGAGGACGGCGACCTCGTCACGCTCGAATCCCGCCGCGGCGAGATTACGGTGCCGGCGCAGGTCACCGCCCGCATCGGGTCGGGAACGGTGTTCGCGCCGATTCACTTCGCGGAGACGTGCGTGAACAAGCTCACGGACTCGGAGCGCCTCGACCCGCACGCGAAGACGCCCGAGTTCAAGGTGTCCGCGGTGCGCGTGACGCCCGTGGAGGGCGAACCGGACGTTGACTTCGAGACGCGAGAACCGGTCTCGGGGGACGACTGACGATGGCGAAACCGACCACTGACGTTCCCGACGGCGCGCTGAACGTCGAACCCGAGCGTCCGCAGGAGGGCGAGGACGCCCTGCGTGCGGTGCTCGAAGAGTACGGCGGCGACTACGCCGACGCCATCGAGTACACGGACGAACTCGAAGCCGTCTTGGAGACGGCGATACTCGTCATCGCGAGCGCGGACGACGACGACGTGGACAACGTCACGCAGTCCCTCGTCACGCTCGTCGAAGCCGGCGACGCGATTTCCACCGAGGGAACGGTCGCGCTCGCGGAGGGCGTCGGTGAGAACAGCGAAGACCTCGCGGACGCGCTCGACTCCGTGCTCGCGCTCCAGCAGTCCGGCGACCTCGACGAACTCATCGAGATGGCGGGCGTGCTGTCCGCGCTCGACGTGGACGAGACCACGGTCGCGGGCCTGAACCGCGTGCTCGACGCGGTCGGCGAGGCCGAAGAAGAGTCGGAGCCGGCCGGGCCGTTCGCGCTCGTCGGTGCGATGTTCGACGCGGACATCCGCGCCGGCCTCGGCTACCTCCTCTCCGTGCTGCGCTCGCAGGGGAGTCGCCTCCGGTCCGAGTGATGGAGGACGGGACCGTCTGCCCGCTCTGCGCGGTCGGCTGCCGGCTGGACGTGGGCGAGGACGGCGACCGCGCGGTCGGCCGGAACGGTCCCGCGAACCCCGACGGCCGTCTCTGCGCGAAGGGGATTCGCGCGCCGAGCGTGCTGGACGACCCCGAGCGCTTGACGACGCCGCTCGTCCGCGAGGACGGCGACCTCGTGGAAGCCTCGTGGGAGCGCGCGCTCGACCGCGCCGCGGACGGCCTCCGGGACGTTCACGAGGCGTACGGCGCTGACGCGCTCGCGTTTTTGGGCGCGCCGCATTGCACGAACGAGGAGAACTATCGCTTGCAGAAGCTCGCGCGCGTGCTCGGCACGAACAACGTCGACAATCGGGCGCGGGCGTGCCACGAGGAGGCGGCGGGCGCGCTCATCGAGCGCTTCGGGTATCCGGCGACGACGTTCGCGGCGGAAGACCTCGACGACACCGACCTTCTGCTGGCGGTCGGCGCGAACCCGGCGGTCCAGCAGCCCGTGTTCTTCGACTCGTTCGTCCGCCCCGCCGTGAACCGCGGGGACGCGACGCTCGTGCAGGTCGACCCGCGCGAGAACGAGACGACGCGGCTCGCCAGCCACCACGTCGCGCCCCGCCCGGGGTCGGACGCCCAGTTCATCCAAGCCGTCTGTGCGCGCCTCGTCGAACGCGGCGACGTGGACGACGACTTCCTCGACGAACGAACGACCGGCTACGGGTCGTACGCGGACGCGGTCGCGGATATCGACCCGGTGAGCGCGGCGGCGGAGACCGGCGTGTCGGCGGACGCCGTGGACGCGGTCGCGGACGCGGTCGCGGACGCGGACCGCGTGGCCGTACTCGCGGCGACGGGCGTAGAGAACGACGGCAGTGCGACGCCGAACGCTCTCCTCGACCTCCTCGCGCTCACGGGGAACGTCGGCCGGCCCGGCACGGGGTTCGGCCTCCTCCGGGGGTTGAACAACGAGCAGGGCGCGAGCGACGCGGGGTGTCGACCCGACGGCCTCCCCGGGCACGCGCCGTTGGACGACGACGATGCGCGCGAGCGCCTCGCAGACGCGTGGGGCGTCGCGCCGCCACGCGAACCAGGGTTGACCGAGAAGGAGGCGTTGCCGGCGTTCGGCGACGACGTACACGGCGTGCTCGTCGTCGGCGAGAACCCCGGGGTGTCGAAGCGCGACGAGGACGAGGTGGCGGAGCGCCTGAACGCGCTGGACTCGCTCGTCGTGCTGGACGTGTTCGAGAGCGAGACGACCGCGCACGCCGACGTGGTGCTCCCAGCGGCTGTCGGCCTCGAAAAATCCGGAACCGTGACCTCGCTCGACCGGCTCGTCCAGCGGCTCTCCCTGGTCGCCGACCCGCCCGGGGACGCGCGCTCCGACCACGCCATCCTCGGTGGCCTCGGACAACGGCTCGCCGGCGACGCGTTCGCTGGCGACATCGAGGACACCGAGCGGGAGCTCGCGGCGGTGAGCGACCTGCACGGCGGGCCTGACGGCGAACGCTGGCCGGACGGCGAGGGCACGCTCTACGAGCACTCCTTCGCGACGCCGTCGGGTCGCACGCGGTTCGTCGAACCGTCGTTCGACGCGCCCACGATTCCCGAAGGCGCGTTCGCGCTGGTGGTCGCGAGCCGCGCGGGCGGGTTCGGGATGGAAGCAGGCGACGACCAACTCCGACTCAACACGGACGACGCGGCCGCGCTCGGCGTTGAGGACGGCGAGCGCGTCACCGTGTCGACCGCGGACGGCGACGCGTCGATAGAGGCGAGCGCGCACGTCACGGACGGCATCCGCGCGGGCACGGTCGCACTGCACGCGGACGCGGCGGACCCGCTCGTCCGCGCGGGCGCGACCGCCGTCCGCATCAATTAGCGAACGCCGACGAGCGGATCGTCGCGGACGTGACTGGTGAGCGCGACCCGCGGCACGTCCGCGTGCTCGTGGATTCCGGCGGCGATTTCGTCGGCGGTCGTCTGCCGCTTCTCGTCGTCGACCTTGTTCAGGACTGGAATCACGGTCGCATCGGTTGGAACGTTCTTCAGCCCGCCGTCTGGATGGGCGAGCACGGCGGCGACGTGGTCGGGTTCGATTGTGTCGCCGAGACTGAGGTCGGTGAGCGCGGCGACGCGCTCGGGGCGGTGGACTGACTCCTCGCTGAGCGGGTTGCCGACGACGCCGACGGACGCGACGGGGAGGACGGTGTCGGCGGTCGCGGGAACCGGCGGTTCGCCGTCGTTCGGGGCTTTGAACTCGCGGCCGCGCGCGCCGTCGGCCTTCACGAGCACTGTGTCCGCGAGGTCGCGGAGGCCGGCGACGGTGTCGGCGTCGTAGCCCTGATAGTGGCCGGGTCGGTACTCGCTCTCCACGAGGCCGAGGGGGAACTCTGTCGCGTCCGCGATGGCTGCGCGGGGGTCGTCGGTGACGCGGAAGGCGGCGACGCGGTCGGAGAGGTCGGGGACGCGAGTGGTCGTGGTGACCACTGCGCGGGGAATGCGGTCGGCGAGCGCGAACGTCGTGGTCTTCTTCCCGCCGGCGCCGACGATGGCGACGAGGCCGTCGGCGGCGAGGGCGTCGCGGAACTCCATACGGTCGCTGAGAGCGGTAGACGGGTAAGCGCGGCGCTAGTCGGGGAAGCCGCCGGGGGTGACGGCGCGCGTCCCGCGGTCGGTCGCGCGGAAGACGACTTCGCCGGTGACGGCTTCGACGAGGCCGCGGTCTGCGAGGACGGCGCAGCGGCGCTCCACGTAGGGCGTGTGCGCGCCGACCCGGTTGGCGATGATGGCCGCGTACTCCACGCGGCCGTCCGCGAGGAATTCGAGTATCGCCGCGTCCACGGGCCGGAGCGCCGGACGGCCGCTTCGCGCGTCGCTCATACACCTTATTGTTCATTGTTACCATATAACACTGTCGGGTGGGTCTAAGTTCGACACGCCCCAACCGCGGATGTGCCCGCGACCACCACGCCCGCAGAACTCGCCGCGCTCCTCGACGCGGACGCCGACGCCACCATTCTGGACACGCGCCCGCCCGAGAGCTTCGACGCCTGGCACCTCCCGGGGGCGGCGAACGTCCCCTACAAGCCGAACCAGCCGTTTCCCGCGGACGCGCTCCCGGACGACCTCGATACGACGGACCGCGTGCTCACGGTCTGCGCGAAGGGAACGTCCTCGCGGTTCCTGGCGGAGGAACTCGAAGCCGCCGGGTACCGGGACGTGTCGGTCGTCGCCGGCGGGATGCGCGACTGGAGCGCCGTCTACGAGACCGTGCCGGTCGTCGCGCGAAGCGACCTCGAAATCGTGCAGGTGCAGCGCCGCGCGAAGGGCTGTCTCGGCTACGTCGTCGCCGACCCGAACACTGGAATGGCCGCCGTCGTGGACGCGACGCGTCACGTCGAGCGATTCCGCGACGTCGCCGACTCACGGGGTTGGGAGGTCGTGCGCGTGCTGGATACGCACGTCCACGCCGACCACATTTCTGGAGGGCGACGGCTCGCGGACGCCCTCGACATTCCCTATCATCTCGGCGCGAACGCCCGCGAGCGCGACGTGGCTTACGAGTACGAGGAAATCGAGCGCAACGACACGGTGGCGGTGGGCAACGTATCGCTGAAGGCTCTGGCGACGCAGGGGCACACGACGGACCTCACGAGCTACCTCGTCGAGGACGCCGCGGTGCTCACGGGCGACGCGCTGTTCGTCGATTCCGTGGGGCGGACGGAACTGGAGTTCGGGGACGCGGACGCCGACCGGGGCGCGCGCCTCCAGCACGGGAGCCTCCACCGGACGCTCCTCGCGCTCCCGGACGCGGTGACCGTGCTCCCCGGCCACGCGAGCGTCGCCGCCGACGGCACGTGGACACCCACGCCACCCGGCCAGCCCGTCAAAGCCATCCTCGGACGCCTCCGCGACCGCCTCCCGCTCCTGTCGTTGTCCGAGGACGCGTTCGTCGACCGACTGACGGCGAGCGCGCCCGCGAAACCGCCGAACTACGAGCGCGTCATCGCCATCAACCGCGGCCGCGAAGAAGCCGAGAGCGAGACCGAACTCACGGAACTGGAACTCGGCCCGAACAACTGCGCGATAGACTGACTACCGTTCGCGGCGGCGACCACACACGACTAAATGCCAGCCGGGAGAGGTATTCGTATGGCGGAAACCAATCGGCAGTGGATTCTCGCGCAGCGCCCGACCGGCGAACCGACCCACGGCGACTTCGAACTCCGGGAGACGGAGAAACCGACGCCGGACGCGAACGAGGTGCTCGTCGACCTCGCGTATATGTCCGTCGACCCCTACATGCGCGGTCGGATGCGGGACGCCGAATCCTACGCGGAACCCTGGGACGTCGGCGACCCGATGCAGGCGGGCGCGGTCGGCACCGTCGAAGAATCGAACCATCCCGACTTCGAACCTGGTGACACCGTCGTCGGCAACCTTCGATGGGCGGACTACGTCGCCGCCGACGGCGCGGAACTCTCCCACGTTCGCACGGGCGACGCACCCGTCAGCACCGCGCTCGGCGTGCTCGGAATGCCCGGCCGCACCGCCTACTTCGGCCTGTACGACGTGGGCGAACCCACGCCCGGCGACACCGTCGTCGTCTCCGGCGCGGCGGGCGCGGTCGGCTCCACGGTCGGACAGCTCGCCAAGCTCGCCGGCTGCGAGGTCATCGGATACGCCGGGAGCGACGAGAAAGTCGAGTACCTGGAGGACGACCTCGGCTACGACCACGGCATCAACTACAAATCCGAAGACGTCCGGGACGCCCTCCGCGACGTGACGGACGGCGTCGACATCTACTACGACAACGTCGGCGGCCCCATCACCGACGCCGTGATGGACACCCTCAACGTCGACGCGCGCGTCGTTGTCTGCGGCCAAATCGCGCACTACAACGACACCGAACGCCCCACCGGCCCCCGCCACTTCGGGAACCTCATTCAGACCCGCGCGAAAGTCGAGGGAATCCTCGTCCGCGACTTCGCGCCGCGCTTCCAGCAGGCCACCGAACGCCTCGCCGAGTGGGTCGCGTCCGGCGACCTCACCTACCGCGAAACCGTCACCGACGGCCTCGAAAACGCCCCCGACGCCTTCCTCGGCCTCTTCGAAGGCGAGAACATCGGCAAACAGCTCGTCAAACTCGACTAGCGAACAGTCGCCCGCAGCGGCGTCAGTCCTCCAGCGCTCGCAGTTTCGGCGGACTCGCAGAGTCCGCCTCCCTCACGCCTCCCTCCGGTCAGCGTTCGGCGTTTGGCGACTCCCTCCGGTCGTCGCCTCGCCTCGGCTCGCGCCTCGCTCGTTCGTTCAGCGAAGCCGGAGGCTTCGCTTACTGGAATCCCATCGCTTCGATCTGTTCCTGGTAACGATTGCGGATGGTGACTTCGGTGACCTGCGCGACGTCCGCGACCTCGCGCTGGGTCTTCTTCTCGTTGCAGAGGAGGCTGGCGGCGTAGATGGCGGCGGCGGCGAACCCGGTCGGGGATTTGCCGGAGAGGAGGCCCTGTTCGGCGGAGACGTCGATGATTTCGTTGGCCTTCGACTGGGTTTCCTCGGAGAGTTCGAGTTCGCTCGCAAAGCGCGGAACGAACTGCTTGGGGTCGACGGGCTCCATTTCGAGACTGAGTTCCTGCGCGACGTAGCGATAGGTGCGGCCGATCTCCTTCTGGTCGACCCGGGAGACCTCCGCGACCTCTTCGAGGCTGCGGGGGATGCCTTCCTTGCGGCAGGCGGCGTAGAGGCAGGCGGTGGCGACCCCCTCGATGCTGCGCCCGCGGATGAGGTCTTCCTTCAGCGCGCGGCGATAGATGACGGAGGCGACCTCACGGACGGAGCGCGGGACGCCGAGCGCGCTGGCCATGCGGTCGATTTCGCTGAGCGCGAACTGGAGATTGCGCTCGCCGGCGTCCTTCGTCCGAATCCGCTCCTGCCACTTCCGCAACCG
>Ga0207813_100592_pt1 | contig 18151 bp, 19 predicted proteins | sample A23E3SouthBayCA_2_FD_187730 | JGI IMG/M metagenome (GOLD analysis project Ga0207813, IMG submission 187730) | Aerobic enrichment media microbial communities from Eden Landing Ponds, California, USA - A23 E3 (4) (SPAdes) | ecosystem: Environmental > Aquatic > Marine > Unclassified | place... | reverse complement strand
CCCCCCCGACTCGAAAAAGCTGGACCAAAAAGCCGCCTCCGGGGGCTTCGCCCCGCTCCGGCGGTGAAACGCCTCGCTACGCTCGGCGTACGTTGGTATCTAAGACCGCAGTACAGTGACCCCTCAGTCCTCGCAGCAGCCGCCGGCCTTCTGTCCGAAGTCGACCGCGAGCGGTTCGGAGACGGTCTCGTTGAGTTCCTGCAGGCGGAGTTCCAGTTCGCTCTGGGCGGCCAGATACTCGGACATCTCGGGGATGTCGTTGAGTTCCATCTGGGCGTTCTGGAGTTCCCGCAGGTCGTCGCTGGTGGCCTCGCCGGCCTGGCGGGCGAGCATGAACTCCTCGCGGATCTGCTCGAACTCGCGGATCTCCGCCTGGATCTCCTCGTCGTTCTCGACGACTTCCTTGGCCTCGAGGAACCGCTGGTACTGGGGGAGGTCGGTGATCGCTTCGCCCAGCTCCCGGGCGAGTTCGTCCGGGTCCGCGTCCACACCAGCGTCGTCCTCGACGGCGTCGGTCTCGATGCTCATACCCCCCGGTTGGGATGGAACCGGTTTCAACCTGCCGACTGCGGAAGCCCCGGTCCCCTCGCTCGGTGGGTCCCCACGCGACGGCTCACTCCTCCGGCACGGTCGGGGGCGTCCGGTCGAGTCGGAACCGGTCGCCGAACGCGACGGCAGTCGCGACAGGATACGCGACGGCGAGGATGGCTGCCCGCGCCACCAGCGGCGAGGGGAGCGCGACGTCGAGCCGCGAGAGCAGCGCCAGCCCGAGGAGACTCCCGGCCGCGATCGTCACGAGCAACCCGGCGACGAACCGTCCGAGCCGCCCGTACGACCAGTCGCCGGCGACGAACGGGTAGCTCCCGCCGGTGGCGACGACCAGCGCGACGACTCCGGACGGTCCCGCGCCGAGGGAGTCGCCGGTGACCAGCGCGACCGCCACCGACAGCGCCGGGAAGACGACGACGTACAGCCCCGCTGTCGCGAGGAGGAAATCGACCGTCGCCTCCGCCCACGAACGTGCGCTCACGACCGACTCTCGGGACGGCGGCGGCATAGCTCTCCCGGCTGCCCCGGTTGCGGTAGCTGGACGGACACCGGGAAAACGCGGCTGTTTTACGGCCCGAACCGGTACAGCGGGTAATGAGTCAGGAATCGAGCGGTCGGACGGAGGGTGACCTCACCCGGACGGGGATGGCCCTCAGACACGACCGGGAGTGGGACTACGAGCTCGACCGGATCGTCGAGGCAGTCGAAGACCGGGACGCCGAAACCGTCGGTCTGCAGTTCCCCGAGGGACTCAAGCGACGTGGCCCGCGTGTCGCCGACGACCTCCGCGAGTCGCTGCCCGACGACGTGACGGTCATGATCTCGGGCAAACCCTGCTACGGCGCCTGTGATCTCGACACCTATCTGATGCGCCGGACCGATGTCTTCGTCCACTTCGGTCACAGCCCGATGAAGGAGTCGGACAAGATCATCTACGTCCCGCTCTTCTCGAACGTCGACGTCTTCCCGATCATGGAACGGGCCGCCGACGAGGAACTCGCACCCGCGGACGAGGACGCCGACGTCGGACTCGTGACGACCGCCCAGCACATGAACAAGTTCGCGGAGATGCGCGAGTGGCTCGAAGAGCGGGGCTACACCGTCCACACGCGCAGGGGCGACGACCGACTCACTCACGAGGGGCAGGTGCTGGGGTGCAATTACGCCTCCGCGGAGGTCGACGCCGACCAGATACTCTACGTCGGCGGCGGCAAGTTCCACCCGCTCGGGCTGGCGATGGAACACCCCGACAAGACCGTCGTCATCGCCGACCCCGTCAACAACGCCGTCTCCGTGGCGGACACGGAGAAGTTCATGAAACAGCGCTACGGCGCCGTCCACCGGGCGATGGACGCCGAGGAGTGGGGCGTCATCTTCTGTACGAAGATCGGCCAGGGCCGCTGGGAGATCGCCCAGGAGATCGTCGAGAACAACGACGACGCCTACCTGCTGACGATGGACGAGGTCACCCCCGACCGGCTGACGAACTTCGGGCTCGACGCCTACGTCAACACGGGCTGTCCGCGCATCACCACCGACGACGGCCCGCAGTTCAAACAGCCCATGCTTACCCCCCAGGAGTACCGCATCGCTATCGGCGAGGAGCCACTCGACGCCCTGGAGTTCGACACGTTCCACGGTACCTGGTAGGACCCGCGGAGTCCCCGACTGCGTGGCTGTCACTGTCCCGGAGACAGTATCAGTCGGGATAATCGGCGGGATACTGTTTTGCCGGGCCAGAACCGAGTCGTCGGGAAGAATGTCCCACAGTCGAGACTGGGTCGGCGGGCCGCCGGGGGGGCCGAACCGATGACCGGTGACCGCCCCTCGTCGTCGACGTACGTGCGAGCGCTCGAACGGAGCGACCCGGCAGTCACCGTACTCTGTGTCACACCCGACGAATCGACGCTCGGGGACCTCGCCGACGGGCTGGAGAGTGCGGACCCGGGCGTCGAAGCGTTCGAGGCGCGGACGACCGTCGAAGCACTCCACGTCCTGGAGGCGGAGGACGTCGGCTGTGTCGTGAGTACGCTCGACCTCGGCGAGGCCGACGGTCTGGACTTTCTCGCGCAGGTTCGGCAGGCCTACGGCGCCCTCCCGTTCGTGCTGCTGGCCGAGGACGGTTCTGAACCGGTCGCCGCCGAGTCGATCAACGCGGGTGTCGACGGCTACGTCCCCTACGAGGGTGACCCGGGCCGCTCCGAGTTCGAGACGCTCGTCGACCGCATCGAAACAGTCGTCGACGACTACCGCTCCCACCAGCGGTTCGAGGACGCGACGGAGTTGCTCTTCAGACTGACCGAGTACACGAGCGACACGCTCTGGATGTTCACCGCCGACTGGTCGGAGACGGTGGTGATGAACTCGGCCTACGAGGACGTCTGGGACCGGTCACAGGCCGACGTCGTCGCGGACCCGGCGGACTTCCTCGAGGGGATCCACCCGGAGGACAGGCCAGCGGTGCTGGAGAAGATGGAGACCCTCTCGAACGGCGACCCGACCGACCTGGAGTACCGGGTGCGGACGGGAGACGGAGTCGCCTGGGTGAGCGTCCACGCCGAACCGGTCTTCGTGGACAGCGAGGTGGAGTACGTCGCCGGTTTCACACGGGACATCACGGAGCGTCGAGAGCGCGAGCGCGCCGTCGAGGAGTCAAACGAGCGCATGGAGACGCTCGTCGAGAACCTCCCGGTGGTCGTCTTCACGCTCGACGCCGACGGCGTGTTCACGACTTCGGCGGGGGCCGCACTGGAGACGCTCGGCCTCGAACCCGGCGGCCTCGTGGGACAGAGCGTCTACGAGGCCTACGGGGAGCACGACGAATTGCTGTCGACTGTCGATCGCGCGCTCGACGGCGAGGAGACGGACGTCACGCTCGAGGTCGAGGGGTCGACCTTCGAGACGCTGTATCGGCCCATCGCGGACGAGACGGGGAGTGTCTCGGAAGTCGTCGGCGTCTCGCGGGACGTGACGCAACTCAAGCGCCGCGAGAACCGACTCCAGCGGGTCAACGAGGCGACGCGTGAACTCCAGCACGCCCGGTCGGGACAGGAGGTCGGCGAAGTCGCCGTCGAGATCGTCGACTCGGTGATCGAGTGTCCCGTCACGGCGTACTGGGAGTACGACGCCGACAGGGACGTGCTGGAACCGACGGTCGCCACCGACCGGGCGCTCTCGGTCGCCGGTGTGGACGACCCCACCGAACTCGCGACTATCGAGGCGAGCCACGACGAGATGGCGGTCTTTCGCGAAGGGGACCCCCGGTGGGTCGAGGACTACACCGACCTCTCGAACCCCTCGAGTCCGGGTGTGGGGCTGGGCCGACTGTTGCTGGTCCCCTTCGGCGACCACGGGATGCTCAACATCGGCCACCCCGACCCCGGGTCCTTCGACGACTTCGACCGCTACCTCGTCGAGATACTCGGCGGGACGGCGGCGGCCGCGCTGGACCGCGTCGAACGCGAGAGCACACTGCGAAACCGCACCGAGGAACTCGAGACGCTGCTGAACAACGCCCCGCTGGTGTTCTACGCCTTCGAGCCCGACGGGACCATCGTCGAGTCGCGCGGGCGCGGCCTCCGACAGCTGGGCCTGGAACCCGGGGAGACCGTCGGGAGCGACATCTTCGAGCTGTACAAGGGGGAGGCGACGATAACCGACGCGATCGAGAGGGCGCTGGCCGGCGACGCGACCAGCGAGACGGTCGAGTTCGGGGGCCAGTGGCTCGACAACACGTTCGTCCCGGTTGCCGAAGACGGCGAGGTCACCCGCGTGATCGGCGTCGCGTTCGACGTCACGGCCCAGAAGACCGCAGAGCACCAGTTCGCGGCACTGAGCGAATCGGCCATCGCTATCTCGGACAGCGGGACCGAGGCCGACGCGGTCCGCCAGGCCGTCGCAATCGTCAAGACAGTCCTGGGTGACCATACTGTCGTCTACTGGGACCGCGACGACGAGGCCGAGCGCCTGGTCGCGTCGGCGGTCTCGGACCCGACCGGCGCGCTCCGGAGCGGTGACGAAGCCGAACTGGTCCACGGGGCCGGCGACCCGGTCTGGCGGTACTTCGAAGCCGGCGAGACGGTCGTCGAGAACGACTTTTCCCCGGGGGACACCGCCGACAGCTCGCCGCTCGAATCGATGATCTTCGCGCCGGTCGGCGACCACGGACTGCTCACTATCGGTTCGACCGAGTCCGACGCGTTCGAGGAGCGTCACCGCCACCTCAGCGGAACGCTCGGCGGGCTGATGCGGTCGACGCTTGACAGACTGGCGAACGAGCGTGAACTGGAGGCCAGTCGGACCGAACTCGAACGCTCCAACGAGAGTCTCCAGCAGTTCGCGTACGTCGCGTCCCACGACCTCCAGGAGCCACTCAGGATGGTCTCCAGTTACGTCTCGCTGCTGGAGGCCGAGTACGGCGACGCCTTCGACGAGGAGGGCGAGGAGTACCTCCACTACGCCGTCGACGGCGCGACCCGCATGCAGAACATGATCGACGCGCTGTTGCAGTACTCCCGCGTGCACACCCAGGGCGAGGAGTTCGTCGACGTCGACGTCGAGGCTGTCTACGAGGAGACGGTCAGAAGCCTCGGGATGCTCGTCGAGGAGACGGACGCGACGGTCCGGGCGGGCGACCTGCCCAGCGTCCACGCCGACCGGAGCCAGGTCGGGCAGTTACTCCAGAACCTGGTGAAAAACGCGGTCGACTACGGCGCGCCCGGAGCGACCGTCGAGGTCGACGGGGTTCGCGAGGACGACCGCGTCCACCTCACCGTCAGCGACGACGGCCCCGGCATCGAGGAGTCCCAGCACGACCGCATCTTCGACATCTTCAAGAGCAACGAGGGCGGCACCGGCATCGGGCTGGCGATGTGTCAGCGCATCGCCCACCGCCACGACGGCGACATCTGGGTCGAGTCCGAACCGGGTGTGGGCGCGACCTTCCACGTCACGCTCCCGGCCACCGACGACGACGTCGACGCGGAGACGCCGGTGACCCCGATGCAGGCGCGGACCGAAACCGACGGAGGACACGAATGACTGATATCGATAGACAGGGCGAACCGGTGGAGATCCTCCTCGCGGAGGACAACCCCGGCGACGCCAAACTCACTCGCAAGGCACTCGAACAGGGCAAAGTGATCAACAACCTCCACGTCGTCACCGACGGGGTCGACGCGATGGCCTACCTCCGCCAGGAGGGCGAGTACGCCGACAGACCGCGTCCGGACCTGGTGTTGCTGGACCTCAACATGCCGCGAAAGGACGGCCGCGAGGTGCTCCAGGACATCAAATCCGACGACGACCTTCGCCGCATCCCCGTCGTGGTGATGACCAGTTCCGAGGCCGAAGAGGACATCGTCCAGTCCTACGACCTCCACGCCAACGCCTACGTGACGAAACCGATCGACTTCGACGGGTTCCTCGACGTCGTCGGGAGTCTGGAGGACTTCTGGCTCTCGGTCGTCAAGATGCCACCGGAGTGATACCGTGTCGGACACCGACATCCTGCTGGTCGAGGACAATCCGGGCGACGCGACACTCGTCGAGCACTACCTGGAGAACCCCTCGGTCCAGGCGCTCCTCGGAGAGACGCGGCTGACCCACGTCGAATCCCTGACCGGCGCGCGCGAACGCCTCGAATCCGAACAGTACGACGTCGTCTTGCTCGACCTCGGGCTCCCCGAATCGGAGGGCCTCGAGACGGTCCACCGCGTCGAGTCGTTCGACGTTGCCGTCCCGGTGATCGTCCTCACCGGTCTCGACGATACCGACGTCGCCGTCGAGGCGATCCAGTCCGGCGCACAGGACTACCTCCCGAAAGAGAACCTCGACGGAGACCTGCTCGCACGGTCGCTCCGCTACGCGGTCGAGCGGCACAAACAGGAGCGGGCGCTCGCCCGACGCAACGAGCAACTGGACTTCTTCAACAGCATCCTCCGTCACGACATGCAAAACGGGCTGAACGTCGTCATGGGGCGGGCCCAGCTCCTCGAACGACAGCTCTCTGAGCCCGAACACGTCGAGTACGCGACCGACATCTTCGAGTGGAGCCAGTCGATCAGCGACCTCTCGAAGAAGGTGCGTTCGATCCTCGACACCGTTGCCGACGAGGACGACCCCGCCCGGAAGCCGGTCGATTTGACACCTATCGTCGCCGAGGAGGCCGCCCGCGTCGACGCGATGTCCGACCGGGTGGACGTCGCCACGGACCTCCCCGAGAGCGTCAGCGTCCTCGCGAACGACCTCCTCTCCGACGTCGTCGGGAACCTGCTGACCAACGCTATCGCACACACCGAGGAGTCGACGCGCGTCGACGTCACCGTCGAGGACGGCGGCCCGACCGCCCGACTGCGGGTGAGCGACGACGGCCCCGGTGTGCCCGAGGACCGTCGCGACGCCGTCTTCGAACGGGGTGAACAGGGCAGCGGGTCGACCGGGTCGGGGTTCGGCCTCTTCTTCGTCTCCTCGATGGTCGACTCCTACGGCGGCGACGTCCGCCTCGACGAGAGCGAGTACGGCGGCGCGTCGTTCGTCCTCGAACTTCCCCGCGCCTGAGACGGTCCCGTCCGCCCGAGACGGTCCGTGGGCCTGACGGTCCCGTCCGCCCGAGACGACCGGTCAGCGGGATCCCGTCGCGAGGGATTACTCTCGGGCATTCACAAACGTTTATGCATACATCGTGAGAATGTTCCGGTGTGACACCGTCCGAGGCGGGGCCCCTGCTGGTCCACGGGGTGAGACGATGAGTACGAAGACGCGACTCGCACAGCAACTGGCGGTCGTCGCCGGGTTCGAGGACCCGCGTGTCGACCTCGAACAGTACCGGACGCCGCCGGACCTGGCCGCCCATCTGGTCCACACCGCCGACCTCCACGGCGACATCGAGGACCGCATCGTCGTCGATCTCGGGACCGGGACGGGGATGCTCGCGCTCGGTGCCGTCCTCCGGGGGCCGGCGGCGGTCGTCGGCATCGACCTCGACCCGGCGCCGCTGGAGACTGCCCGCGCCAACGAACGCCGCGTCGCCGCCGCGACCGACGTCGAGTGGGTGCTCGGCGACGCGACCGCCGTGGCGCTGTGTCCCGACGGACCGACCACGGTCGTGATGAACCCGCCCTTCGGGGCCCAGTCGGGCAACGAACACGCCGACCGGGGGTTTCTCGCGACCGCCGCGGAGATCGCCGACGTCTCCTACTCCGTCCACAACGCCGGCAGCGAGTCGTTCGTCGAGTCGTTCGCCGCCGACGCGGGCGGTGACGTGACCCACGCCTTCGAGGCGGAGCTCGACCTCCCGCGCCAGTTCGACTTCCACGACGACGACGCCAGGGCGGTCACCGTCGAAGTGTTCCGGATCGAGTGGTAGCCGGAATCCGAACGTTCAACTGCGCCCACCGGTTGCCCCGGGTATGGAGATACTCCGGCGGCTCGTGATGTTGCTCGCCCTGCTGGGCCTGGGTTATGTGGCCCGGCAAGGGGGGTTGCTGACCGAGCGCCGGACGGACTGGCTGACGACCGCCGCCTTCTACGTCGCGCTCCCGGCGCTGGTGTTCGGTGCGACCTACGACCGCCCGCTCGGTGACCTGCTCTCGCCCGCGCTCGTCGCCGGCGTCCCGCTGGTGATCGGGACCACGGCCGCGCTCGCGTGGCTCGTCGCCCGCCGCGAACCGACACAGTCCCGCCGGAGCGTCGCCATCGTGCAGTCCTATCACGCCAACCTCGGCTTCCTGGGCGTGCCACTGGTCGAACTGACGCTGGGCGGCGAGGCCGCGGCGGTCGCCAGCGTCGTCCTCGGACTGAGTCTGCTGACCCACGTCCCGCTCACGATCGTCACGCTCGTCACCATCAACGACGCCGACGCCGCCGTCCGTGACGAACTCGCTGCCCTCGCACGAAACCCCGTTCTCGTCTCGCTCGCGGCCGGACTCCTCGGCTCGGCGGTCGGACTCTCGCTGCCCTCCGTCGCGGACACCGGCCTCGCGTTCGTCGGCGAGTTCGCGCTCCCGCTCGCGCTGCTGGGCGTCGGCGCATCGCTCCGGGTCGACACCGACGGGCTCGACCCCCGCGGGACCGGGTCGGTCGTCGCGCTGAAAGTCGCCGTCATGCCCGCCGTCGCCTTCGCCGTCTTCTCGCTCCTGGCGGCCTCCCAGGCGGCGCTCTCGACGGCCGTCCTCATGTTCGGGATGCCCAGCGCCGTCTCGACGTACGTCTACGCCAGCGAACTCGGCGGTGACGCCCGCTTCGCGTCGGTCAACGTCTTCGCCACGACGGTCGCTTCCCTGTTGCTGGTCGCCGTCGCGATACAGGTGCTCGGCTGAGCGAACGCCGAAGCATCCGGGCGTCCGAAACGCGCCGGAAGATGTATTGGACCGTAGTGTCAACCACGCTGACGATGGCGGTTGACTCGTCCGAGCGGGACCCTATGGGGGACGGACAGGGTGACGTGGGCGTCCGGGTCTTCCACACCGGGTCGGCGTCGATCGACCGCGCACTCGCCTTCCGCGAGCGGACGCTCCATCCGCTGCCCCACACGGGGTGGTTCCGGTCGGACTCGAAGCGGCTGTGGGTGCCCGTCTCGGCGTATCTCGTCGACCACCCGGAGGGGCTCGTCCTCGTCGACACGGGCTGGAACGCCGCGATGCGCGAGGACCAGCGCGACCACCTCGGCTTCCTCCCATCCACCATGTTCCGGGGTCGGCTCCCCGACGGTGAAGCGGTCCACGAGCAACTCGCGGCGCTGGACGTCGAACCGGCTGACCTGGACTACGTCGTCCTCACCCACCTCGATTCGGACCACGTGAGCGGCGTCGACCACGTCGCCGATGCGGAACGGATACTCGTCAGCGAACCCGAGTGGGACGCCAGGGACGGCTTTCGCTACGTCCAGTCGATGTGGGACGGTGTCGACGTCGAACCGTTCCCGCTGGAATCGGTCCCCTTCGGGCCCTCGAACCGGGGACTCGACCTCTTTGGCGACGGCCGCGTCTACCTCGTGTTCACGCCGGGACACTCCCCGGGGCAGGTGTCCGTGCTGGTCGACACCGGGGCGGGATGGGTCCTCCTCGCGAGCGACGTCGGCTACGCTGCACGGTCCTGGGAGGAGGGGATCCTCCCCGGTCTCACCGATAGCGACGAGGACGCCCGCGCGTCGCTCCAGTGGGTCGCCGACTTCGCCCGACGGGACGACTGCGTGGCCGCTCTCGCCAATCACGACCCCGACGTCGACCCGGGGCCGGTCGGCGGTGACGCTGTCGAGAGTTAGGCGCTCGTCCGGTCGACGGCGACGGTATCGAGAGATAGTCGCTTGCTCTGTCGACGACGGTGGTGCCTCCGAATCGTACATCCGGGGGCGCGACGTAGGACCCCCCACCGATGGGCCATCACCAGATCGACCCGGAGAAACTGGATCCCACGCCGGACTACCCCTGTGACCGTCGGGGGATCTCCGACGCCGCCGAACTCGCGGTCCTGCACGCGGCGACCTACGAGCTGGCACCCGGCGAGCAACTCCCCCGGACGTACCACTACCACGAGAACCGCGAGGAGGCGTTCTACGTGCTGGCGGGCGTCCTGCACGTCGAGACACCCGACGAGGAGTACGTCGTCGAGAGCGGCGAGGTGTTCGTCGCCGAACCGGGGAGTCCACACCGTGCGTTCAACCCTGCGGACGCGGCGGACCCTGTGCGCGTGCTGGGTGTCGGCGCACCGAAGTCGGATATCGCCCACCCCTACGAACCGGAGGCGGAGGAGTAAGCCGAGAGTGAGTCGACTGGAACAGGTCAGGCGTTGCCGAACTCCCAGCCCGACCGTTCGAGTTTGGCGTCCTCGATGCGGTCGGCCTCGGCCTCGAACGCCGCGGGGTCGTGCTCGGGGTGTTCGTCGGCGAACTCGGCGGCGCGCTCGACGTAGGCGATCGCTTCGTCGTAGTACTCCTGGGCGCGGTCGTCGTCGCCACAGTTCTCGGCTTCGGCTTCGAGCATCGACGCCTGCGAGCCGAGCGCGTCGAGCAGACTCGAGGTGACCCAGGTCAACTGGAACTCGATGGCGGCGGGGTCGACCGGCGACTCGCCGTTCCAGCCCGCGTCGATGGCGGCCCGGTACCGGTCGAAGGCCTCCTCCCAGGCGTCGACGGCGACCCCGGGTTCCTCGGCCGTCACCGCGGTCTCACACTCGGCGTCGGCCGCGTCGAGGAACGACTCCCCGACCGACCGGACGTCGGTCTCCACGCCGTCGAGTCGGTCGGCAGCGTCGGCGGGCGCGTCGTCGACCTTCTCCAGCGCGTCGCGGGCGTCCTCGACGGCGGACGTCGCCTCGACGTAGATTTCGCAGGCGTCCTCGTAGCGACCCTCGTCGACAGCCGACTCGATCGTGTCGCGGAGAGCGCCGGCCCGGTCCAGCCAGGCCTCGACGTAGCGGCGTTCGATCTCGGCTTTCACCTCGTCGACCCGGGCACGCATCTTCGCCTCGGGTGCCTCGTCCTCGCGACTGGCACACCGGCGGGCCTTCGAGAGCTTCGACCTGGCGTCGAGGAAGCTGTTCCGGCCGGCCTTCCCCGCCGCACAGGCCTCCTCGAACTCCGCGATCTCGCTGCGGGCCCCCCGGAGCGCCGCGTCCATGTCCGCCCAGCAGGAAGCGACGCTGTCGATGTACGCTTCCGTCGCCTCCAGGTCGCCCTCGTCGGGTGCGAACAGCACCTCCTCCTCGTAGGTCTTGACCAGCAGTTTACTGTTGAGTAACCCCTTGCGAACGTGTGTGGCGCTGAAATCCGTCATCTCGACTTCGATCTCTGCCTCGTCCGTCTGGTCACCCAGCACGTAGAGTATCCGCTCGTCGGTTACGATGACGTAGGCGTTCTCGTCCCCACTCGGCTCGACTGTCGTCGTCCGCCCGTCTTTCGTGTGCTCGATGCTCCCACCGTTGGCGAGGACGTGCATCGGCTCCTCGTCGTCACCCAGCAACCCCGGCAACTCCCCCGGGTCCACCTCCGCCGACTCCGACCCCCCTGTCAGAGAATCCGACAGGTCGTTGACTCGATCGAACATATCTCTGTACCCTTGTCCCTTATTCCCAAGGCAATAATAATAATCTTCGGTGTAGATTCTCGCTGTGAAACTACCCCCCACAGAGCTCTGTATCGCCGCCTCGTTCGCGGAAATCAGGATTTCGAGACTGTTCCGGGAACCGAACGCTACGGTCGGTAACCGACTGTTCACGCGCCGCGTCTCCAGAACAGTCGAGGCCGGCAGGACGACACTCACTCCGTTGATATAACGGGCCGGAGTCACCGGCGAGGAGTCGTCGGGGGGGCCGGTGTCGTGCGAAGCGCTCCCTCGGAATCCTTTTCCGGGGTAAGGACATATCGACTGATACTATGGGTATCGGCGGCTCGGACATGTACCGACAGCAGATCCTGGACCACTACAAGAACCCCCGGAACTACGGCGAGATCGAGGGTGCGACGTTCTCACACACCGGGGAGAACCCGATGTGTGGGGATACCATCGAGATGGACGTCGTCCTCGACGACGACGAGGAAGTCATCGAGCGGGTGGCGTTTCGCGGCGACGGCTGTGCCATCTCGCAGGCCTCGGCGTCGATGCTTTCCGAGCGCCTGACGGGGATGACCGTCTCGGAACTGCGCGAACTCGACCGCGACGACGTGACCGAGATGCTCGGCGTCGACATCTCACCGATGCGCGTCAAGTGTGCCGTACTCGCCGAGAAGGTCGCACAGGACGGTGCGGACATCTACTTCGGCGAGCTCGACGTCGACGAGACGACCACGGAACCGGACGACCCAGACGTTCCCGACGAGCAGTAGTTCTCCCCCGGGGCGACCCGGTTGTCGGGTTTGCCGCCCAGGTTTCGCCCCCGCTCTGACTGCAGAACGCCTAACCGTCTCGCAGTCCAACCCCGGCCATGAGCGTCACGGGACTGTGCGAGGTCTGCCAGCAACCCGACGTCGACCACACCTGTGACCGCTGTGGCCGACTCGTCTGTGACCGCCACTTCGACGAGGAGACGGGGCTGTGCGTCGAGTGCGCGCCAGAGGTCGGACGCCCCGGCGAAGCCCAGGACGAAGGAGACCGGGACTACCCGGACGGGGTCGACGAATACCAGTTCTAGCGCCGGCGTCTGCGAACTGGCCAGGGTTACGGGTCACTCGCCCCGGTCGAGCATGACCTCGGTGTACTCGCCGACCACCCACGCGGCGACGTTGAACAGGTGCAGGGAGACGAACGCGAGCAGGACGCCGGCGACCGAAGCTCCGAGCGCGACGGGGAGCGTCTCGATCGTCGTCACGCCGAACTGGTAGGAGACGCCGGGCCGGCTGTAGAGAACCGGTGCCAGCACGAGGACGCTCGACAGCACCGAGGCGAACGTCAGCGCGACGAACGACGCCAGGCCCACGACGAACTTCGAGAACAGGTAGACGACGGCGAGGTAGCTCCGCGGGTCGAGCGCGAGTCGCTTGACGTACTCGCCGAGCGTCTCGTCGGCGGGTTGTGGCGTCTCGTAGGCCACGTCCGCCCCGAGCAGCCCGCGAGCGAGTCTGGTCTCCAGGTCCGCCAGGGTCACCGCCACCGCGAGCACCGCGACCAGTATCGGGATCCCGACGAGGATCGGGATGGTCGCGACGCCCGCCGCGCCACCGCCCCAGAGGACGGTGAAGTACAGTATCCCCAGCGGGAACGTCAACAGCAGATACGCCAGGTTCCGGTACGTCTGCGGGTCGACTGCGACGCCGAAAAAGCGCCCCAGTGCGGATCGAATGGTCGTCGTCATCACGTGTGGACGGTAGACCCCCGGGACTGTATAGGGGGCCGGCGACTTTCCGGACCGGAACGTCGGCCGAACGATTTATATAGGGCGAACTGCGGTCAGCGATACCGGTTCAACCGCTGTTTCAGCCGCTTTGCTGCCTGTCCCGACGCGTCGGCGAAGTCCGCTCCCTGCCCCTCACCGGCGAAGATGATCCCCCGGGAGGAGTTGACGAGACCGACGCCGTCACTGAGACCGAACTCCACGGCAGCCTCGGCGTCCCCGCCCTGCGCGCCGACACCGGGGACGAGGAAGGGCAGGTCGGGGACCGTCTCGCGGATCTCTTCGAGTTCGTCGGGTGCGGTCGCGCCGACGACGAGGCCGACGTTGTCGCGGTCGTTCCAGTCGGCCGCGAGTTCGGCGACGTGCTCGTAGACCGGTTCGCCCGAGGCGAGTTCGAGGTTCTGGATGTCCGCGCCCCCGGCGTTGGAGGTGCGACAGAGGACGAACACACCGGCGTCGGTCCGCGAGAGGAACGGCTCCAGCGAGTCCCGGCCCATGTAGGGATTGACGGTGACCGCGTCGGCGCCAGTCTCGTCCAGCAGGCCGGCGTACTGTCGGGCGGTGTTACCGATGTCGCCGCGCTTGGCGTCGAGCAGGACGGGAACGTCCTTGCCGTGGGCGTAGGCGACGGTCTCCCGGAGCGCGCGCCAGCCGTCGGCGTCCTCGTAGAACGCGGCGTTGGGTTTGTAGGCGGCCGCGTGCTCGTGTGTCGCGTCGATTATGCGCCGGTTGAACGCCCACCGGGGGAGGTCGGCGTCGGCGAGGTGCTCGGGGAGCCGGTCGGGGTCGGGGTCCAGTCCGACGGAGACGACGCTGTCGACGGCGTCGATGCGTGCCGCCAGGCGCTCGAAGAAGCTCATACCCGAGTCTCACCGAGGCGGGTAAACAATCTTGGCAATCCCGACGGGGAGCCTCCCGGGAGTCCTGCAGGGGTTCCGCCGGGCGAAACAGTAATCCCGCAGCAACCACGATGACGGGTCATGCGCCGGTGGGACGGCCCGATCCGGGTGTTACACGTCGACGACGAGCCGGACGCGGCGACGCTGACGGCCGAGTATCTCGAACGGGAATCCGACCGCTTCGACGTCGTGACCGCGACCTCCCCTTCCGAAGCGCTGGACCGCCTGAACGACGAGATCGACTGCGTGGTCAGCGACCAGGAGATGCCCGGGACGACCGGCATCGAACTGCTGGAGGTGGTTCGAGACCGGTTCCCCGAACTCCCGTTCGTCCTCTTCACCGGCCAGGGCAGCGAGGAGGTGGCGAGCCGTGCTATCTCGGCCGGTGTCACGGACTACCTCCAGAAAGAGACCGGGACCGACCAGTACACGATCCTCGCCAACCGGGTGACGAACGCCGTGGACCAGTATCGCGCACAGCGGGCGGTCGCCGACAACCAGCGGCGCCTCCGCAAGGTGATCGACCGCATTCCACACCCGGTGTTCGTCATCGACGAGGACGAGTACTACCGGCTCTCCAACGAGGCACACGCCGCCAGCCACGGATTGACGGTCACGGACGTCGAGGGGTCGAACGCGGCCGACGTCCTCGACGAGGCGTTCTACGAACCGTTTCACGAGGACCTGACCGCGGTGTTCGAGAGCGGCGAGGCGGTACGCAAGCCGGAGGTCGTCGCCGAGGAACCCGATGGAACCCACTACTACGACTCGCGGATCCACCCGTTCGACGACTACCGACCCGGGACACGAGCGGCACTCGGCGTCGTCGTCGACGTGACCGAACGAAAGCGCCGCGAGCAGGCCCTCGAACGACTCCACGGGGTGACCCGCGAGCTGATCGGTGCGGGGACGAAAGAGGAAGTCGCCGAACTGGTCGTCGAGGGCGTCTCGGAGACCCTGGGCAACTCGAAGGCGCTCGTGCGACTGCTCTCGGCGGACGGCAGCGAACTCCAACCGGTCGCCGTCAGTTCCGAGGCCCGCGAGATGCTCGGCGACCGTCCTGCCTACGAGGTCGGCGAGGGGACCGCCGGAGCGGCCTTCGCCGACGGGGAGACGCTGCTGATCGACGACGTCCAGCAGGTCGACGACGAGTACGACCGCGGAGACGCGCGCGCCTCGCTCTACGTCCCGATCGGCCGCCACGGCACGCTGAGTATCGGCGAGACCGACGTCGGGGTCTTCGACCAGTGGGACGTCCACCTCGCGGAAGTCTTCGCCGCCAACGCCGCCGTCGCGCTCGACCTCGTCGAGCAGGCCCGCGAACGCGAGCGCCAGAACGAGCGCCTGGAGGAGTTCGCGAGCATCGTCAGTCACGACCTCCGGAACCCGCTCAACGTTCTCTCGGTGACGCTCGACCTCGCCGAACAGGAGGACGACCCCGAACACCTCGAACGCTGCCGCCGGAGCGTCGAACGCATGGAACGGCTCATCGAGGACCTCCTGGCGCTCGCGCGGGAGGGTGCGGTGGTGACAGAACCCGAACCGGTCGCACTCGACGACGTTGCGGCCGACTCCTGGAACGCCGTCCCGACCGGGGGCGGGAAACTGCGGGTCGAGACGGACGCCGTCGTCCACGCGGACCCCGACCGACTCCGGCAGTTACTCGAGAACCTCTTTCGCAACGCGGTCGAACACGGATCGACGAGTCCCGACTCGCAGACTCGCGAGGAGGAAGCAGCCGACCAAGGGAGTGTGACAGTGACCGTCACCGCGCTCGAAGACGGGTTCGTGGTCGAAGACGACGGACCGGGGATCCCCCCGGACGAACGCGAGCAGGTGTTCGAGACCGGCTACTCGACCGCCGAGCGGGGCACCGGACTCGGCCTCGCCATCGTCGACCGCATCGCCGAGGCCCAAGGGTGGGACGTTACTATCACCGGCGGGACCGAGACGGCGGACGCAGATGCAGCGGCGAAAACGGACCGCGGCGCTCGATTCGAGGTCCGTGGCGTCGAGATAGAGCGGTGAACCGGTAGTTCTGCGCGTCTGGACGCCGCTCCTCTCAATCCAGTCCGGCGACCAGCGTGTCGACCGCCCGCTTGACCGCCGCACCGTACGCGACCGTCAGGATAGCTCCTCCGTCGGCGGTCAGTTCGGCTGACAGTCCGGGACCACGAACCGCCTCGACGACCTGCTCGACGGACAGCGCGTCGGGACCGGCCTGGAGTCGGATATCGGCACCCTCGGGATAGATGCGAACGGTACCGGCGCGCTCGCCGTCGACTGTGACCCGGTAGGCGACAGTTCCGTCCGGTGAGGGCTCGGCGTCACGGTCGGCGTCGACGACCGACAGTCGGGAGAGCGTGCCGTCCGAGCGGCCCGAGAGTTCCGAGGCGAGTAACTGTGCGATCCGCTCGCCGTCCGTGACGCGGTCCTCGACCATCACAGCTCACTCCGCGCGCGCTGTGCGACGTCCTCGATCGAGACGCCGCGTCGGCGAGCGTAGACGACGGCGGCGGCCTCGACCGTCACGCCCAGGTCGGCCTGGAGGCGGTTGATGTCGGCGACGGCCTCCTGTTTCTCGATGCCGGCGTCCACCAGTGATTCGAGGGCCCGCTCGAACGTCGAGCGCTGGCGCAACACGTCGTCGTCGGGCGTGAACCCGTCGGGGATGGAGACCTCGCGGGGGTCGAACGTGACGCCCAGGTCGCCGTCGTCGGTCCGTTCGAGCAGCCCCTCGGTGGTCGCGACGTCGACGAGTCGCTTGGCCTGTTCGGCGGTGAACCACTCCCTGTCGAGCGAGAGGACGACGACGAACTCGCTGTCGGTCAACTCCTCGCGACCCTTCGCCCGGAAGGGTTCGGCGACGGCCCGTCGCAGACTCATCGCCACAGGGTGGGTCGACTCGACCCGTAAAGATACCGGTCTCCGGGGTCGAGGGGCCCCGAACGGTCCGCTTCGTCTCGTGTTCTGTCGCGGTTCGTTTCGAGAGGTTCAAGTACGCGCTCGGACACGATGTGGGTATGAAGTACCAGGGACGCTCCCCGCGCAAGCGGACCGGCGGCCGCCGCCGGAACTTCCGGAACAAGCGAAAGCACGAACTCGGCCGTGAATCGACGGAGACGCAGGTCGGCGAGGCAAAGCGCAAGAACGTGCCGACCCGCGGCAACACCACCAAGGTGCGGGCCATCGACGTCGAGTCGGCCAACGTCGCGACCGACAGCGGCACCGTCGCCGCCGAGATCGAGAACGTCGCCGAGAATCCCTCGAACCCCAACTACGCACGCCGGAACATCGTCACGAAAGGCGCCATCCTCGACACCAGCGAGGGCCAGGTCCGCGTGACCTCCCGCCCCGGACAGGACGGCCAGGTCAACGGCGTCCTCGTCGACTGACGGTCTCCTCAGTCCAGTTTCCGCTTCTGACTGCCCCGTTCGCGTCGTCACGAGCGGCGGCGAACAGCCGTGTGGCTATCCTGGGTGGGGACTACCGCTCGTGTCGCGTGACTACGTTTCACATGGGTTCGCTCCGGGAACCAACGAACGGGTCATAGCGAGATTTTTGTGGGTATCCCGTCCAGTCGCAGATGGCGTGCGAGCGACTTCCCGTCAGACCACCTGAGCACCTGTACCAGTCGTCGCACGCTCCACCAGTCGGCCGCCGGCGGCCGTGGCGTCCACCAGAACCCCGGATCTCGCCATCCAAACCAGCCCGCGGACGCCGGCACTCTCCTCACTTAACGCTCGCAAGCGAGCGTTGCGTTCGTCGAATCGCAGTGGCATCCGTCTTTAGCTAATCCGAGAACTGCCTGACAGCAGCGGCTTATCGGGACACCTATTCGAGAGGAATGAGGAGGCGGTGTCTGTGCACGACGACCG
>Ga0207813_100590_pt1 | contig 18216 bp, 14 predicted proteins | sample A23E3SouthBayCA_2_FD_187730 | JGI IMG/M metagenome (GOLD analysis project Ga0207813, IMG submission 187730) | Aerobic enrichment media microbial communities from Eden Landing Ponds, California, USA - A23 E3 (4) (SPAdes) | ecosystem: Environmental > Aquatic > Marine > Unclassified | place... | reverse complement strand
CCCGCGATGAAGGCCGTCATCGGTCCGCGCAAGGAACTCGGCGTCGAAACTGTCTTCAACGTGCTCGGGCCGCTGACCAATCCTGCCGGGGCGGACGCGCAGGTGCTGGGCGTCTACGACGACGACCTGGTCCCGCTGATCGCCGACGCTCTCGCGCGCATGCCCGTCGAACACGCGCTAGTCGTCCACGGGGCCGGCATGGACGAAATCACCGTCCACGACGAGACGACCGTCGCCGAGGTCGAGGGAAGCGACGTCGAGCAGTACACCCTCGCGCCCGAGGACATGGGGCTCGATCGCCACGACATCGCTGCTGTCGCAGGTGGCACGCCCGCCGAGAACGCCGCCGATCTAGAGGGTATCGTCGAAGGCTCGGTCAACAGCGCGAAGCAGGACATCGTCCTCGCGAACGCCGGGGCCGCCGTCTACGTCGCGGGTCAGGCCAGCAGCCTGGAAGACGGCGTTGAGGCTGCTCGTCAGGCCATCGGTTCTGGTGCGGCCGCCGAGAAACTCGACGAACTCCGTGAGGCCAGCGCATGATGCGGGTCAAGGTCTGTGGGTTCACTGACGAGGGCGACCTCGCGGCTGCGGTCACGGCTGGCGTCGACGCCGTCGGACTGATCGCCGGCGTCACTGTCGAGACGCCCCGTGAGATTCCCCTCACCGAGGCGTCCCGGCTGGCGGAGACGGTTCCGCCGCTCGTTTCGACCGTCCTCGTGACGATGCCTGCCGATGCAGGCGAAGCGCGCGACCGGATCGAACAGGTCGAACCCGATGCCGTCCAGGTCCACGGGATCGATCCCGAAGCGGTCGCCTCGCTTGGGGACGCGCCCGCAGACGTGATCGCCGCAGTCGATCCGACCGAGACGGACCTCGATGCGTACGCCGCGGCCGCTGACGCGCTGCTGGTCGACTCGATCGATGCCGAGGGCGGCGGCGGCACCGGTGAGACCCACGACTGGGTGCGCACTCGCGAGATCGTCGACACTCTGGACGTACCCGTTGTCCTGGCCGGCGGGCTCACGCCCGACAACGTCACCGATGCCGTCGAGACGGTCGATCCGTTCGCGGTCGACGTCGCCAGCGGCGTCGAACGCGAGGACGGCCGCAAGGATCACGACGCAGTCGAGCAGTTCGTCGAGCGGGTTACCCGAGCCCGGGTCGTACCATGACCGACGCGGAGGGGATCCCGGAGGCGACTCGCGGTGGCGCGGCGTCGTTCGATCGCACGCGCGAGGCGTTCGCCGACCTGGCCGCCGGCGACCGGCCGGCCGTGGTCCGAGCCGAAGCCGACCTCGATGTCGATATCGATCCGCTGGCGGCGTATGCCGCGCTCACCGGCCGGACGAGCGACGCCGAAGGTGCCGACTACACGTTCCTGTTGGAAAGCGCCGAGAAGGTCGCCTCCAGCGATCCTGACGGAGCGTTCGCGCCGACGCCGGACGACCGCCACGCCCGGTACTCCTTCGTCGGCTACGACCCGGTCGGCGTGGTCACCGTCGAGGGGGAGACCACTGTCGAGGTTTTCGACGACCGCTATGCCGACTTCTTCACGCCGAATGGCGGGGACGTCCTCGATAGTCTCCGTGCGTGTCTGCCCGACGCCGAGCTCCGGGGGTTCCCCGAGCACGACCGCCAACTACTGGAAGGCGGGCTCGTCGGATTTCTGGCCTACGACGCCGTCTACGACCTCTGGCTCGACGAGGTCGGGCTCGACCGGCCCGATTCGCGGTTCCCCGACGCTCAGTTCGTCCTCACGACGAAGACGCTCGTGTTCGACCACGCCGAGGGGACCGTCTCGCTGGTGGCGACGCCGCTGCTCGGAGCCGACCACGACGCCGGCGCTCGGTACGACGAACTCGCAGCCGAGGCCGACCGGGTCGGACACTTGCTCGCGGACGCGGCCGACCTCTCGACTGACGGGTTCGATCAGCGAGCGGCGACTGCGGGTCCACAGGACGAGTACGAGGACGCCGTCCGTTCGGCGGAAGAGTCCGTTCTGGACGGGGATATCTACCAGGGCGTCATCTCCCGCAAGCGGGAGCTGTACGGCGACGTCGATCCGCTCGGGCTGTATGACGCGCTGCGCTCGATCAACCCCTCGCCGTACATGTACCTGCTCGACCACGACGAGCTGACCGTCGTCGGTGCCAGCCCGGAGACGCTCGTCTCGGTCGGCGGTGATCGCGTGATGGTCAACCCGATCGCGGGCACGTGTCCGCGCGGGACGAGTCCCGTCGAAGACCGTCGTCTGGCCGGGGAGATGCTGGCCGACGGCAAAGAGCGGGCCGAACACACGATGCTCGTCGACCTCGGCCGCAACGACGTTCGTCGAGTCGCCGAACCCGGATCGGTTCGCGTCGAGGAGTTCATGAACGTGTTGAAATACAGTCACGTCCAGCACATCGAATCGACAGTGACGGGGACTCTAGCGGCGGAGTCTGATGCCTTCGACGCGGTCCGGGCGACGTTCCCTGCGGGGACACTCTCGGGCGCGCCGAAGATCCGTGCGATGGAGATCGTCGACGACCTCGAACGCGCGCCCCGCGGACTGTACGGCGGCGGCGTCGGTTACGTTTCCTGGGACGGGGGCGCCGACTTCGCGATCGTCATCCGTTCGGCGACGATCGAGGCCGATCAGCCGGTGCCCGTCGTTGCGGACGAGCCGAGAGAAGCAGACGCAACTACGAGCGTCTCGGGCCTGGCCGACCGGATCACCGTCCAAGCTGGCGCGGGGATCGTCGCCGACTCGGTTCCCGAGAGCGAGTACGAGGAGACCGAAAACAAGATGCGAGGCGTCCTCGACGCCATCGAGGCGATCCGGATCGAGTCCGGGAGGGATACCGTATGAGCGCGACCACCGCCGAGGACGTGCAGGTGCTGTTCATCGACAACTTCGATTCGTTCACCTACAATCTCGTCGAGTACACCAGCGAACACGCCGAGACCGAGGTCCTCCGCAATACCGCTTCCCTGGCGGAGGTCCGTGCTGTCGATCCCGACGCGATCGTCGTCTCCCCCGGACCCGGCCATCCGAAAAACGACCGCGACGTCGGCGTCTCCGCGGACGTCTTCGAGGAGGTCAGCCCCGAAGTGCCGACGCTGGGCGTCTGTCTAGGCCTGGAGACGGCTGTCTATGCCTACGGCGGTTCGGTCGGCCGCGCGCCCGAGCCGATCCACGGCAAGGCGTTCCCGATCGACCACGACGGCGACGGCGTGTTCGCGGGTCTCGATCAGGGATTCCAAGGCGGGCGCTATCACTCGCTGATCGCGACTGACGTGCCCGACTCATTCGAGGTGACCGCGACGACAGAGGCTGACGGCGGTACCGAACTCGTCATGGGGATCCGTCATCGTTCGCATCCGATAGAGGCGGTCCAGTTCCACCCCGAATCCGTCCTGACTGCGGTCGGGCACGATCTGATCCGCAATTTCCTGGATGTCGTCGCTCGCCGGCAGTAACGAGACGCTGACAAGGAGAGAGATCCTCCGGAACTATAGGATTTATAACTATTGTGTGCGTACAATTTCTAGTGGGATGGGGCGAGTAGTACCGGGCCCGAAATTTGACTCTCCAAACAGCTGCCAGCCCGTTCGGGCAGCGGGTGAGCGATGAGTGTCGTCCTGGAGCTTTCGGTTCCGGGTTCGGACCTCTCATTCGGGAGCATTCTGGATATCGTCCCCGGGATCCGGATTCGATTCGACCGGGTCGTACCCGTCGGAACCGGCTCGCTCTCGTATGTGTGGGTGAACGTGCCCGATCAGGCAACCTTCGAAAGAGCGATGCAGCGCCATTCGGCTGCCGAGTCGTTTCGCTTCCTGCAGCGCGAAAACGGCGAGTACCTGTATCGCGTCAACTGGCAACCCAAGACCGACCCGTTCTTGCGGTGTCTCGACGAGGAGAACGTCGCCGTGCTGCGAGCCAGGGGGAGCGCGAACCGGTGGTACTTCGGCCTCCGATTCGACACACACGACGACGTCAATCACTTCCAGCGACGCTGTTCCGAGCAAGACGTGTCGATCTCGATCGAACGCGTTATCCATGAATCGTCCGGAGAACAGGCGAGTACATTGCTCACTCCCTGCCAGCGCCAGACGATCGCCCTCGCGCTGGAGCGCGGCTACTTCGACGTGCCGCGACGGACGACGATGGTCGAACTGGCTGACGAACTCGGCGTCTCCGATCAGGCGGTCTCCGCCAGGATCCGGCGAGCGATGAAACGGCTCGGTCAAGAGGCGCTCTTGGACGCGGCCGAACTCGACACGCCGCAGTCGCGCATCACTCGGCTGTGACGGCGTCCGCGACGCTGCCACAACGACAGACCGTGAGTTTCCATACCGTCCTACTATGAGGTCCTTGGGATTCCAACGGGAGGATCGAATAGACGTGCAACGCTAGACTGGCATGCTTTCCGAGACGGAAAGTATGGGAAGGGTCGTATGCTCCCGCCCACCTTAGCGCATCCCCTTGCCTTCCCGAACTTTTGAGGCATGGAGTTCCGGCACTCCCGGAGAGACCATTATTCGACGGTCACACTGACCGTGTCGGTGTCGACGCCGCCGTCGCCGTCGCTGACCCGTAGCGTGACAGTGTACGTCCCACTCGTGGCATAGGCGCGTGACACATCTGTGCCGCTTTCCTCGAACGCACCGTCTCCGTTGAGGTCCCACTCGTAGGTGAGGGTCTCGCCGTCCGGATCACTACTCGTCGAACCGTCGAATGCAGCCGTTTCGTTCACCGATACCGTCTGATTCGAGCCAGCATCCGCCACCGGCGGCGCGTTCTGGACGGTCACCGTTGTGGTGTCGGTGTCGACGCCGCCGTCACCGTCCCGGACCTGTAGCGTGACGTTGAACGTCCCCTCCTCGCTGTATATGTAGTCGACTGTCGGATCGCTCGTCTCGGTCGCGTTACCGTCATTGAAGATCCATTCGTAGGACAGCCCGTCCGAGATATCTCCCTCGGTACTCCCGGAGGCGTTGAGCGTCAGCGGTTCTCCGGCGAAGACCGTCTGATTCTCACCGGCGTCGGCGGTCGGCGGGACGTTCTCGACTGCGATGGCGACATTCGTGGTGTCCTCGTAGCCGGCACTGTCGGTGACCGTCAGCGTAGCGTCGTATTTGCCGGGGTCGCTATACGTGTACGCTGGCGACGGTCCGGTCGCCGTCGTGCCGTCACCGAAGTCCCATTCGTATTCGATGATCCGAGCGTTATCCGAAGAGTCCGCGGCGTCGAAGGCGACCGTCTTGTCGTTGACGCTCCGCCGGTTCGTCCTGAAGTTGGCGACCGGGGATTCCGTGTCCGGCTCGACGGTCACCATCGTCGTGTCGATGTCGGCGCCGCCGTCACCGTCGCTGACTCGCAGCGTGACGTTGTATGTCCCGTTCTCCTCGTAATAGTACCCTGGATCGGCCCCGTACGCCTCTTCGGTGCCGTCGCCGTCGACGTCCCACTTGTAGGACAGTGTGTCGGAGCTGTCACCCTCGACGCTGTCAGAGCCGTCGAGCGTGGGTTCGCCAGTGACGACAGTCAGGTTCGCGCCGGCGTCGGCGGTCGGCGGGACGTTGTTGACCTCGACCGACAGCGTGTCGGTGTCGACGCCGCCGTCGCCGTCACTGACGCGTAGCGCGACGGCGTACGTTCCCTCGCTTCTGTACTGACGGTCGACCTCGATGCCAGTAGCGTCGTATTCCCCGTCGCCGTCGAGGTCCCACTCGTAGGTCAGGTCGTCGGCCCCCGGATCGCTGCTGGCCGACGCGTCGAACGTGACGATCTCGTCGACGTCGACGGTCCGGTCCGAACCGATGATCGCCGTCGGCGGGACGTTCTCGACCGCCACTGTCGTCGTCTCGGTGTCTACCAAGCCGGCAGCGTCAGTCACCCGGATTGTCACTTCGTACGCACCCTGATCGAAGTACGTATGCGTCTGGTTCATCCCCCTCGCGTCGACGGTCCCGTCGTCGTCGAAGTCCCATTCGTAGCTGAGGATCCCACTGTCGTCGGTCGAATTGATGCCGGTGAGGCTTACTGGCGATCCCTCAGCAGCCGGGTTATCGTCGGCGACATTTCCGACGGGCGCGACGGGCATCTCGCCATCGACGTTCGCGGCTTCCCCGTCGCTAAAATAGCCACCGGTCGGTGCGTATCCGAGCGACGCGCCGACTATTGCCACGACGATCACGAGCGCCGCCATCTTGCGTCTGGACTCAGTCATCGTTTGTTTCCTCCTCTGTTTGTGATGTCGGCTCGCCACCGTCGACTCGCGCCGCCGTCCGAGGCGAGTCGACAGACGCCGCATCGGCGCGCTCCGAGAGTGCTGCAGTGAGCGCGCCCGCGCGGGCGCTCGCCGCGGCGCACTGCTCGCGGACTGACGACGGGTCCAGTTCGGTCGATTCCGGTGCTCTCTCTCGGTCCGGGGAACGTCCGGAGCCACCCGCGAGATAGAGGATCGACAACAGCAGGAACGCGGCGCCGACGCTCCCGGCGACAGTGAACGCCCAGATCTCCATCGTCTGGACAGCCACCCACACGCCGTACGCGACGAACGCGGCCAGGACGAGTAGACCGAGTTCGAGCTCGGGGGCAGTGAAAGAGACTGCACTTCCTCGATCGTCCGTTTCTCCGTCGAGATGTCGGGAGTCGCTCCCCTTGCTGGCCTGTTGTGTGGCTTCCTCGCCGGGACGGTCGGCTTCGCCAGCGGGAGCCGTACCACTCTCTGCCGTCGGAACGGTTGCCTCGCTGTTCACGCGTTCGTCTCCACCACGCAGGCGCGTCGACAGCGACCAAGCCTCCGTGAGGAACAGCACCCCAATCGGAACGGCAACGAGCACCGCGAACCCTGTCTGTGTCGAGGCAAATCGGATGACATGTCCGATCAGCGGTAGGACAAACGGAACGCCTGCCACGACCGGGACACGTCCCTCGATCTGTGCGGGCCTAACAGGCTGTCGGTCCGCACTCTCGGAGTTGTCCCCTGCGGTCCGGAACGCTATGCTGTCGCCGTCCTGGTCCACCTCGATGACACGATGAGTCGTCGGACTTCCCTGACTATCACGCTGGAACGTGATGATATCTCCCCGTTCGATCTCGTCAGCGGGGACGTCCTTGACGACCACAACGTCACCGGGGTCCATCGTCGGCTGCATGCTTCCCGAGAGCACAACGTAACTGCTGTCGGCTCCCACGACCTGCGGAACCGCGTAGATAACGAAGGGGAGGACGATCGCCAGGAGCAAAACTACGCCGACTATCTTTCCGAGCTGACGGAGGGCGCGGCGTTTTCGCCCTGACTCTGCGGTGCCCGACGCGTCAGTTTCCGTCATTCTGATCCCTCCGTTGTTGGCGCATAGAGCAGTCCCCCCGTCGCGTTTCCGTCGAATCCCGTCTTATACGTGACCTCGTCACGGCTTCCTTTGATATCGACTCTGCAGAGCTCAGGATCGCTTCCGGCCGGATCAACGAGTTCGAATTCGACGGCGACTGTCTCGTCGCCGCCGTCCTTTTCGACGGTGTCGGTCACGACGACGTCGTATCCCGTATCGCCGCCGTCTCCGTTCTCGTACAGATCGTACGTCCCCGGCTCGACGTAGTTGTCGCCGATGCCAGCTTGATCGTAGTTACCGCTGGGATCTAGTTCCAACTTCCCGATAAACTCGCAACTGCTGTCTGCGTAGATTTCGATGAAGCTGATACCGTGGTATGTGACACACGGCTCGACCCATGCGAACGGATTCGACACGGTCGTATTATGGCGACACTGTTTGCCCTCGAACTGGATTTGCAGTTCGACGTTTTTCGGGTCGTTCCCATTGTAGTCGTCCGTTTCGACAAACTCCCACTCGAACGCTAGATCCAGCCCGCCGTCGGACGGCAGACACCCGTCGGTCGTGTCACAGTCCGGATCAAGTAGAATCCCGTTTCGGAGTGCGTCTGCGACGCTCAGCAACGTCCCGGACGCGATAACGTCGTCGTTGCAGACGTACGATACTGTCAGGTACACCGAGTCGGCGGGTCCAGTTGGACACGTCGTTCGGAGCCAGACACGCGCGGGGTTCGACCCCTCGCCCGCGTGTGCGACGGTGATTACGCTCGAGCCGCTCCCGTCTGTCAGGTCGATTGCGAGCGTCGCGACCCCGTCCTCGCTGGTCCCGCCCGGCCAGGAGGCGAGCAGGTCGAGTCGGCCCGCGCTTGCGGCCGAACCCAGAAGCCTCTCCGTGTCGGTAAACAGCGCCGTCGTTCCGGCGCCGAACGCCGCACCCGCGGTCCCGACCGTCCCGAGCGACCCGAGCAGCGCTCGCCTCGATAATTCACCTTTGTCTGTCATTGGTTCCCTCACCTTTCGGACCCACCCGTGGCGTGGTTGATATTCTCTAGTGAGTCCTCACCGGCGTAGTTATACTTCTCCTACCGGCTGTTCGCCCGTTTCAGGGAGTCTTTTCCACGATTTTCGCCAGCTTTGAACTGTTTGAACAGTCTTGCCGTCTCGCGATTAGCACATATTACTCCCCTTCGCCCGGCGTTTCGGTGTGAAAGAGCAGATCGAAGCCGACGGCGTCTGATTGTGTCACGTCAACGTTCGAACGACCGGCGAAGGCCCAGCCAAACGTGATCGCGACCGAGTTGTCACTCGTGAGGAGGTCGTCTCCTGGCGTCGTTGGCTCCGCGTCGAGCCGGATCCCCTCGGGACCTGTGCCGGGGAGAGCGTTCGCCACTTCCTCGAGCGTCCCCTCGGCGTCGGGATCGATCAACCCCTCTCCGACGTCCTGCTCGCCATTGGTCGCTCCCCATATGTCGACGCCGAGCGTTCCCGTATCGTAGAATATCTTGGCATCCAGATAGTCCTGGAGTTCGCCTTCGTCCGGCGTGTCGTCGCCGGCTTCCCGCTCGGGATCGGTCAGATCGTTCTCCTTTGTGCTGGTCAGGTCGAACGCGAACCGGGGGATAGAATCTGCCGTTTCCTCTGTCAGGCTCATCTCGACGGTCAGTGTCCCGGTGTCTCCGGGCAGCAGGTCGGACGCGGAATAGGTGAACGTGCTGCCCGTGTCAGTGACGGACCCGGTATCGTTCTCGCCGTTCCGTGTCGCGGCCCAGTCCAGGACGAGGCCGTTTCCGTCGGTCGTGGTCTGATCGAGGGCGCGCGCTGGTGCTGTCCCGAGAGTCAACCCGCCCACTGTGGCGACGCCGAGTGCTCCCAGGCCGGCCAGAAACCGCCGTCGAGAAGTCAGGTCCCAATCCATGGTAATATCATCTTACTCCGTTCGTGTCGCGGCTTCTCTGCTCGATAGCGGGAGATCCCGCGCTGTCTCGTGTGTTGTCTCTCATCGTAATCTCGCTTTTCCGAAAGACCCACCGGCGGAGTCGAACCGCCGTGCGCCGGGAGTGGGTGAAATCGCTCTGTCTTTTCAGCTTCCCGGTGCCATGTAGCCCCCTGACTCGTACAGCAGTCCCTCGTCAGGGTCATCAATTTGTACGTCCACGGCGCGTTCTGAGCCGTCCGTTGCTGGGCAGGCTGTCGTGTAGGAGATGACGTAGGCTTTCTCAGTGAGGTCCGTCGTGATGTCGTCGATGACAGGGGTGAGATCAGCCTCAGATGAGAATTCAATCCAAGTGCCGTCGTCGACATTGTCGGCGATATCCCGCTTGTTCACATCGGACCCCGTAGCATCGGGAGCAACTGCGTAGTAGCTGAAATTACCGTCATTAAGGAACGTCTCAATCTGTGATTGGCTGAATCTCGTCCGATTATCAGTTTCGTCGTGTGCTCCCTCGTCGGTAATATCGATGAGCACGCGCTGCGCCCCCGAACGGAAGTCGGAAAGTTCGCCACCGGTAGCGGGATCCTCAAGGTCACTCTGTTGAGCCTGTGCATTGCCGGTCCCGACAGCGAGCGCGTCGACGTTATCCTCCTGACGGTCATCGCCACCACTCGCAGTCAGGGTATTGACCGCAGTCTGGAAGTTCGACGCGTTAGTGAAGTCGGTGTCGACTTCGGCGTTGTCCTTGAACGACACGAGGGCATATCGGGCGTCAACACCTTGCGATTCAAGATCGCTGGTGAAATTGCTAACTTCATCTTTCAGGTCGTCGATTGGGCCGCCCATACTCCCGGTATCATCGAAGACGACAACGATGTCGACCGCACCGCCCGACTCGAAGGCGACGTTTTCAATCGTCTGGCCACAGCCGGCTTCGTTGATCGCGAAGTTCGCGTCCGTGAGGTCGCCTGCGTTACCGGTCGAAGTATCGACTCGCAGGCGCGCGTCGATGTCAGGATATCCCGTATCCGGATCCGGCCCGACTGACAGCAGGTTCGTGAACTCGTCGTCTGTCGAACCCAGATCGAAGTTGCTCTCGGGGCAGTCACACTCGCCGGCCTCCCACACAGGGGTCGCACACTCGTTGTGTCGCGACTGGACGGCGTCGAACACGAAGTCCCACGCCACGGAGTCTGTCTGGACCTCGTTGCCGACGTCGGCAGGCAACTCCAGCAGCAGGCAGAAGCTCAATTCGGACACGTCGGCACCGATTGCCCCTCCGTCCCCGCCGAACGTCCCCCACACGTCGGCCAGGCTTACACCGCCAAGCAACTCATTCGTCAGGGCGTCTCGCTCGTCCTCGCCGTCACCGAGGTCTGCATTCTCGTCGTATCCGCCGTACACGGTCACGTCTATTGCCTGCGCGAGTTCGCCCTCGCCGTCCGGATCGCCGATCTCGTCCGTGACTGTCGTATTTGGATTGTCCAGCACATCGGACAGTGCGTTTTCGGCGCTGGCCTCCGGCTCATTGACCGAGTTCTCGTCGGTGGCCGTGTTCGCTGCGGTGAGACTGAGGCAGGCTGGGTTCGTCTCGACGACGATGTCGTAACAGAGAATCAGCCAATCTCCCGGTTTCATATCGCCGATCTGGACGCCGGTCTCGACGGCCCCGTCGGCGGTCGCTTCCCACCCCTCGAACGTGACTTCGTCGGATTCGATCCACTCGTCGCTGATCCCGGCGACTGACCCTGTCACCGTCAGATCGAGACTCCCGGCTGTGAGGGAGTTGCTCGCGAACGTCTCCTCGTCGCTGAAGAATGCCGTCGTTCCGTATCCCGCAGCTGCACCTGCGAGTCCCACGGCCCCCACGCTGCCGAGGATCTTCCGTCGCGTCAGTTTCAGATTCTTGTCTGTCATTATCTACCACCCTTGGTGGTAACGGCCCGCCGGCGGAGTCGAACCGCCGTCGGGACATCCCGTTGCGGACGTCCCAGCACCTGCGCGGGTTGTGGTGGGGAAAGGAGCGTCGTTGATCGACTCCGAAGCAACAGCTCGGCTTGCTTTCAGCTATTCCTCACCGTCGTTGTGGCGACATTGCTCGGTGTAGAAGCCGAGGTCGAAGCCAACTTCGTCGCCCTGGATGATGTTTCCAACCTCGGGGGAAACCTCCCACTTGAAGCCGAGACAGACGCCCTTTTCCGCGGGGAAGCAGTCGTCTGCGAATCCGGCGCCCGTGGCGCTTAACGGGATCATCTCTTCGTTGCCTTCGTCTCCCGCGTTGAATTCGTCCATCAACCCCGCGAGCGTGCCAGCGAAGATTTCGCTCTCACCCTCGTCGTACTTGTTGTCGCAATCGAGATCGTACCAGACGGTCACGTCGACGTTCTCTGCGAGGTGGCCCGGGTCGTCATCCGCAGTAATATCACCGACATCTGTCTCGTTACTGTCACTTTCGTTGATCGCGACGGCTTCAGGCTCGGTGAGAGTGCCACCCTCTTCGTAGTAGTTCGCCGCTTTGAGCCAGATGTGCCCGGGGTTATCACACAGGTGCAGCGAGAAGGTGATCTCGCCTTCGTCGCCGGGCTTCACGTCGTCGAACTCAATGAGGTGTTGCTGGTCCGGGTAGTATTCGCTCTGGAAGACAGCCGGCGTCTCCAGTTCCGCACCGCTTCCGATACCGCAGGCGCTGTGGATGATAAGCTCCCCGACAGTCGGATCTCCGGACAATCCCTCTTCCAAAGAGATGACGTCCGAACCCTCGCCGAAGCCCTCTCCACCACTCAGGACGACAAACTCATCGACATCTCCGTCGGCGATACTACTACTGTACCGTTCCGCATTCTCGTTGACCGAGAGATCAACACGGACAGCAAAGTCGTCGCCAAGACTGCCGATCGCTCCCCCATCAGTTCTATCTGAGCCCCATGCCCAATCGACTTCCCACTCTTCGTAGTCCTCGAATCCGGATGGTTCACTTCCTTCTCCATCATCCTTGACCTGCCATTCCCCGTCGTCCTGTATCCACGGGTTGGCTCCTTTCGGGGCGCCTTCTACAGTAACCGAGGCGGCACCGCCGTCGTCGCTCGTGTTTTCGTCGTGAACGAAGACGAGACTCAGGTTGCTGTCACCGTCTTCGTATAGGAAAACGACGCTCGTGTCTTCCCTCTGAATACCCTCGTTCGCAGACGAGTTCGTGGCGTCATCTCCGACACCCTCTATGTAGTCGTAGAAATCCTCGATACTCTCAGCCTTCGATAGTGGCTCGATGCAATACGTTTCACCACCGTACGTGAGGTAGTACTCGCCCTCGTCACAGTCACAACATGCGGGCACGTCTGCCGCGTTGAACACCGGTTCAGCGATGTCTCCAGCACCGGAGTATGTAACGCCCTCGAGATCCTGCACGCCGTCCCCGTCGGTATCCGGGTACGCGCTGACGGGATGTGGCTCAACCGCTTCCGTCATCGGGTTCGGACCGTTGTAGGTCTGCTGCCAGTCGACCTTGAGGTCGAGTTCACCTGCTGCAAGCGTGTTGTTGTCGAACGATTCCTCGTCGCTGAAGTAGGCGGTCGTTCCGTACCCAGCGGCCGCCCCTGCGACCCCGACGACACCGATACTCCCCAGCACTTTCCGTCGCGTGAGATCGAAGTTTTCGTCTGTCATTGATCAGCCCCCACCATTGGGGAAGGCCCACCGGCGGAATCGAACCGCCGTACACCATGTGGGAAAGGAGCGTCGTCGACCGGCTCCGAAGCGACGGCTCGGTTTGCTTTCAGCTATTCCTCACTGTCGTTGTGGCGACATTGCTCGGTGTAGAAGCCGAGGTCGAAGCTCACCGTGTCTCCCTGCACCTCGTTTCCGACATCCCGGGGAAGCCACCAGGCGAATCCGATGTAGTGAGAGACCCCGGGAACGAAGCACTCGCGGTTGTCGTTCGGGCCACCGGTGAGTTCGTCGAACGGCGTGGATCGATTGCCGTCGAGTGGGAGGCCATCCCCGCTTTCGAGCGCCGCCAGGTCGTCGGCGAGCGTCCCTCGATGGAACACCTCCCCACAGAGTGCTCCCGCCGTCATATCGCCAAAGTCGTAGGCGTATGCCTCATCATCGAGCGTCATCGGATACCTGTCGGTGATGTTTCCGTCGGTCCTGTCGATCACCACGATCTCGTCGTTCTCCCTGTCGGAGGCGACGAGCTGACCCGTACCAGCGTCTCGGATCGCGAGTCCGGTAATCGTCGCGTCCTGGTTCCCGATGTTGCTCGAGTCGACGGGCACTGCAGTCGGGTCGCTGTCCGGATCATCGACCCTGTAGAGGCCCTGACCGGTGCTCTCGGCAGTCCAGATGTACATCGTCCCGTCGGACGCGAACACCAGATCGGCACCCTGGAGATCGATCCCGGTGTCCCCCCTGTCGGTAGCCTCGGGGGGAGATGACGAGATGTCAACAGTGTAGAGGTGATCGGTGCCTTGACTGGCAGCCCAGAGTACTCCCGACGCAGAGAAACCAGCCAGAACGACGCCACCGGGATCGGCGTCAATTTCACCCTCGTCCGTGAAGGAGTCTCCAGCGACGTCGTATCGCCCCAGGTGTCCGGTCTCCTTGTCGTAGAAGATTACTTCGTCTCCGTTGGGCGTGGCGGCTATCGCGTCGGTCTGGTCGAAGTCTTCCTCCGAAACATCGCCATTCGGCCACAGTTCAGTTAGTTCCGCGTTCCCGCCAGTTAACTCGACTCCGTAGAGTGTGGTGGGATCTGTCCCGCTGTCGGTCAGATACAACGTTTCGGGACAGTCGGTCTGGAGGACGTTGTCGCCTCTCGAGTCGTACCACCACACGGTTTGGATCTTCTCGGCGAGTTCGCCCTCGTCCGGTGTCGGTTCAGGTTCGGTCGTGGCCCCTCCCGACTGGCTGAAGTTCTCCGCCTGAAGCCACACGTACCCGGGGTTATCACACAGGTGGAAACTCAGCGTGAGTTCCCCGAAGTCGCCCGGCTTGACGTCTTCGAGGTAGACCAGCGGGTACGGTTCTTCAGTCTCTCCGTCAACCTCGCCGATGGTGTCCTCGCTATTCGTCCGAAGGCTGTCCCGTGGATCGAGATCTTCATCGAGATCAGCACCGTCCGCACAGGCATCGTATATGAACTCTCCAGACTCGACCTCCTGGGAGCCGTCATTGTTGGGATCGGGGAACGCCTCGATCGCAGTTGCGTCCATGAAGTCATAGAGATCACCCTCGCCGATCGCGATCATCGGGCTCTCCGGATCGGGGAGCCCTATCTGACCCTCGCCAACCTCCTCGGAGCTGTCGACGTGGGTAATCTCGACATCGGTGTCGAAATCGTCCCAGTAGTGCTCCTCCCAGTCGACTTTGAGATCGAGCGCGCCGGCAGAGAGTGTGTTGTTCTGTATCGATTCCGTATCGCTGAAGTAGGCGGTCGTTCCGTACCCAGCGGCCGCCCCTGCGACCCCGACGACACCGATACTACCCAGCACCTTTCGCCGCGTGAGATCTAAACTTTCGTCTGTCATTGGTGACCCCCACCATTGGGGAAGGCCCACCGGCGGAATCGAACCGCCGGTCGTCCGCTCCTTGCGGAGCACCCCACCAGAGTGGGCCAGTTCGTTTACGTCCTATACATCAGGTTCCGTTAGTCGAAGTCGTCGAGTTGTACGGATTGTCCGGACTCGGGTTGTGGCGCTCCTGTTCGGTGTAGAACTCGATGTCGAACTCGACCGAGTCGGTCTGGATCTCGTTGCCCACCGTCGTCGGGATCTCCCACTCGATGCAGAGGCAGGGCCCGGTCTGAGTTTCGGTGTCTCCACTTGCGGGATAGGCCTGCGTGTCTGCCGTGCCCGGATCCGGGTCGAGCAGGAACCCACTTTGGAGGTCCGTACCCAGGTCCGCGAGCGTGTAGTCGCCTGGGTTGTCCATCTCGTGGAGCGTACTGTAGTTTGCCGGGTCGCTCCGATCTCCGTCCGCGCCACCCGCGTACTCACAGTACGAGACGGTGACCTCGATGGCCTCGGAGAGTTCGCCATCACCTTCTCCGTTTGTCTCCTCCGTTGGGATATCGGCCGGTCCAGAATCGTCGACTTCCATCTCGGGTTCGGTCATCCCGTTTTCGAAGTCTGTGACGCCGCTGCTGGCGACCCACAGCCACGCGGGGTTGTCGACGATCTTCGGGCAGAACACCAGGAAGCCGCTATCGCCGGGCTTGACGTCGGCGATCTGATACTGGGTGGTGGCCGGATCCCCGTCGATCGTCCCCGACCCCGCTGTGCTACCGGTGTTACCGGTCGCAGATCCCTGATCTACTGACGTCCAATAGTCGACCAGCAGGTTCAGCTCGCCCGCGGTCAGTTCGTTGTCTGCGAACGATTCTTCGTCGCTGAAATACGCGCTCGTGCCGAGTCCGGCACCGGCACCGGCGAGACCGATTGTCGCCAGCCCACCGAGCGCTTTTCTCCGTGACAGTTCGAATTTCTCGGACATAGTTTCTTTCCTGTCCGGACCCCCACCACGGGTCGGCCCGAACGTGTTTTCCCCTGGGATAGCTACCCACTAAGTTAATTACCGGATCACTGTGTGCTAACAACTCATGTGCAGCTAAAACGACCTGTTAGACCTCTCGAATACTGTTTTCACTTTCGAAAGGTAATCCCTACCACGGTATGATTGGCTTTACCACGACGAGATAAGACGGGTAAAATGGACCAACTAGACAGTAAGCACAGGCTACACCGTTCTCGATAGCGGACAATCAGGGCCAGAGAGTACGCAACAGACGGTAAACAGACTCAGATCGACGGTAGACGGGTCCTTCTCGACGTGGCGGGCCACCGTCGATCGCAAACGAACCTCTACGTTTATGCTCGCAGCTCCAGTTCTCTCACTCTAACTGGACGCTAGTGGGAACTGGGGCTTACATGATGCTATGGATGTCCGCAATCACGGGCGGCGGTATCGATCCGCAGGAGATTCACGAGATCCTCCGCAATTCCCGTCGGCGACGGGTGATCGAACAGCTGGGCAACCGTCTTGAGCCGGTCACGCTCCGGGAGTTGTCAGAGCGCATCGCGGCCGAGGAGACCGGTGAGATGCCGCCACCCCGGAAAGTCCGCGATAGCGTCTACAACTCTCTGCACCAGACGCACCTGCCGAAACTCGACGACATGGCTGTCATCGAGTACGATCGCGATCGCAAGACGGTCCGACTCCGCGAGCGGGCGAAACAGGTTTCGCGGTACATGCGGATGGTTACTGACTACGGCGTCTCCTGGGCGCAGTTCTACCGGACGCTCGGCGTCGTCGCGCTGGTGAGCGTCATCGCCGCACAGACCGGCGTGCCCGTGATCGGCGCAGTGCCCGTGCTCCTCCTCGCGAGTGGATTCCTCGTGCTGTTCGCGATCGCCACCGCCTATCAGATGTGGACACTGCGTTGGTTCTACATGCGTTCGCTGGTTTCAGACGATTTGGCAGCGACCAGCTCAGACGATTGACACGGGAAGAAATAGATAATTCTATATACCGTTAGCCTCCGTGTTGGACGATTTCGGTGTCCTGTAGCGTAGCGTCCCCAGGGTTGTCGAGCAGGTACGAAACTACGTATCGTCGTCGTTGGCCGCTCAGCAAATCGAACACTTCGGCCCGTGATAGCTCCGCTGGCGATGCATCGGTTGCCACTCACGTCGTCTGTGTTGCGTATTCTCGACGCGACGCTCTGTGACGGTCTTCAGCAAGCCGGTTCGTCTTTCGGGCGTCGTCGCTGCCGTATCGCGTCTTCTCGCCGGAGTAATCGATGGCTTCTACGAGCGACTCGCGGGCCGCCCGCCTCCGGAAACGAGTAGGGGAACCTTTCGTGACTTAAAGTGGTTGGTTACCCATCCACATGATATAGGGCCGTTCTGCAAGACGTAACCATCGGGGGCTCGTGATGTGGGAATCTGAACGCTTCACTGGGGTGGTACCGTACACAGCTATGCACCGGTTGTCCGCTTTATCGACGGCTGGTCCGGGAGGGGTGTATCGTGAGTAACGCGACCTCGCCGCCGACGCGCACTTCGACGTCTCTTTCCGCGGACGCTGTGAGTGGATCGGCAGTTGACGACCGCTCCGACTCCGGGGTGGGTTTGGATGGGGACTCTCGGACTGAACTCTCACTCGATACGATCTTCGGTGCGCTCAAGAACGCCCGGCGTCGCTACGTGCTGACGTATCTTGACCGGTCCGATGGACCAGTCGAGATCGGCGAACTGGCCGAACGGATCGCTGCTGACGAGAACGACAAGTCGGTCTCGGAGATCACCTACTCGGAGCGAAAGCGCGTCTACGTCGCTCTCTATCAGTGTCACCTGCCGAGACTCGACGACGTCGGTCTCGTCTCGTACGACAAGTCTCGCGGGAGTGTGATGCTCCGGAAGAACGCGGCGCAACTGAAACCGTATCTCGAGGAGACAGATATGGGTCGTCGCTGGTACTGGTACTACGCCGCGATTGTCGGTGTAGGCGCGCTCGCGCTTGGTAGCGTCTGGCTCTTCGGACTCCCGACGTGGGCAATTCAGTTCGTACTCGTTGGCCTGCTGGCAGCGGTCGCCACTTGTACTGCCGCGCACGCTTGGAGCGTGACCAAGTAGCTCCTTTTTGTGGCACCCATGTCAGTGCCAACGCCACGCTTCACCTGAAAACCCCGTCCCGTTTCATCTGGGAACTGCAGGGCTCTGGTCGAATCGTCCCTCGTATATTTCACTTTCACTTCGGTTTAGACACCATTAATAGGATCCACACACTCCGTATGAGCGTACGCGTAGTACCCACGAGGCGTCACTGCGGCCGAAAAAGTTACGAATAGTGACATCTTGACTGATAGAGAAAACACCGACGTAACGGAGCCGACGCCTTAATGTGGCATCGGCGAGTAACAGATTTCCGCTACAAATGATACAAACGAGTACGCATTTCGCCGGA
>Ga0207813_100587_pt1 | contig 18422 bp, 21 predicted proteins | sample A23E3SouthBayCA_2_FD_187730 | JGI IMG/M metagenome (GOLD analysis project Ga0207813, IMG submission 187730) | Aerobic enrichment media microbial communities from Eden Landing Ponds, California, USA - A23 E3 (4) (SPAdes) | ecosystem: Environmental > Aquatic > Marine > Unclassified | place... | reverse complement strand
GGTAGTAGATGGCTTTCGCCGAGTTCTCGTTGCGCTCCGTCCCGTGCCCGACGACCGCGAGACCGACCCCTTCGCCCACGTCGTCGTTGCCGGTGACGGACTTCGCGCGCTGCACGATGACGTCGCTCATCGAATCGTGCGTCCCCACCGGCCCGCAGTAGTGAATCGTCTTCCCCACGTCGGTCGCTTCGAGCGTGACGTAGTCGGCGTCCGTCCCGTCCGACTCCCAGTCCTCGACGCTCCAGTCGTCCAGACGGAGTTCGCGCGGAATCACTTGCTCCGTGAAGTACCCCTCGCTCACGAACAACGGAACGACGAACACCTCGTCGGATTCGAGCGTCCGCAGGACCTCCCGGAAGGACGGTTCCTCCTTCCAGAACGCCTCACGGACCTCGTCGAACGCTCCGGTCGCGCGAATCGTGTCCGCGTGCGTGAACGCGGGTTCGCTCGACCCCGGGTTCAGGTGCGAGCCGTGACCGACGATGACGAGCGCCTGACTCATACACGAAGACAGGGCCGCGTCGACCTTAGTGACTTCGCAACCGTCGGGCGTTCCCGAGACACGGGAAGGCTTTTCGTCGCGCCGCGACTCCCCTCGCTCGATGGCTTCGCTCGCGGAACGAACCCGGGACGCGGTGGACGCGCGTCCGTTCCTCCGGACGGCACTTGCGGCCGGCGTGGTGAACTACGCCGCCGCCGCCCGCCTGCTCGACGTGGACGGCGAGGAGGACGCCGTGGCGACCGCGCTCCGCCGGTACGCCGACGACCTCACGTACGAGACGACGCGCGCCGACGCGACGGTGCGGATGGAGAGCGGCCTCGGCGAGAGCGACGCGGGATTGCTCTCGGTGAACGACACTGCGTACGCGTCGGGCGCGGGGTCGCTGACCGGCGTCGTCGCCACCGGGGACGTGGACGCCCGCGCGCTCGCGTCGGTGCTCGGACGCCTCGACGCCGCGGGTATCGCGCCCGAGGCCGCCGGCTACACCACTCACTCGCTCGTCGTCGTGGTCGACCGCCGGGACGGCCCGAACGCGCTCCGGGCGGTGGAGGGCGCGCTCGACGCGGTCCCGCGCGCGGGTTCTGACAACGCCTGACGCGTATTCGGTGATTTAAGACCGGGGCCGGCGTACGCCCGTGCATGACGCTCCACGTGACGAACACGCTCTCCGGGGAGAAAGAGGAGTTCGAACCTCAGGACCCCGAGGACGTGCTTCTCTACTACTGCGGACTCACCACGTCCGACCCGCCGCACCTCGGGCACGCGCGCTCGTGGGTGCACGTCGACGTGATGCACCGCTGGCTCGAACACCTCGGTTACGACGTGCGACACGTCGAGAACTTCACGGACGTGAACGAGAAAATCGTCGCGCGGGTCGGCGAGCAGGGCGACGACGAGAACGACGTAGCGACCCACTACATTCGGGAGATAATCGAGTCGATGCGCGGCCTGAATCTCAAGCGCGCCGAAGTCTACCCCCGGGTCTCCGAACATGTCCCCGAAATCGTCGAACTCGTGGAGACGCTCGTCGAGCGAGGGTACGCGTACGAGTCGAACGGCTCCGTCTACTTCGACGTGACCTCGTTCGAGGAGTACGGGAAACTCTCCAACCAGCGACTGGACGACATCGAGGAACAGGGCCAGGAGGACGAGCTCTCGGAGAAACGGCATCCGGCGGACTTCGCGCTCTGGAAGGCGGGCGGCGTCTCCGCGGACGCGGTCGCCGAACACCGCGGGGACGAGCACTCGGGCACGCCCGCACACCCCGAGGGACAGACGTGGGAGTCGCCGTGGAGCGAGGGGCGTCCCGGCTGGCACATCGAGTGCTCCGCGATGAGCATGACCCACCTCGGCGAGACGCTCGACCTCCACGTCGGCGGCCGCGATTTGGTGTTCCCCCACCACGAGAACGAGATCGCGCAGTCGGAAGCCGCGACGGGCGAGCAGTTCGCGAACTACTGGCTGCACTGCGCGCTCTTCGAAATCGGCGACGAGAAGATGAGTTCGAGCCTCCAGAATTTCATTACCGCCGCGGACGCCATCGAGCGCTTCGGCGCGAACGTGGTGCGGACGTTCCTCGTCTCCGGCACCTACAACAGTCGACAGACGTACAGCGAGGCCGCCATCGACGAGGCGGAGGAGCGCTGGGAGCGCCTCTCCCGGGCGTACGACCGCGCTGTCGACGCCGCGGACAGCCCGGACGCGTACGCGACGCGGACAGACGAAAACCTCCGGAACGCCGTCGAGACCGCGCGTGAGGACTTCGCGGCGGCGATGAATGACGACTTCAACACCCGGGAGGCGCTGAGCGCGCTCGGCGACGTGGCGTCCGCCGTGAACGTCCACGTGGACGCCACCGACGAGTACGACTACGCGGGCCTCCGCGAGGCCATCGAGGCGTTCGATGACCTCGGCGGCGGCGTGCTCGGCCTCCAGTTCGAGACCGTTACCGCCGGGAACGCAGACCTCGCCGGCGACCTCGTCGAACTTGTCCTCGACCTCCGCGAGGACGCACGCGAGACTGGCGAGTACGAACGCGCGGACGCCCTCCGGGACGGCCTCGAAGCGCTCGGCGTCACCGTCGAGGACACCGATGACGGCCCCACGTACCGTCTCTGACACGTAGCCACCGTCTTTATCCCGTCTTCGAGCCAACGGAACCCTATGTCACGACGAACAGCGGTCGCAGTCGCGCTCGCCGCGCTCGTGCTCGCGAGCGGCTGTCTCGGATTCCTCAGCGGACCCGTGACGTTCAGCGCGAACCAGGTCACGGTGGAGGACTCGACGCTCGAATCCTCCGGCTACGAGGAAGTCAGCGTCGAGGAGATGCAGGTGAACCGGACCTTCGAAGCGGCCGGCCAGTCGAAGACCGTCGAGATAACGAACTGGGTCGCCCAGTACGAGAAACAGGTGAGCGTGCTCGGCGTCGAACGACGCGCCGCCGTGTTCGGGACGTTCTCCTCTCCCGAGGTGAGCGTGCTCGGGCAGAGCTTCAACCCCCTCAACGACTACGACAACCGCGAACTCGTTCAGCTCATCCAGCAGCAGTACGGCACCATCAGCGACCTCACCGCGGTGTCGAACACGACTATGAGCGTGCTCGGGCACAGCACGACCGTGACGAAGTTCTCCGGCACGGCGAACTTCGACGGGCAGAGCATCGACGTGTTCGTGCACGTCACGAAGGTGAACGACGGCGGTGACATCGTCGCCGCAGTCGGCGTCTACCCCCAGCAGTTGGACGGCGAGGAAGAGCACGTGGTGACGCTCCTCCAGAACCTCGAACACGCCTCCTAACGCGAAGGCTTTTTTCGACATCCCGAGACGAGTCGGTATGGACAGCGTTCGCACGGCCGGGAGTCTGCTGACCGCGCTCTCCCTCCTCGCGTACGTAGTCGGCGTCCTCCAGCCGTATCCGGGACGCGCCCTCTCCATCACCGGCGTGATGGTCGGCGTGACGCTCGCCGCCGTCGGCCGCCCGACCCGGGGTGAGTCGCCGTGACCGTGAACGCCATCGTCTACACGGACGCGGGCGTCACCGCCTACGACGACATCGAGACCGCGAAGGCCGCACAGGGAACGACGTGGATTCGCGCCGACAGCCCCGCCCCCGACGAACTCGACGCCGTCCGGGAGGCCTGCGGGATTCACTCGCTCGCCGTCGAAGACGTGCAGAACGGCGTCCGCCCGAAGACGGAGGAGTTCCACACGCACACGTTCCTCCTCGTCACGGACGCCCGGTTCCGCGCGGGCGAGACGACATTCGACCAGGAACTCGACACCCGCCCCGTCGGCGTGTTCGTCGGCACCGACTGGGTTGTGACGCTCACCAACGGCGACGTCGACGCCATCGACGCCACCTGGGACGCCGTCCAGCGCGAGGACGGCCGAATTCTCGGCCGCGGCCCCGACTTCACGGCGTACCGCGTGCTCGACCGCGTCGTCGACGACTACTTCGCGCTGCTCGACGGCATCGAGGACCGCATCGAAGCCATCGAGGGCGAAATCGTGGAGGCTGCCCGCAGCGACCTCCTCGAAGACATCAACGACGTGCGCCGCGAACTCCTCGCCGTTCGAAAACTCCTCTGGCCGACTCGGGACGCCATCAGCGGGTTCGCGCGCGGCGACCCGCCCGAAGTCGCCGTGGAGACCGAGAAGTACTACCGGGACGTGTACGACCACGTCGTCCAGCAGGTCGACCTCGTGGAGACCTACCGCGACCTCGCGTCGAGCTCGCGCGACATCTACCTGAACGCGCTCAGCCAGTCCACGAACGAGGTGATGAAACGACTCACCGTCGTCGCGACCATCGTCCTCCCCCTGACGTTCGTCGTCGGCGTCTACGGCATGAACTTCGAGACGATGCCCGAACTCGGCTGGCCGTACGCCTACCACGCGACCCTCCTCGGTATGGGCTTGCTCTCCGTCATCCTCGTCTGGTACTTCCGCGAGCAGGACTGGCTATAGGGCGAGCGGAACGAGCAGCACGCCCATCAGGCACGTGCGGCGCGCGCCGAACCATACGGGCAGATGTCCGAGCAGACTTGCAGCCGCGAGTACGGCCACGCCGAACGTGCCCGAGAGCACGTACGTCAACGACGCGACGAGCACGAGAACGGCGGCGACGACGCGCCGGTGGTCCATATCCCCGACCACGCGGAGGTAGGTATCGCCGACCGTGACGACGAGACAGACCGCGATAGCGGCCGCGAGCGCGACCGCGAGCAGGAACACGGGGAGGTCCAGCGGCGCGCCCGACCGGTCGAGCGCCACCAGCACGCCCGTGTGCGGCGCGCCGAGCGACACGAACGCGTAGAGCGCGAAGATGGTGTTCGAGGTGTTGACGCCGCTGGTGGCGACGACGTACGCGCGGTCCGGGTTCTCGCGGCGCGGGAGCACGCCGAGCGCGGCGGTGGCGGCGATGGCGCTCGACACGCCCGAGACGTACGCGACCGCCGCGCCCGCGAGTGAGCCTGCGAGCGCGGACACGCCGACGTTGCGCGGCGTCGACTCGACAATCGCGTCACCCTGTTCGGGGACGCCCGCGCCGTGGAGCGCGGCGAGCAACACTGGCACGCCGAACAACCCCGCGAAGAGCGGGAGGAGCACGTCGCCGTCCCCGAGCGGCGCGGCGAGCGTGGCGTCGAGCACGAGAATCCCCAGCAGGCCGGACAGCGCGACGCCGAGCGCAGCGCCGACCCGCGCGAGGGGCGTGCGTTCGCTCGCGACGAGCGCGCACGCGACCCCAGCGAGCACGAGCGGCAGATGCGCGTCCAGCCACGGACTGACGTACCGCATCCCCATCGTCACCGGGACGCCGAGCACGAACGCGAGCGCGACCGCGGTCGCGCTCCCGAGCGCGGACAACCGGAGTGCTTCGCGGCCGCGGCCCGCGAGCACGAGACGATGTCCTGGGAGTGCGGTGACGGCCATCGCGGCGTCCGGCACGCCGAGCGCGAGCGCCGGCACGATGTCGAGGAAGGAGTGCGTCACGCCCGCCGCGAGCACGACCACACCGACGAGCACCGGGTCGCCCGGGACTTCGCTCGCGAGCGCCGCGAGCAAGACGGCGAGCGTGTTCACGTGCAAGCCCGGCGTCAACCCCGAGAGCGTGCCGAGGAGGACGCCGCAGAGCGCGGCGGCGAGCACGCTCCCGGCGAGCGCAGGGTCGACGAGCACACGCAAGCCTTCCAGCATCACCCACCGCTGGCCGCCCGTTCGTACTTGAACCTACGCGCGGCTCTCCGGCGTGCGTCGAAAGAAAGAACGTGAGTTACGGGACGAACTTAGCCGAAGAGGTCGCCGAGACCCTCGCCGCTGGCCTCTTCGTCCTCTTCTTCCGCTTCGTCTTCCTCGGCCTCGGCCTCGTCGGCCTCCTCCTCGGACTCGTCCTCGTCCGCGCTACTCTCGTCGGATCCACCGGCGGCCGCGCCGCCCGCGGCGGGCGCTGCGGCGGCCGTCTCGATGGCTTCCTCGATGTCGACGTCCTCCAGCGCGGCGACGAGCGCCTTAACGCGGGATTCCTCGACGTCGACGCCGGCCGCTTCGAGGACCGACGTGAGGTTGTCTTCGTTGATCTCCTCGCCCGATTCGTTCAGGATGAGTGCTGCGTAAACGTACTCCATTATTAGTCACCAAACATGTTTCCGAGACCTTCGGCGCCGGACTCGTCGTCCTCGTCCTCGCTGGAGTCGCCTTCCTCGGATTCCGCTTCTTCAGTAGCCTGTTCGTCCTCGTCCTCGGTCTCCTCGACCGTAGACTGCTCGACTTCGACGCCACGGAGTTCCTCCGGGAGCGCCTCGTCGTCGTCGATCTGCGCCGCGAGCGCACGCACCTGTGCGTCCGCCTTCGCGACGAGGTCGTCCGCGAGCTCGGGGCTCTCGACGGCCGCGTGGATGCCGAGGCTCTTCGCCTCGCCGGCGGCCTTCGCGAGCATCGTCGGCGCGGTCTGCGCCGTCGGGTACTCCGCGTTGATGGAGAGGTTCCGAGCGGCGGCCGCGGCGGACTGGATGTCCGCGCGGTACTCGTCCACGTCGATGGCGAGCTCGTCGGGCATGAACAGCACGCCCTCGGAGTACACCGCGCGGAGGTCGAGACCGACTTCCTTCGGCTCGATACCGAGCTCGGAGAGGACGTTCGCGACGTCGTCGCTGACGACCTCGCCTTCCTCCACGACCACGGAGTCGGAGAGCACCTGAATGGAGCCCTCCTGAATCCGCGCGTCGGCACCGATCTGCTGGAGTTCGCCGACGAACGGACCCGGGTCGACACCCGTGTCGCCCTCCGGGATGACGATGTCGTTCGGCGCGACTTCGCCAGCGTTGATGGGCGCGGGGGTCTTCGAGGCTTCGAGCTGCTTGAACAGCCCGAACGGGTTATCGTTCGTTCCGACGAGCCCGACCTGATTGCTCACGTACTCCGTGAGGTCTTCGAGGCCGCTGTCCACCTCGTCGAGCGCACGCACGAGCAAGGTGTTCCGGCTCATGCGGAGTTCGGCGCTGCCGTGGAGCGCGCGACGCATGTCCTGGAGCTGTCGGCTCGGGATACCGGCGACGTTCACGACGCCGATACTGTCGTAGGACTCGATGAGGTCGACGAGCGCGTCGACCTCTTCCTGCTTCCACTCCGGAACCTTGTCCGTGGTTCGCTCAGTTTCTGCGGACATTTAGGCCACCTCGACGGACGGCCCCATCGTGGTCTTCACGTAGATGGAGTCCACGTTCAGTGGGCCTTTCTCGAGCGTTGCGTGCAGTCGACGCACGATAACGTCGATGTTGTCCGCGATGTCTTCCGGCGTCATATCCTCGGCACCCACGCGGGTGTGGAAGGTGCGCCGGTCGCGCGAACGCAGCTGCACGGTGTTCTTCATGCGATTTACGGTCTCGACAACGTCGTCGTCGGGCTGAAGCGGGGTCGGCATCTTCCCGCGCGGACCGAGCACAGTACCGAGGTAGCGACCGATGTCCTGCATCATGGACGCTTCGGCGACGAAGAAGTCGGTTTCGTCGGCGAGGTCCTTCGCAGCGTCATCGTCGTCCCCGAGGTCGGAGAGCTCGTCCCCGCTGAGCACGTCGTCGGCGACGTCCTCGGCGCGAACGGCGGTCTCGCCCTCGGCGAATACCACGATCTGTGTCTCCTGTCCGGTTCCCGACGGCAGCACGACGCTCTCGTCGACACGATTCGACGGGTCGTTGAGGTCTAGGTCTCGAAGGTTCACGGCGAGGTCCACCGTCTCGCGGAAATTCCGCTCAGGGGCCTCGTCGATCGCTTGAGAGACTGCCTCGTCTATGTCATCTGCCATCTTTCACCTCCGTAGTGTACGTGCCCCCTCTCGGGGAGCTCCTACGGGTCAGTGAAACAGGCTACGCCTGTCTCGTCTCGAAAAACGACCATGCCGCACTTAAGGCCGTCGTTACGCGAGAAGCAGGCGGAGGATTCACCCGTGCGGAACGCCGAACGGGCCCGTGAGCGAGTTTCCAACGGAGTGCGTCGAGGCCGCGACCGACGCCATCGTCGTCCGCCTCACCGAGCTCTCGGGCGGCGAAATCGGCCGGGTGTGGCGAGCCGGCCTGGACTCCGGTCGCGCCGTCGCCGTGAAGACCGGCCCCGCACCGCTCGACGTCGAGGCGCGAAGCCTCCGCGTGCTCGCCGACCACGGCCTCCCCGTTCCGACCGTTCTCGCCGCCACCGAGGACGTGCTCGTCCTCGAATACGTCCCCGGAGCCGACTGGACGCCCTCCATCGAACGCGCGCTCGGCCGCCTGACCGCTCGCCTCCACGACCACACGCACGAGGCTTACGGCTGGCCCGAACCCACGTGGAAGGGACGGTTCGAACAGCCGAACCCCCGCACTGACGACTGGCCGACGTTCTTCGGCGACTACCGCCTCCGCGCCGTCGCCGACGCCGCCCACCGCAACGACGCCGTCACCACCGACACCCGAGCGCGCGTCCACGCGCTCGCCGACGACACCCACGCACTCCTCCCCGACGCGCCCACGCCCCGCCTCCTCCACGGCGACCTCTGGCAGAACAACGCCGTCCCCGGCGAAACCGACGTGCGCGCGCTCATCGACCCCGCACCCTGGTACGGCCACCACGAAGTCGAACTCGCCTACGCCGACTGGTGCGGTCTGGGGAACGCATTCCGAGACGGCTACGAGACCGTCCGCGACATCGACCCCGCGTTCGAGGACCGCCGTCCTCTCTACGAACTCTACTTCGCCCTCGACCACGCCTACCACTTCCCGAGTGAAGACTACGACAACTGGGCCGAAAACAGACTCGACAGACTCGGCTACTGACCGGGAGAACGGAAGAACGGAAGTCAGTATTCCTCGGAGTACGCGTCCGAGAGTTACGCTTCAGCCAGCGCGGGGGCGAATCGAAGATTCGCTCGCTCTCGCCTCGTTACGCCTCGGCGAGGGCAGCGCAAATCAGAGATTTGCTGCCGCTGGATTCGCTTACGCCTCGGCGAGAGCGTCGTCGAACTCGCCGCTGTCGACACGCTTCTTGAAGCCGCGTGCGTCCTCGCCTTCGATGGTGACACCGAGGCTGGCGCACGTGCCGGCGACTTCCTTCGCGGCGTTCTTCGTGTCGTACGAGAGGAGGTCGGACTTCTTCTGCTTCGCGATGCTCTTGAGCTGTTCGATGGAGAGGTCGGCGACGAAGTCAGTCTGGGGTTCGCCGCTCCCGGTCTCGAAGCCGGCCTCGTCCTTGATGAGCTCCGCCGTCGGCGGGACACCGACTTCGATGCTGAAGGAGCCGTCCTCCTCGTACTCGATGGTGACAGGGACTTCCGTCCCGTCGAACGCGGCGGTCTGGTCGTTGATCTGTTCGACGACTGCCTGCACGTCGACGGGCGTCGGCCCGAGCTCGGGACCGAGCGGCGGGCCGGGATTGGCCTGACCGCCGGGTACGAGCACTTCGATAGTCTCAGCCATACCTATCCGAACTGTCGCCGCAGTTTTAAGGATTACCTTTCAGGGGAGGCTCAGTCCCTGCCGGGAGAGGTAGTCGTTGACAGCCTTGATTTCCACCGGGCTGCCGATGATGCGGGAGACTTCGTCCTTGTCGAAGATGGTGACGACGAACCGTTCCTCGATGTCCGCGCGGTGCTCCCGGAGGTCGTCCGCGGGGAGGACGATCTGGGTGCTGTCGCGCAGACTCTCGGGGTCGGGCATCACGCGGACATGCAGGAGTTGGGAGCTTTAACGTGTCGAAAACGCGTGAGGTCGGCGGTGGCGGGACTGATGAACAGGAATAAAGGCGGGACCGGCGTAGGGCGGCCTAATGGGACTGGAGGAGGAGATTGACGAGCTTGAAGAGGAGATCGCCAACACTCCATACAACAAGTCCACTGAAGCCCACATCGGCCGTCTGAAGTCGAAGCTCGCGGACAAGAAGGAGAAGCTCGAAGCCCAGCAGTCCGGGTCTGGCGGCGGTGGCGGGTACTCCGTGAAGCAGCACGGTGACGCGACGGTGGCGCTCGTCGGTTTCCCCTCGGTCGGGAAGTCAACGCTCGTGAACGCCCTGACGAACGCGGACAGCGAGGTCGGCGCGTACGAGTTCACGACGCTCAACGTGAACCCCGGAATGCTCGAATACCGGGGTGCGGACATCCAGATTCTGGACGTTCCGGGCCTCATCGAGGGCGCGGCGGGCGGACGCGGCGGCGGGAAGGAGGTCCTCTCCGTCGTCCGGTCCGCCGACCTCATCGTGTTCGTGCTGTCAGCGTTCGAGATAGAGCAGTACGACCGGCTCTCCGACGAACTCTACAACACGAAGATTCGACTCGACCAAGAACCGCCCGCCGTCCGCGTCACCCGAAAGGGGAAGGGCGGTATCGACGTGAACACGTCCGGCGACATGGACCTCGACAACGACACCGTCCGCGAAATCCTCCGCGAGCAGGGGTTCGTGAACGCGGACGTCGCCATCCGCGGGAACCCCGACGTGGACCAGATTGTCGACGGTGTGCTGGACAACCGCGTCTACCTGCCGTCGATGGTCGCCGTGAACAAGGTCGACCTCATCGAACCCTCCTACGTGGACACCGTGAAAGAGGGGTTGCGGGAGCGCGACATCGACCCCGAGGAGGCGGTGTTCATCAGCGCGCACGAGGAGAAGGGCTTGGACGCGTTCAAGCAGCGGATGTGGGAGGAACTCGGCCTCATCCGCGTCTACATGGACAAGCCCGGGCGCGGCGTCGACTGGGACGAACCGCTCGTGATAGAGCGCGGCGCAACCGTGGACGACGCCCTCCACAACCTCGGCGGAACGCTCGACGACCGCTTCCGGTTCGCGCGCGTCACCGGCCCGAGCGCCCAGCACGACGACCAGCAGGTCGGCCGCGACCACGTCCTAGAGGACGAGGACGTGCTGCGCGTCGTCGCGCGCAGATGAAACAGAGAGCGCGGCTGCTCGCCGTCGTCCTCGCGGGCGTCGTCCCGTGGACCGTGTATTTCTACGATGGCGGCGCCGGCGGGTTCGCCGCGTACGGCCTCCTCAGTTTCACGCCGTCGTTCCACGTCACCGACCTCCTGACTTACCTCGACAACGCCGTCGTCCCCGGCGGCTGGTTCTCCGCGTGGCTCACCGGCCTCCTCCTCTACGCACTCGCCCTCCTCAGCCTCGCTTTCGCCTTTTTCGACCTCGAGGACTACCGCGTGACGGACGGCTTGCTCGCGCTCGCCGGCCTGAACGAACTCTACTTCGCCGTCGGCTTCTACGCCAACCGCGACTACCTCACGCTCCCGCTCGGCGCGCTCTGCCTGCTGGCGGTCGCCGTCTGGGACTACCGGCGGGAACGCGGCAGGGCGTTCCGACCCCAGTAGGTTTACGCCGCCGCCGTCCCAGCACTCTCACATGAGCGACTTCGTGCTCGACCATACGATGATTCGCGTGAGCGACCTCAAGGAGTCCATGGACTGGTATCAGTCCCACCTCGACTACGAGGAGAAAGGCCGCTGGGACGGCGACGGCTTCACCATCGTCTACCTCGGCCCCGAGGACGTCCACGAGGACGGCGCGCTCCTCGAACTCACGCACAACGAGGGCGAGGACGACTACGACCTCGGGGACGCCTGGGGACACATCGCCGTCCGCGTCGAGGACGTCCACGACGCCTACTACGATCTGATGGACGAGGGCGTCGAGGACTACCGGCGGCCCGAGGACAACCCCGGGTACGCGTTCGTGAAGGACCCGGACGGCCACGAGATCGAGATCGTCGAGCGCGATTACGGCGCGAAGTGGAGTCTCGACCACACGATGCTCCGCGTCGAGGACGCGGACGAACACCTCGGGTTCTGGACGCGGAAGTTCGAGTACGAACACGCCGGGCGTTGGGAGGCCGACACGTTCGCGAACTACTTCCTCAAGCCCGAGGGCGCGGCCGAGGAGGCGATGACCGTCGAACTCACGTACAACTACGACGGCCGCAGCTACGACCTCGGGGACGCCTGGGGCCACCTCGCCGTCCGCACGAGCGACCTCCACGACGACTGGGACACGCTGATGACGCGGGAGGCCGCGGACTACCGGGACCCCGAGTCCTGCGACGACATGTACGCGTTCACGAAAGACCCGGACGGCCACGAAATCGAGGTTCTGAACCCGGACGACTCGCCCGTCGACCGCGCCTAAACAGTCCGCGACTCGACTACTTCTTCCGGCGCACCCGCGAGTCCGGTGAGCGCGTCCGCTTCGACGTGATGGAGGTTGCCGGGAATCACGAGCAGGTGGAGCGGACTGCCGAAGTCGCGGTCCGCGAGCGACCCCAGAGTATCGGCGGCGACGAGTGCGTCGGGCGCTCCCGCGCGGGCGACGACGACGCCGAGCGCGTCCGGGTTCCAGTGTTCCGCGAGCAGGCCGGCGGCGTGGCTTGCGGTCATGTAGTCGTCGCCCTCCCGGTAGGGGTTGTCGACCTTGATATCGAGGTAGCAGAGCGTGTGCAGGCCGCGCTCGCGGTTGTCCTCGATGGTGTCGACCACGGAACCGGGGACGCCGTCCGCGCCGTGCACCCACTCGAACGGCAGCGTCGTCGCCTTCCCGAACCGATAGTTCTGGAGGCCGGTGAGCGAGGACGCCGCGGACTCCGCCGTGGGCGCGTGAATCACCTTGGTGTCGATGCCGCGGTCGTGCGCGCGCAGCCGGAGGTCGACGTGCGTCGTCGAAATCATCGTGTCCCCCGCGGTGAGGAACACGACGTCCTCGGACGCCGCGGCGTCGAGAATCGGCTCGGGGTTCTGTTCGACGCCCTCGCGCTCTCGCACCTCGATGTCGACGTCGTGGTAGGCTTCGAGGTCCTCGACGCCCGCGCCGACGAGGTGGCTGGTGTAGAACTCCGCGAACGCGCGGTCGGCCTCCCGCACGGCCTCGCGACCCTCGACGGTGATGGATTCCTCGTCGTAGAGCCCGAGTCCGACGAACGTGAGCATACCCGAGTTCCGCGACGCGGGCGCTTTTCGGTTTCGGGTCGAGTTCGAAGCCGGTAAACCCCGGCGTCGCCCACAGCGGGGTATGGAAGTCCCGTGCGTGCGCGTCCCCGTCGCGGAGGGCGAGACGACCCGGCAGCGGCTCGCGGACGCGGACCTCGTCGACCCCGACTTCGACATCGTCGTCGAGGACGACACCCTCTACGTTCCCGTCACCGACCCGGACGCAGTCGACGGGTTCGACGTGGTGACGCACGACGCGCCGGAACGCCGGACGCCGACGACGCCCGCCGACCTGCTCGGGTTCGAACCGACGTACGAGCGCCTCGGCGACATCGTCATCGTGGACGAAGACGACCCCGAGCGCGCCCGGGATATCGCGGACGCCATTCTGGAGTCCGACGTGCGCGCGAAGACCGTCGTCAACCGCGCGTCGAAGGTGAAGGGCGAGACGCGCGTCCGCGACTGGGACGTGCTCGCCGGCTCCGAGACCGAGACCGTCCACCGCGAGTACGGCCACGAGTTCGCGCTCGACATCACCCAGGTCTACTTCTCGCCCCGCCTCGCCACCGAACGCCACCGCGTCGTCGAACAGGTCGAGGCGGGCGAGCACGCGTTCGACATGTTCGCGGGCGTTGGGCCGTACGCGATTCCGATGGCGGACGCCGCCGCAAACGTCGTCGCCACCGACATCAACGACGCCGCCATCGACTACCTCCGCGAGAACGCGCGGCGGAACGGCGTCAGCGACCGAGTCACCGCGCACGCGGGCGACGTGCGCGAACTCGCCGACGACTACGAGAACTGGGCGAACCGCCTCGTGATGAACCTCCCGCACTCCGCGGGCGAGTTCCTCGACACCGCCGTCCGCCTCGCCGCCGACGACTGCACCATCCACTACTACGACATCCAGCACGAATCCGAGAAGTACGGTCCCGGCGAGCGCGCCATCCGCGACGCCGCCGAACCCGACTACGAAGTCTCGGTTGAAACCCGTCACACCGTCCGGTCGTACGCCCCACACGAGTACAACGTCTGCCTCGACGTCCGCCTCACCCGAGCCTAACGCTTATTCGACTTCCGCAGATACGTCCGTCTATGTCGGCCCTCCTCGAAAACGACCACGCGCGCGACGTCGCCGGCGTGTTCGTTCTCGGCGTTCTCCTCGTCGCGCTCACGGAGATGGACGCCTCCACCGCAGCGCTTCTGTTCCTCCTCGTCGGCGGTGTCGCCGTCACGAACTGGCTCATCGACGCCCACGACCTCCCGGACGAGACCTCGCAGGGCGCGTACGGCGGACTCGTCATCGCGGCCGCCGCGCTCGTCGCAGCAACGACCCCGCTCACAGCTGCGGTTCTCGCGTTCTCCGGCGTACTCGCCGCGTTCGGCGCGTGGTGCGTGCTCGACGCCTACACCTCGTTCCGGTACGCTGACGACACCGATACGCACGCATTCCTCCGCGGCGCGGACGACGACAGCACCGAAGTCCTGCTCCGCATGCAGACGATGAACGCCGTCAACCAGGAACTCAAAGACGCCGACGGTCCGCGAACGCCCAGCGAACTCGCGGCCGCCCTCGACCTCACCGAAACCCGAATCGAACCCGCGCTCTCCTACCTCGCCAGCAGAGGCCACGCCGAACGCGTCGAAAACGGCTACCGCGCCACCCCGCCGCGCTGGGGCCGCCTCCACCCGCTCGTCGCGTTCGCCCGCTGGCTTCCCCGCCGCGTCCTCGCACCCGCCCGCCGACTCCGGGATTGATTCGACAGCCTTATTTCTATCATCCGGCTACGATGGAACGCGAAGGCGCGCCGGTATAGCTCAGACTGGTAGAGCGATTCCTTCGTAAGGAATAGGCCAAGGGTTCAAATCCCTTTACCGGCTTCGACTAAATCCTTTACAATCCCACGCCTCAACGTTTGAGGGGCGGGAATTCACTCACGCCACCCACCTAATGGTTTATATATCGAAACACGGTGTAACCGGGTGGTGTCGCGTGAACCTCGAGGACCTCGACGACGACCTCCAGGCACGCGTGGAGGCCCTGAACCGCGGCCACCTCCACAATCGCGAACAAATCGAAGCGCTCACGGAAGCTGCCGCCGAGGCGGAGGGAAATCAGACCTGAACGAGGCCGAACTACGCGCCTCGTTCGACGCCTGACTCCACAGCGAGTGCGGGCTGACGTTCCAAGACATCACGAGTTATTCGCTCCAGGAACTCCAGAGACTCCAACTGGGATGGCTGGTCCGCGAGAACCCCGGCGGCCAGAGTGGCCGGTCGGGGACGCGGTTGCAACAGCGGAAACAAGACCTCCGTGACGGCCAACAGGCGGCGCGCGATGAGATGCTCAATGACATCGGCGTCCACTACCCCCTGGGAGGAACTGTTAACTCCCCACCACCAACAGGTCGATAGTATGGGACTCTTTGGCTCCGACGACAGCGGGCTTGACGAGAGCGATATCGCCTGCGACCCACAAGGCGACTACGTCACCCCCGAGCGCGTCCAGAAGATCGAGGACGTCCTCGACGACGGCGAGAACGTCCACTATCTCACCCGCGGCAGCACGGTCGACGTTCAGGAAGGCGGCAACAACTCGTCGCTATTCGGAGACGACCGCTCCCGGAAGAACGGTACTCGGGGGTTTGTCCGTGCGGCGTTCACTGACAGCCGTGTCGTGGTGAAAATCCCGCAGATTCTCGGCAACGACGAGCGCTCGATTCCCTACCAGAACATCACTAGCGTCGACCTTGACACGGGCCTGGTGAAGAAACGGATCACGCTCCAGACGATGGGCGCGACCTACCACATCGAGGCCGACGAACCGAGAAAGGACGAAGTCCGCGACGTGACACGGTTCGTCCGCCAGAAACTCGGCGAATCGAACGACAGTGGGAGCACGGAGGATAGTGCGCTTGACAAAATAGAGCAGTTACGCGACCTCCACGACGACGGCGTCCTCTCCGACGAGGAGTTCGAGGAGAAAAAGCAGCAGCTTCTCGACGACATCTAACTGGCCGTTGACGGCGTTTTCCCGTAGGCAGCTGGACTCGCGAGCCCGAGGTATAGTCCGACGACCGACCGCTGACGGCCTGATTTATTACGAATGCAAAATCCCTACACGCAGAGGTGTCTGCTGACACAGGCGACTTACGTGCAGCGGGTGGCGCTTTTAGTTGGCTTGCACGCGCTCGGTTTCTCGGCCGTTGTTTTTTATCGGATAGCTGTGAGTTTCGTGGTATGAGTGAAAATCGGTCGCGCGCGATAGCGGGAGGGCTGGTGCTCGCGGTGGGTGTGTTGTTGGCGTTGGCGTTCACGACTGCGGAGGCGTTCTATCCGGGGTACAGCACGTCGACGCAGACGATTAGCGCGCTCGGGTCGGACACGGGCACGCTGAATTCACGACTAGTGTTCAACGGTGCGATGGTGGTGTCCGGTGGGTTGCTGGCGGTCGCGGCGTACTTCCTGCGGGACGTGTACGAGTCCGTGGTCGTTCCGGCGCTGGTGGCGGTGACGGGCGTCGTCGGGTTTGCGGGCGTGGGATTGGCCCCGGCGCAGACGGGTGCCCCGCACGCGCTCGCGGCGATGGTGTCGTTCGGCGGGAGCGGCCTCCTCGCGCTCGCCGTCGCACGCGCTGAATCGGCGGCGTTCCGGTACGCCTCGGGCGTGCTCGGCGTCGCCATCCTCCTCGCGCTCGTGGGGTTCGTCGGCGTCGGGGGCGGGACACCGCTCGGTGTCGGGGGGTTAGAGCGCTGGGTCGCCTATCTCGGCATCGCCTGGGCGGCGAGCTACGGGGGATTCCTGCTCGCGCGCGAGTAATCAGCTCAGCGAAGGGCCGGAGTCGCGTCGGGTCTGCCATCCGAGCACTTCCAACCCGACGTGTCCGGCCACACGATTCAGTGGCTGGCGAGACGTGAATAGGTGTCGGCTGAAGGCCGCTGAATCCACCGTAGACGTGTCATACGTCGAGATGGTCGGCGAGTCGGGCGTACACGTCCGCGCAACTCTCGTCGGGCGTCCGATGGGATGCGATGGTTCCGAGCGTCTCCCAGTCGCCGACGAGGACGAGGCGCTTGCGGGCGCGGGTGAGCGCGACGTTCAGCCGCCGCGGTCCCTCCTCGGGGAGTTCGAGGAACCCGCTCGCGTTCTCGTCGTTACTCCGAACGAAGGAGACGACGACGGCCTCGCGTTCCCCGCCCTGGAAGGAGTCGATAGTGTCTACGGTCACGTCACCGTATCCGCGGTCGCCGAGTCGCTGACGGAGCAGTCGGACCTGTCCCGTGTACGCCGCGATGACTCCCACGTCGGCCGCCGGGAGCCCGGTCTCGCGGAGACGTTCGACCTCCGCGACCACGGCGTCTGCCTCGGCGGGGTTGGCGTACGAGTTCCCCGCCACGTCCCGCCGTTCCGTCCCGCGAACGTCCACGCCATGGAGCGCTGGAAGGCCGCCTATCGTCCACGGCCCGTCGCGATCCGTGGTTTCGAGGAGGCCGTCGTAGAACTCGCGGTTCGGGAACGCCGCGATGTCCTCGTGCATCCGATACTGTTCGCGGAGGGGGACCGCCAGGTCGTCGCCGTAGCGCTCCAGAAGGGCTTCGAAGAGCGACGCGTGTGAGTCGGCGTCCGCGTCGTGTTCGGTCGCGCTGTACGGCGGGAGTTGCTTGTGGTCGCCCGCGAGCACGAGTTTCCGCGCGCACTCGAGGACGATTGCGGTCGCGGGCCGGCTCGCCTGCGTCGCCTCGTCCACCACGCCTACGTCGAAGCGGTTCCGGTCGAACGCGGCGGCCGCGCTCGTCGTCGCCGCAACGACATCCGCGCCGTCGAGCGGTTCGTTCGCGTACTCCGTTGCGACCACGTCGTTCGTCGTGTTCCCGCCAGCGCGCGCGAGCGAGAGACCGGCGTCGTCTGCGAGTCCGTGCAGGGACTCCGGGTCGGGATCGTCGGGCGTGCTGTCGCCGACGAGGAGGTTGTCCACGGCCTGATTCGAGTGCGCGGCGACGAGCACGCGCTGACCGTGCGTCGCGGCGTAGTGGACGTACGCGGTGAGCGTCCGCGTCTTCCCCGTTCCCGGCGGCCCGTGGATGCAGACGGCGTCCTCGGCGGCGTCCGCCCAGACGAGCGCGCGCCGCTGGTACTCGTTCAGGGCGGGTGTCGGGTCGTACTCCGCGTGCTCGTTCACCGTGAATCCGAGCGGCCGCGTCCCCGCGAGAAGCGCGCGCTTCTTCCTGTCGTCCGCGACCGAATCGATGGCGTCCAACCGCCGCTGGAACGGCACCGGATTGAACAGGCTGGTGACCCACGCGTCGCACTCGTCGAGCGTGCGCTCGAGCGTTTCGTCGTCGATACCGGGGTCGAGCGGCCGAACCGTCGCGTGCCGCGCGTCCACGGAGACTAATTCCACGTCGAGCGGAAGCCAGGACGGCCCGCCGCGCGCGTCCAACAGACACCGGTTCCCCGGGAAGAGACCGGCGTCGCGGCGG
>Ga0207813_100586_pt1 | contig 18429 bp, 17 predicted proteins | sample A23E3SouthBayCA_2_FD_187730 | JGI IMG/M metagenome (GOLD analysis project Ga0207813, IMG submission 187730) | Aerobic enrichment media microbial communities from Eden Landing Ponds, California, USA - A23 E3 (4) (SPAdes) | ecosystem: Environmental > Aquatic > Marine > Unclassified | place... | reverse complement strand
GCACCTGACGCTGCTTGCGCCGCCGGTGTGGTACCGGGTCCACCAGCGTAGACCGGGTATGGCCGTCGGCGGCGTCACCTTCCCGGGGGTTCCGTTCGTCGTCATCGGCGAGAACCGCGCCGGCGCGTGGGGGTTCACGAACACCGGCGCGGACGTGCTCGACGTCTCCCGCTACGAGACCGACGGCGACCGCTACCGCGTCGGCGAGGAGTGGCGCGCCTTCGAGACGGCCGACCGGACGATCGAGGTCGCGGGCGGCGAGGACCGCAGCGTCGAGATTCGCAAGACCGTCCGCGGCCCGATGCTCGAACGCGAGGGCGCCGAGGTGGCCGTCTCGTGGACCGGCCTGCAGGCCTCGCGGACGGCCATCGCAGTCCACGAACTCGACCGGAGCGACGGCCGCGAGTCGGCGCTCGCGGCGCTCTCGAAGTTCGACACGCCCACCCAGAACGCGGTCTACGCCGACCGCGAGGGCGACACCGCGATGTGGGTGACCGGCCTGATCCCGCGGCGCCGCACCGACGGCGACCTCGTCCGCGGCGACCGCGTGTTCGACGGCTCCGCCCGCGAGGGCGAGTGGCCGGGCTACGAACCCTACGGCGAACCCGACCTCGAGACGGGGTGGATCCCCTTCGACGAGAAACCCGGCGTCCGCGACCCCGACTACGTGGCGACGGCCAACCAGCGCGTCGTCGACGACCCCGACGACTACATCGCGGCGGCCTACAGCGCGCCGTTCCGGGCGCGGCGCATCTACGACCTGCTCGACCGGCGGGCCGACAGCCAGGAGCCGTTCGACTTCGCGTTCATGCGCCGCGTCCAGCGCGACGTGCGCGACGAGCGCGCTCCGCTGTTCGTCCCGACGATCCTCGACGCCCGCCCGGCGATGGACGAGCGCGCACGGACGCTCGTGGACACCCTCGACGGGTGGGACTACCGGATGGATCGGGACTCGCGGGCGGCGCTCGTCTTCGAGTTGTTCGTCGACCACTACCGGGAGGCGGTCTTCGCGGACGTGCTCGCCGCTGGCGGGTTCGACGACTCGTACTACCCCAACGACTGGGTACTCCTGACGCTCGGCCCCGACAGCCCGTGGTTCCGTGACCCGCCCGCCGGGGAGTCGCGTGAGCGTCGGGCCGTCGTCGCGGCGGCGATGGCCGAGACGGCCGCCGAGATCGACGACGAGGGCTACGAGACCTACGGCGACTACAACCGCACCGCCATCGACCACCCGTTCGATCTGGGCTTTCTGAACTACCCGCGTCTCCCGACCGACGGGTCGCCCCACACGGTTCGGAACTTCCGCAAGGAGTCGGGCGCCGGGAGTAGCTTCAGACTCCTCGCGCGCTTCGACGACGACTCGCTGGGTATCATCCCCGGCGGCAACAGCGGTGACTACTTCTCTGACCACTACAGCGACGGTCTGCGCCCGTGGGCTGACGCCGAGTACCGGCCGCTGACCCCGACGATGGACGGCGACCCGTCCGTTCGGTTCGAGGGGGGCGGCGATGACTGACGACCGAGCGTCGGCAGATCCGCCGGGCGCGACCGGGGACGGAGAGTCGGCCGAGACGCCGAACGCGGGTCCGCTCGCGCGCCTCTATCGTGCCCAGCGGACGCCACGGGAACGCCGGGTCCTGACCGCGACCGCGGCCGCGATCGGTCTCGCGCTGGCGACGGTCCACTGGGCGGGACTGCTCGTCGGTGGTGCGCTCGTGGGGCTGGCCCGTCCGACGCTCCGCGGGGCGCTCGCCGCCGGACTCGGGTTCGGCGTCGCCGCTCTCCTCGCGGCCGCCGCCCGGTTCGCGCTCGCCGGGACGCTCGGCGACGTACTCGGAACGGGGATGCTGGTCGGCGTCGGGATCGCCGCCGCGCTCGCTGGCGGAATCCTCGGCGGGCTGGTCCGGGGACTCTTCCCGGACGCGGGGTCGCAGTGAGAGGCGGTCGCTCGCGTCACTCGTCGAGTGCGTCGATCAGCGACTCCAGCGTCCCGATGTGCTCTTCGAACTTCTCCCTGCCCAGGTCGGTCAGTTCGTAGGTCGTCTTCGGTTTGCGGTCGACGAACTGCTTCCGGACGGAGACGCAGTCAGCCTCCTCCATGCGGTCGATGTGGCTGGCGAGGTTCCCCTCGGTCATGTCGAGTTCGTCGATCAACTCGGAGAACTCGGACTCGCCGTGCCGGTAGAGATAGGCGAAGATTTGCAACCGGGTCGGCTGGTGGACGAGTTTGTCGAAGTCCATGATCAGGCTCGCGTCAGGTACACGTAGGCGGCTATCGCGTACACGATGAAGAGGACACCGAAGAGACCGACGCCGATATAGCGAAGTATCTGGACGTGCGGGATCAACGAGGCCAGCAGGAGCACCCAGATGCCGCCGCCGTAGAAGACCCACCGGTCGCGGCGCCTGACGCGGTACGACGAGAGGACCGCGCCGGTTATCAGGAGGCCGAGACCGACGGTGGCGATGACGAGACCGAAGAACACGAGCCCGCGGTCCAGCCCCTCGACCTGCGCCGCGACGTCTCCGATGACGCCGGTCGCGGCGAACAGGAAGCCGATCAGCGATCCGAAGATAGCGCGCCAGCTCGGCGCCGAGGCGGGTACCTCCGCCTGCGGGAGCCGCGAGGCCATCCACCACGAAGCGGCGACGACGACGGCGGCGAACCCGCCCCAGATGAGCGTGTAGGCGGTGCTGTTCAGCCGATCGGCGAAGAAGAACGTCGCCTGCGTGAACACCGCGGCGGCACCGATCAGCACGCCCGCGAACAGCCACAGTTTCGCCCGACCCGGGTACTGTTCGGCCAGTCCCATCGCGCCCTTGATGTCAGCTAGCTGGCGCTGAAGTTCCTCGGGGTCGACGTCCGTCGCGCTCTCCCCGCCGCGGGTCACGTCGTCGTCGTTCGCTGACGCCATCAGCCGTCACCTCCCGCCCGGATGACGAAGTACGCCGCGACCGCGTAGACGAGGTAACACCCGCCGTAGACGGCGTACCCCCACGTCTCCAGCGCCGCGCTCTGGGGGATCGCGACCCCCAGTGCGACCATCCAGATCGCACCGGCGTAGAAGACCCAGCGGTCGCGCTCCCGGACGTAGAACGCCCGGAGCGACGAGCCGAACACCCCGTAGGCGACGCCGAGCATGACGACGATGATCGACAGGGCCATCGACGACTCGGCCGCGTAGGCCATCTCGCCGGTGTACTCGACGACGATGGTCTGGAGCGGGATCGCGGCCAGATAGACGATGCCGAACTGGAGCCAGAGGTTGGGCTTGCCCTCGAAGGTACTTCGGGTCCACCGCTGGCCCTCGTCGGCGAACGCCAGGAACAGCCCGTACCCGCCGCCCAGGACGACCAGCCAGATGATCGAGTGGTACCACTGCGGGAGTTCCTGGAGGTGGACGTACTGCGAGCAGGCGGCCGCGAGCGGGACGGCGATGCCGAACAGGAGCCAGACCGACGTCGCGGATTCGTACCGCTCCTGGATCCCCATCGCGTCTTTGATCTGGTCGAGTTCTGTCCGGAGCGCGTCGACGTCGATTTCCTGATCGGTCATGGCTCGGTCACTCGAGGGGAGTCAGTGACGTGTTCTCGGAGGGGCTGTAAGTCGGTTGTGAATACGTCAGCGAGGATCGGAGGAACGGCGTCAGCGTGGATCGGAGGAACGGCGTCAGCGTGGATCGGAGGAACGGCGTCAGCGTGGATCGGAGGAACGGCGTCAGCGGGAACGGCACGGCGGAAACGGCGCCAGCGGCGGAGCCAGGCGGAGGGAGACGCGCCAGCGTGGGCCAGCGCGACCGGTCGCCGGGAGGGGGCAGGCGCGAACGGCGGTCGGGCGGGGTCGCGCTGGCACACGGCGGTTCACCCGAGTTCGGCGCGGCGGAAACCGAGATAGCCAGCGAGCGGAGCGAGCACGCTCCAGGCGACCAGCACCACGACGGCGAACCACGCCTTGTTCGGGAGGGCGTCGGGGTCCTCGGTGAAGACGGCGAACACGTCGTGCCGGTCGAGGACACCGGCGTAGACGAACTCCGTCGAGAGGAGGTACGCCTGCATCGGCGAGAGGACGGAGACCATGTCGCGCGTCCACTGGGAGAGGGTCACGCCCAGCGCCGACGCGACGGCGTCGAGCACCGCGTTCAGCTGGACCACCGGAAGGACGTTCCCCCAGAACAGCACGAGGAGGAAGTACGCCGCGAGGACGCCGAACATCGCCCGCGACCGGGACGCGGTCAGCGCCGAGATGGCGACGAAGGTCCCGGCGATCGCCGTCGCGTAGAGCCCGGAGACGCCGACGAAGACGAGAAACCGGACCGGGTCGGCGCCGTTCGTGAAAGTGAGCGTGGCGACCAGGAAGCCGACAGCGGTCGAGACGGCGACGGCCGCGACGGCGACGGTCACGCGGGAGAGGTACTTCCCGAGGAAGTAGGAGCGCCGGCTGTTGGGCAGGCCCAGCGAGAACGTGATAGCGCCGCTGGTCCGGTCGCCCGCGATGGAGAGGTACGTCAGCGGGGCGGCGATCAGGGGCAACACGAGCGCCACGAGGAAGGACACGTCCCACAGCGAGCGGTACCCGTAGTCGTGGTAGTCGATCAGGGCGCCGAACACGAGCGCCACGAGGACGGTAAAGACGGCGATCACACCGAGCACGACGGAGGACCGCCTGACGTTCGTGAAGTCGTCGCGGGTCACCGTGTAGACGCTCATCGCGACGCACCCCCTGTGGCGGCGGTCGCCGTGTCGCCGTCCGCGGACGAGTCCCCGTCGGGGGTCGTGTCCTCGCCCGCAGCAGCCTGCTCGGCGCCCGCCGACGGGCCGGTGCCTCCCGTGTACGCCTCGAACAGCGTCGCCAGCGAGGCGTCCTCGACGGCGATGTCCTCGACTGTCGCCGCGTCGTCGAGGCGCCGGAGCGCCCGCATCTTCGCGTCGGGCCGGGCACACGATACCGCGACCGTCGTCCCGTCGACCGTCGCGTCGGTGACGCCGTCGACGTCGGTCAGCGAGAGCGCGTCGGGAGCGCGGTCGAGCGTCGCCGTCACCGTCGCACCGGCGTCCAGTTCCGAGCGGAGGTCGTCGACGGTGCTGACGGCGACGAGCTCGCCCCCACGCATGATCCCGACGCGGTCACAGACCCGCTCGACCTCGTCGAGGATGTGCGAGGAGAAAAACACCGTCGCGCCGCGCTCGACCTCCTCGCGGATGATCCGGCGCAGGAGGCTGACGCCGTTTGGGTCGAGGCCGCTGGAGGGTTCGTCGAGGATCAGCAGGTCCGGGTCGCCGACGAGCGCGACCGCGAGCGCCATCCGCTGGGCCATCCCGGTCGAGTACTCGCCCGCGGGCCTGCGAGCGTCCTCGGGGTCTAACCCCACGCGCTCGATGATCGCGTCGGGGTCGTCGTCGACACTTTTGGTCTCGATGGCCGAGACGACGTGTTCGAGAGCCGAGAGGTTCTCGTAGGGGCCGAAGCCTTCGGGGAGTAGCCCGATCCGTCGACGGGCCTCGCGGGCCTCGGTCGTCACGTCGTGCCCGAGGACCGACACCTCGCCTGCGGTCGGCTGGAGAAATCCCAGCAGGGTGTTGATCGTCGTCGACTTCCCGGCGCCGTTGGGGCCGAGGAAGCCGAAGACTTCGCCCCGTTCGACGGTCAGTGACACCTCGTCGACGGCGGTCACGTCACCGAACCGCTTGGTCAGATCGGTCGTCTCGATGGCGGTCATCGTCCGACCTCCGGCGGGACGACCGTGTCGGACGGTTTCGTGGTCGTGATTGCAGAGCGGTGCCGTCCGGTCCCGCCGCCGTCGGCGGTCGCGCGGCGGAGGGCCGGGGTCAGTCGGGGGGTCGATCGGGTGCGGCTCATCCCTTCATCTTCAGAAATCCGTTTGGAACACAATAAAATTTGTGCTGTAACTGCACTTTGTGACGCAAAGCAAAGTTTGCGCACCAAAGTCCCGGCGGATCACCGTCATCGGGAACCGCTCCCGGGCTACCGCCGGGTCAGAGCGTGGGGCACCGGTATTTTTGTGGTGTGGTATCGTATCGCGAACTAATGGCAACGACCGAGCGCGACGGCTACCCCCGAGAGGTCGTCCTGATCACTGCCGGATGGCTCGTTGCGATGTTGCTGGCCGGACTCCTGCTCATCCGGTACGGCGGGCTACTGGAGAACCTCGCGGTCTGACGGTTCGTTCGCGGTCAGGCGCCACCGGACGGGTTCGTGCCCCCGTCCAACGGTAGCAAAGTACATAACGGCCGAGAGAAAGATGGTGAGGTATGGCGCAGTTGACGACCGACGTCAACCGGCCGTACGTCCCGGGGGATGGGGCCACGGTGACGGCCGAGATCGACGTCGAACCGGGGGAACAGACCGAATCGGTCGTGCGACACATCCTGCTGTGTATCGACACCAGCGGGTCGATGAGCGGGGCGAAACTGGAGCAGGCGCGCGAGGGGGCGTCGTGGGTGTTCGGGCTACTCGAACCCGACGATTACGTCGGTATCGTCTCGTTCGACGAGGACGCCCGCGTGACCATGCGGCCGACGCGGTGGGGGGACACGTCGCGCGAGGCCGCGATGGACCACGTCGAGAAGCTATCGGCTGGCGGGGGGACCGATATGTACGAGGGGCTGTCGCTGTCGATGGACGCGCTCCAGTCGCTGTCGTTTCGACCCGAGACCGAGAACGCGGTCAGACGGATCCTCCTGCTCTCGGACGGGAAAGACAACGAGCACGATCCAACCGATTTCGAGACGCTGGCACGTGATATCGACGAGTCAGGTATCCGCATCCAGTCGGCGGGGATCGGTCCCGAATACGAGGAAGAGACGATCAGGACTCTCGGGACGACGGCCCGCGGGGAGTGGACCCACCTGGAGAAGGCGGGCGACATCGAGGAGTTCTTCGGATCAGCCGTCGAGCAGGCGGGACAGGTCGTCGCGCCCGACGCAAAGCTCGAACTCGACGCCGCCCGCGGCGTCGAGATATTCGACGTCTACCGCGCGCTGCCACAGGCACAGGACGCCGACCTCGAGTGGGAAGACAACACCGCAGTCGTTCGCCTCCCGGACCTGGCCGAGCGCGAACGCCAACGCGTCGTGATGAAAGTCCAGGTCCCACCCCGTGACGATCGGGGGGAGGCCACGCTCGCGACCGTCGCACTGAACGCCAACGGCGAGACGGCTACGGGGCGTCTCGCCGTCGAGTACACCGACGACAACGCCAGGCTGGCCGAACACCAGGAGTCGGTCTCGCTGGACCACCAGCAGACGGTCGTCAAGACGGAACTCGGCAAAGGCAACGTCGAGAGCGCCGAGACGGAACTGGAGCGGATGACGAAAGTCCACGGGGAGGACACCCAGATCGTCCAGGAGACCGAGCGCCAGACCCAGCTCGTCAAGGAGGGCGGGCGGGCCGAACGCAACCGCGCGACCAAGATCGTCGACGACGAGGACCGGATCGGGTGATGTCACCGCTCGCGCGGATCCGGATCCCGCGTCGGCCTCGCCCGCAACGGCTCCGTCCACAGGCTGGACCGCAGAGCATACGACGCTCGGGAGCGTGGAGCCGTCGATGAGCGAACCGACTCCGGGCGACGTGATCGGTGGCCGATACGAGATCGACGCCGAGGCCGGGTCGGGCGGGTTCGCCAGGGCGTACCGGGCGACCGACCGCGAGACCGGTGAAACTGTCGCCGTCAAGCACCCCAACTACAGCGGCAGCCAGAACGACCGCGAGATCATCGACCGCTACTTCGGGAAGGAGGCCGAGACGCTCCGGCGGATCGAGCGCGCGGGCGGCCACGAGAACATCATGTCGCTGCTAGACACCGTCGACCACGGCGGGACCGAGGCGCTGGTCGTCGAGTACGTCGACGGCGCCGAACTCGACGAGATGATCCGGGACTACGGCACGACACAGAAGACGGAGGCGGTCCGGAACATCGGGATCGGCCTCTGTGACGCGGTCTCCTTTCTCCACCGCAACGAGATCGTCTACCGCGACGTGAAACCGGACAACGTGATGATCGATCGGTCGGGCGAGGAGGCCAGACCTGTCCTGATCGATTTCAACACCGCGACGGGGTTCGAGACCGGGACGGGATCCAGCGACGCGACGACCATCGTCGGCCCGTACAAACCCCGTGAGGTGGCCGAGGCCGACCGCGCCGACGACCGGCAGGGGCCGTGGTCCGACGTCTACTCGATCGGGAAGATACTGCTGTACGTCCTCAAGGGGACTGTCCCGCGCAAGGACGGGATCGATCCTCGCGACTTCGGCGCCGACTGTGAACCCTACCTCGCCGAGATCGTCGAGACGGCGACACAGACCGACTACGCCGACCGCTACCGGAACGCGACCGCGATGAAGCGCGTGCTGGAGGCCAGGGACGCGAGTCCGCCGCCGGAGGCGGCGATCCGACACGTTCAGGACGGACAGCAGTACACGGTCTATCCCGGGGACACGATCGGGCGGCGCCTCGCGGAGGGGCCGACGCCGTCGATCGCGATCGAGGACGAAGAGGAGTACATCTCGACGGTCCAGGTCCAGTTCGACGTCGACGACTGGGGGCGCTGGATCCTGCAAGACCGGAGCCTCAACGGCACGTACGTCCAGTCGGGCGACGGCTGGCAGCGGGTACTCAGCGCCGCGGGGCGGGAACGGTTACAGGAGAGCGGCGAGGACCCCACCGACCGGAACGGCGACATCCCCCCGACGACCTACCCGCTGTCGACGGGGGACCTGATCGCGCTCGTCCATCCGAGTTACGGCGTCTCCTTCGAGTTTCAGCCATGAAGTACACGACGACCTACGACGTCGGAGAGCGGAAACGCGACGGCGGGATCAACGAGGACAGCGTCGCGGTCGCCGTCTTCGAGCACGGCCATCGCGACGGCCTGGGCGGGCGAAAGCGGCGGCCCGAGACCGATGACGGGCGCGGGGCCTCGGCGCCGGCGAACCGGCACGTCGCCGCGTTCGCCCTCGCGGACGGGGCGGGCGGCCACGACGCGGGCGACGCCGCCTCCTACGTGGCTTCGACCGTCGCCTGCGAACACCTCACGACGGCGGCGATCAGGGCCGCCCGGACGGACGCGGAGGCGTTCGGCGTGAACGCTGGCCAGTCGTTCGGATCGCCGCCGGACGCCGCGCAGATCAGGGCGAGCGTCGAGGAGGCGGTCGTCGCGGCCCACCGTGACGTGCTCCGGTACGCCCGTGAGAGCGGGACCTACGCGCTGACGACCATCGTCGCGGGCGTCGTCGTAGACGACCGCCTCCACTACGGGTGGGTCGGCGACAGTCGCGCTTACGTGCTCAACGGCGCCCGCCGGGAACTGGCGCGCCTGACGAAAGATCACGCCGTCGTCGAGCAACTCAACGACGCCGACCGGATCGACGACGTCGAGGCGCTCGTCCACCCGCGGAGCAACGAGATCACGCGCGCACTCGGTGGGTCGGGTGAGACCGACCCCGAGACGGCCACCGTCGAGGTCGACACCCGCTCGGTACCGCTGTACGCCGAGGACGTGCTGCTGGTGACGAGCGACGGCCTGATCGACGCTCAGACGAACGCGCCAGCGCTGTACGAGCGCTACACCGGGAGCGGCCGCGACGACGCGGTCGCCGAGCGGATCCGTGAGGCGTCGGTGACCGACGCGGAGATACGCGACCGCCTGTTCGCGGCCGACTCGCTGGACGCCGCCGCCGCCGACCTGATCGACCTGGCGAACGATCGCGGCGGGAAGGACAACCTCTCGCTGATCCTCCTGAAGGACGGGTCGCTCCCGGCGACGCCGACCGAGGGCGGACTACCAGTCAGAGCGGTCGACCCCGACGAACCGATCGAGGACCGTCAGACCGTCGTCGTCAGTGAGGAGTGACAGTCGGCGGGCGGCCGGACGGGTGTGAAACCGGGGTAAGTGTTTTCATGTCGGGGGTAACATATCACCACAGCGATGTCGAACAGTACGAACGCGCCGGTCGAATGTCCGCTGTGTGGGGCGGAGTTCGATCCGAGCGCAGCGGGGGGATGGTGTACGAACTCGGACTGCGGTGAGTGGCGGTACGAGGGTGTCGACGACGGGTCCGATCAGTCCGAACCGGTGGACGACGCGGCCGACGAACCCGAACTGGAAGATCCGCTACTGGGTGACGAACAGTCGGACGAACCGGTATCCGACGCCGCCGAGGTCGACGAACTGGCGGTGGACTCCGATCCGGAAGACGACGACAGCACTGTCGGATCAGCCGACGCCGACGAATCGGGAGACGATCCGGGAGCGTCCGACGTCGAGACGGCCGAACCGGACACCGACACGGACGAAACTGGGGACGAACCAGCGACGGAGGCGGGAACGGACGAGGACTCGATAGCCGACGCTGACGACGAGGCGGAAGCGGACGACGACAGCGCGGTCGCAGGAGACGATACGGAAGCGGACGACGACGGCGCGGTCGCAGGAGACGATACGGAAGCGGACGACGACGGCGCGGTCGCAGGAGACGACACGGATTCCGGGGCGACAGCCGACGCCGACGACGAGGCGGAAGCGGACGACGACGGCGTGGTCGCGGGAGACGACGGGGCCGGGACAACTGCCGCCGACGACGCGTCCGCGGAAGCCGAGACAACTGCCAAGGCGGCAGTAGACCGAGATGACGGGTCTGTGGTGGACGACGCCGACGGTTCGGCCGGAGCGGACGACGCTGAGGCGGCCGCGGGTCCAGCTAACACCGAGGCGGCCGCCGGTGCGGCCAACACCGAGGCGGCCGCTGGTACGGACGATGCCGCGGCCGAGACAGCCATGGAGACGGCCGACGAATCCGAAACGGTCGAACTCTCCTGTCCGTCCTGTGGCAGTGCGGTCGACTCCGACGACAACTTCTGTGCCAGCTGTGGCGAGGACGTCTCGGATCTCGAACCCGGGAGTGACGAACTGACGGAGTGTCCGTCCTGTGGCGGTGCGGTCGACTCGGAGGATAGTTTCTGTGCTGGCTGTGGCGAGAACCTCGACGCCCACCGTGGGGGTGCGGCCGGAGCAGGTGCGGATTCGGCGCCCGCTGGCACCGCCGACGAGGGGGCGGCGTCCGATGGGACGGCATCGGCATCGCCGTCGGCGTCCGGACAGGCCGCCCCGGAGCGGTTACAGTTGTCGCTACACGGGCGGTCGCTGACCGTGGAGGACGGCGACGAGGTCGGCCGCGAGATCCGTCAGATTGTCGCGGAGACAGGTGGCGACCAGGACGCGGCGGTCCGGATCCACCGCGAACACGTCCGGTTCGTCCGCGAGGACGAGCAGTACTATCTCGTGGACCTCGGTCGGAATCCGACGGTGGTGAACGGCCGCTCGCTGGAACAGGGGGACAGAGTGCCCGTGGCGCCGGGTGACGAGATCGAACTCTCCGGCGTCGTCGAAATCGACATCGAAAAACCGTAGGAGGGAGTCGCTAGAACTGATGGAGACGGGAAAGATACGGAAGAAACTGGCCGCGTCCACGCGCCTCTACGCCACCAAGGAGCGGTGGCTGCCTCTCGGACTGGTCGTCGCCGCTGTCGCGTTCCCGCTCTGGGTGACAGCCAGCGGTGTCGTGGTCGAGCGAACCGCCAGCGCGACCGGCGGCGGGTTCGATCCCGGGACGTGGTCGACAGAGACCGGCGCGGTCGTCGCGGCCGTCGTGTTGCTGTGGGTGATCCTCCCGGCGGCCGTCGGGACGCGGTACGTTCTCGACAACCTGCGGCGGGACGACAGGACGATCCGGAAGTTCTACCGGGTCGATTCGCCCGGAACGCTCGTGATCCCGCCGCTGATACTGGCCGCGCTGGTCGGTGTCGTCGCGGCCGTTCTCGTCGTCCGCGGATCGCTACCGGAGGTCGTGGTCCTCGCGTTCGGCGTCGCGGGGACGCTGGTGCTCGTCCGGACGGTCGCTTTCGGCCACCGTGTCTACGCCGCCTCGACGCCGCGCCTGCTCGCGCTGTTCGTGTTCCTCTCGCTGACGGCGGGCGCTGCGGCCCTCGCCGCTCGCGTTGCGTCGGCCGTCGCGTCCAACAGCGGGTCGATCCCGCTGGTCGACTCGGGGTTCCACCGGACGCTCGTAGCGACTGGCGTCGACAGGGTCGGCGCGACGGGCTACGTGTTCGGGTCGACTGGGACGCTCCCGACCGAGGCGTCGGCGCTGTCGCTCGTCGGCGCCGCGGCGCCACTCGCGCTCTCGCTCGTGTACCTGCTCGGCCAGTCGGCCGCGGCGGCGGTCGTCCGGGTTCGTGGCCCCGGCAGATCGACGACGGAACTCCGAGACGACCAGCGACACCCCGGTACCGACCAGTCACAGGACGCCGGGTCGACCCAGTCGATTCGGACGCTGGAGGGCGGGAACGACACCGGGCCGTCGATCGCGTCAGATCCGACGCTCCCGGACGAATCCGGGTCGAGGGAGGCTGAATCCGGTGGTACGGATCCCGGCGGTGTCGCGACCCAGGGACCGACCGAAGACGAGGAGACGGCCGAGTCGGTCAGCCAGACCCGCGTGTTCACGCCACCGGACGACGGGACCCTCGACGACGGGACCGGCGACGCTGCGACAGACCCGCTGTCTGGCGGCCAACCCGACTCCGGCGAGGCGGGCGGTTCCGACGATCCGTTCTTCGACGATTCGGGGGACGACTCCACCGCCGACGATCCGTTCACTGATAACGCGGCGGACGGTCCCGCAGACTCCGACGATCCACTCACTGATAACGCAGGAGGGAGGGACGCAGACTCCGACGATCCGTTCCTCGACGAGACCGAGACGGCGGTCGCAGACGAGTCCAGCGGTGGGCTGGAGTCGTGCGTGATCTGTGGCGAGGAGTTCCCCGCGGATCCAGAGCGGACGAACTGTCCGAACTGCGAGGCCCGACTCGACCTCGATCTGGGGTGAGTGCGCGGCCCGCCCGTCTCACGCCGGTCAGCGTGCGTCGGCGATCGCGTCGATAGCCGCGGGGTTCTCGATGCTCGATCGATCGCCGATCGACTCGCCGGTGTAGGCCCCTTCGATGGCCCGGCGGACGATTTTGCCGCTCTGGGTCTTGGGGAACGCGTCGACGAACAGGACCTCCCGCGGCCGAAACGGCTTGCCCAACTGCTCGCCGACGAGGTCGCCGATCTCCTCGCGCAACGGGTCGCTCTCGGCTATGCCGTCCTCGACGACGACGTAGAGGACGACTGCGGTCCCGGTGGTGTCGTCGGGGACGCCGACCGCGGCTGCCTGGTTCACCCCCGGATGTTCGATGGCCGCGCCCTCGACTTCGGCGGGGCCGACTTTCCGACCGGCGACGTTCAGGGCATCGTCGGCCCGTCCGTGGAGGAACCAGAACCCGTCTTCGTCCATCTGCGCCCAGTCGCCGTGGTCCCAGCGGTCCTCCCACGTCGACCAGTACTCCTGGAGGTAGCGCTCGTCGCTGTCCCACAGCGACTTCGTCATCGACGGGCAGGAGTCCCGCGCGACGAGGTAGCCGCGTTCGTGGTCGTCGCGGACGCTCTCGCCGCTCTCGTCGACGATGTCGATGTCCATCCCCAGACCGGGGCCGCCGAGCGTACAGGGTTTGAGGTCCTGAATCGGCATGGGCATGAGGAAACAGCCACAGATCTCCGTGCCGCCGGAGATGTTGATGATCGGCGTGTCACCGTCGCCGACGACCTCGAGGAACCACTGCCAGGACTCGGGGTCCCACGGCTCGCCCGTCGACCCGAGCAGGCGAAGGCTGGAGAGGTCGTGGCCCTCTACCCACTCGTCGTCCCCGAAGCCATCGGTTTCGGGGGGCTCGTCGGACTCTGTCCGACGGCTGCCGCGTCTTCGGAGTGCCCGGATCGCCGTGGGTGAGATACCGAACTGCGTGATCCCGTGACGGTCGATCATCTCCCAGTAGCGGTCGGGGTCGGGGTAGTCCGGCGCACCCTCGTACATGAAGACGGTGTTGCCGAAGTGGTGGTTCCCGATCAGTGTCCACGGCCCCATCATCCACCCGATATCGGAGACCCAGAAGAAGCGATCGGCGGGCTTGAGATCGAAGCCGAAGTACAGTTCCTTCGCACACTGGACGAGGACGCCCGCGTGGGTGTGGACGATGCCCTTGGGTTTCCCGGTCGTCCCCGAGGAGTACAGCAGCATCGACTCCCGGGCGGCGTCGAGTTCCCGTGTCTCGAACTCGTCGTCACGGGGCGCCACGACCTCGCCCCACCACCGGTCGCGGTCCGCGTTCCACGGGAGGTCGTGCTCGGCGCCCGCCGCGGACGTACCACCGCCGTCGGCGCGGGTCCCGAGGCGATCGAAGACCACCGTCTGCTCGACGTGTCCGGCCCGTTCGATGGCCTCGTCGGCCGTCCCCTTCAGGCGGACCGCCTCTCCCCGCCGGTAGAAGCCGTCGCCGGTAAAGAGGACCGACGGCTCGGCGTCGTCGATGCGGGTGGCCGTCGCGTCGACCCCGAACCCCGAGAAGACGGGGACAGCGATCGCACCGACGGCGAAACAGCCGTAGAGGACCGAGATCACCTCGGGGACCATCGGCATGTAGAGGGCGACGGTGTCGCCGGTCCCGACGCCCCGAGATTCGAGGTAGTTCGCGACCTTCGCGGTCTGTCGGCCGAGTTCGTGGAAGGTCACCTCGCGGATCTCGGCCGCCTCGCCGGTCCCGTCGACGGGTTCTCCCTCCCAGATGCAGGCGACCCGGTTGCGTGTCGCCGAGTCCACCGTGGCGTGTCGGTCGACGACGTTGTGGGCGATGTTGATCCGTCCCCCGGTGTACCAGTCGGTGAACTGTGGGCCGTCGCTATCGTCGCGAACGCGGTCGTAGGGTTCGAAAAAGTCGACGTCGAGATAGTCGACGAGTTCGTCCCAGAACCAGTCGACACCCGACTGGGGTGTCCCCGGATCCGCGGTAGTCGTTCGCTCGATCAGTTCGTCGTAGTCGGCGATGTCGTACTCGTCCATGAACGCCCGGACGTTCGTCGACTCGACGAACTCCCGCGAGGGACTGTAGGCAATGTCGCCGATGTCCGCGAGCGCGTCCCGCACCATACGCGAACTTCGGCAACACGTCACATAGTCGTTGTGCGGTCCAGTGCTGGATGGTCGCCGGACGGATCCTGTTCGTTCGCGACGGTCGCAAACCATTTGGCCGCGGGCGGCGAAGGCCTCGGTATGTACGTACGGGACGCGAAAAACCGCGACGAGGCCTGGTTGCTCGATCACATCGAGGCGATGTCGCTGGACGAGACAGCGTTCCGCTCGCGTGACTACGTCATCGCGATGGACGAGGAGACCAACGAGAAAGCGGGGTTCGGCCGGGTCAGGATCCACAAAACCGACGACGGGGAGGTCTGTGAGCTAACGAGCATCGGCGTCCTCGACGACTGGCGCGGCCAGGGCGTCGGCGCACACGTCATCGAGCGACTCGTCCGGACGGCCGACGACGAGGGGTTCGAGGAAGTGTACTCCCTGACGGGGGAGTCGGACTACCTCACCCAGTTCGGTTTCGAACGTATCGAAGTCCCACAGCTCCCCGGTCGCCTCGAGGAGCGTCTGGTCGAGAAACAGGAGAACCTCGAGCCCGAGGCGGTCCCGATGCGACTCGCCCCTCGCGAGTTCGAGATGCCGTCGCACCTCCGGGAGGCGTTCAAGGGCGCCCGTGTCGACGACGAACCGGACGAACCAGAGGAGGGACCCGAGGACTTCGGTATCGACCCCGAGGAGGCGACCTACAAGTACGACACCGGGCGCCAGTGACGGCGCCGCCGCGCGTCCCCGGACCGGTAACGGAACTTTAAAGCATCCGTCCGGGCCAATTTCGAGTACAGGAATGTTCCCGATACCGCTCCAGGTCATCGACAGTTTCCTTCTCAAGCTGAACGTCGGGGACGCGCTCATCGTCGCGTTCGTCCTCGGGGTATTCGGACTGATCCCGCTGAAATCGCGGAAGCTCGTGGCGCTGCATACGGTCTCGTTCGGCCTCCTCTTTCTGGTGTTGCCCACGACGATGTTCTCGACGGGAGACCTGTCGCTGCTCTCGAACGTCTTGCAGTACAAACTCGTCGGTCTCGTTCTCGTCGTCGTCTCGCCGATGCTGTTCGCGACGGCCGATCGCTGATCCTGACGTTCTACTCGAGTTTGCCGAGTCCCGCGAAGAAATCCAGCGCCGGGCCAGCGATCCGGACCGGGTCCGGTGCGCGGTCGATCGTTATCTGTGCCGGGGCGTCGAGTTCGTGTTTCGCCCGGCCGTCGCTGACCACGTACCCGATGTCGGTATCGGTCAGTCGCACCGTGACAGTGCTGTCCTCGTCGACGACGAGCGGCGGCATCGACTCGTAGCCACACATCTCCGTGACGACGAACCCCCCGACCGACGGATGGACCAGCGGTCCGCCCTCGCTGAGGTTGTACGCGGTGCTCCCGGTCGGCGTCGAGACGAGTACGCCGTCGGCGCGCCCGCTCGTGTAGGGTGACCCGTCGATCCGGACTTCGATGCCCGCGCCGCGTCCGTGGCCGCGTTGTGGCCCCTGAACGACGATTTCGTTGAGAGCGGATGGAACAGTGATCTCGTCGCTCTCGGCACGGATGCGCGCGATGTCGCGTGTCTCGACCGACCCCGTCTCCAGGTACGCTCGGGCCTCGGCCACGACGGCTTCGATAGCATCGTCGGGCGAGACGGCGTTGAGAAAGCCGACCTCGCCGAGATTGACGCCCATGATCGGCGTGGAGCTGGCGCCGCGGGCCGCGAACAGGAAGGTTCCGTCGCCGCCGACACTGACGACCAGATCACACTCGCCCATCTCCGAAACCGGGACACCACGGTCACCGACCCCGTCCCCGTCCCAGTCGTCCGACCGGAACCACGCGGCAGTCACCTCGTCGACGGCGGTCTCGACACCTAGCGACGACAGTCGTTCGACCAGATCGGCGACGAGGGACGCGGCCCGTCCGTTGTCTTTCTGGCCGACGATCCCGACTCGCATTCCCGCGGTGGTTGCACCTCCTGCCTCATAAGCGACCCCCTACGCACCGGCGACGCCAACTCCCAGAATCATCGCTGTGAATGGCGCGCAAGCTTAATTTGCGTCTGGGACGAGAATCACCCATGGCAGTGTGTCGCGAGGAGGGGCGGGACTCGTGAGCGATGACGACGGCGACTGGTTCGAAGAGGCGCTCGGCGAGGAGGAGTCGACCGACCGCGACGCGGACGACGAGGACGACGACCCGTCCGCCGACTGGGGGGAGACTGAAACTCCGACGGACTCGACCGGGGAGTCGACCGACGAGAGTTCGCCGCTCGCGACCGGAGACGACGCTGGCGGCGACGCCGAGACCGCCGATGCTTTCGGTGATTCCGGGACCGACGGCGAGGATTTCGGTGATTCCGGGACCGACGGGGGCGCCTTCGATGGTGCCAGCGACGGTGAGTCCCCGTTCGGCGATACCGGGGCCGACGATTCGTTCGGTGGCGCCGAAGGCGACAGCGCGTTCGGTGACACCGGGACCGAGAGCGGTGACGCCTTCGGGGGTGCCGGTACGAGCGGATTCGACGACGACGGCGGTGACATCTTCGACGAAGGGTTCGGCGAGGCGATGGGTGGCGGTGGCGACGCGGACTTCGAGAACGACGACTTCGAGTCCGACATCCCGCGGATCGATCTCGGCATCGAGGGGCTAGACAACATGATCCAGGGTGGCGTCCCGCACCGTCACCTCATCGTCATCATCGGCGGGGCCGGGACCGGCAAGACCACGTTCGGCCTCCAGTATCTCAACCACGGCCTCCAGAAAGACGACCCCGACCGGGGCGTGTTCATCACTCTCGAACAGACCTACGAGGACATCATGGACACCGCCAACGAGCGCGGGTGGGAGTTCGACCGCCACGAGGAGGAGGGGAACCTCGCGGTCATCGACCTGGACCCCGTCGAGATGGCCAACAGTCTCGACAACATCCGCGGCGAACTCCCCGAACTGATCGAGGACTTCGACGCCGACCGGTTCGTCCTCGACTCGGTGTCGCTGCTGGAGATGATGTACGACGACGTGGCGCGGCGCCGGACCGAGGTGTTCGACTTCACGCAGAGCCTCAAGAAGGCGGGGGTCACGACAGTCCTCACCAGCGAGGCGAACGAGGACAACCCCTACTCCTCCCGCCATGGCATCATCGAGTACCTTACCGACGCCGTGTTCCTCCTGCGGTACGTCCGCTCGGAGACCCAGGAGACCCGCCTCGCCGTCGAGATCCAGAAGATCCGGAACGCCAACCACTCCCGGGAGACCAAACCCTACGAGATCACGATGGACGGCATCTCGGTGTTCGACCAGGCCAATATCTTCTGAGACGACCTTTTTTCACCGGGGCGTCGCGCTCGCCTGCGGCGAGCGCTCGACCCCGGTCAAAAAAGCTCGGCCAAAAAAGCGCAGGCTCG
>Ga0207813_100582_pt1 | contig 18542 bp, 18 predicted proteins | sample A23E3SouthBayCA_2_FD_187730 | JGI IMG/M metagenome (GOLD analysis project Ga0207813, IMG submission 187730) | Aerobic enrichment media microbial communities from Eden Landing Ponds, California, USA - A23 E3 (4) (SPAdes) | ecosystem: Environmental > Aquatic > Marine > Unclassified | place... | reverse complement strand
GAGCCACTACGACCTCGACACCGCCTTCCTCTCGAACTCGGGCGCGGAAGCCGTCGAGAACGCCATCAAAATCTGTTACGCCGACGGCGGCCACCGCGCGATTACGACCGAGGGCGCGTTCCACGGCCGCACCCTGGGCGCGCTCAGCCTCAACCGCTCGAAGTCCGTGCAGCGCCGCGGCTATCCCGAGATTCCGGGCGTCGTCAGCGTCCCCTACTGCTCGTGCACCGGTGAGTGTACGTGTGGCTGGAAGACCGACGGTCCCGGCGGGAACGCTCTCGCAGACCGCCTCCACCCGACGCGCGGCAACATCCCCCCGGAGGAGGTCTCCTTCCTCATCATCGAACCCCAGCAGGGCGAGGGCGGCTACCGTGTCCCCAGCGACGAGTTCGCGCAGGACATCGCCGACCTCAAGGCCGAACACGGCTTCAAGATAATCTCCGACGAGATTCAGGCCGGCCTCGGCCGCACCGGCGAGATGTGGGGTATCGACCACCTGCCGTTCGACCCCGACGTCATCACGTCCGCCAAGGGGCTTCGCGTCGGCGCGACCGTCGCCAACGGCGACCTCTTCCCCGAGGAGAAGGGTCGGCTGTCCTCCACGTGGGGCGCGGGCGACATCCTCGCGTCCGCTCAGGGCGTCGCCACGCTCGACGCCATCCAGGAACACGACCTGGTCGACAACGCGCGAAAGCGCGGCCGTCAGCTCACCGAACTCGTCGCGGACTTCGACTCCGAGTACGTCGTGGACGTGCGCGGCCGCGGCCTGATGTTCGCCATCGAACTCGACACCAAGGACCGCCGGGAAGCGCTCGTGAAGGCCGCCCTCGAACGCGGCCTCCTCACGCTCGGCTGCGGGTACAAGGCGCTGCGCCTCCTCCCGCCGATGGACGTGACCGCGCGCGAAATCGAACTCGGCACGAGCATCCTCTTCGACGCGCTCGAAAGCCCGCGCGTGAAACAGGCGAGCCCGAGCCTCGAACACTCGGAAGACGCGGTCTAGCGGGCGACTCGCTTTTCGGTCGCCGCCTCAGGCGGCCGTGGAGAGGTAGGCGGTGATGTCCGTGGTGGATATCATGCCGATGACGCCCGCGGTGTCGTCGACGACGGGGACGTGGTGGATGCCGTGGTCGATGAGGGTCTCCGCGACCTCCACGATGGGTTCGTCCGCGGTGACGGTGACGAGGTCGGTGCTCATGTACTTCGAGACGGGGTCGTCACGCGTGATGGTGCCGTCGGCGGCGATGGCGACGAAGTCCGTCGCGGTGAGGATTCCGACGAGTTCGTTCTCCTCGTTCACGACGACGACGGAGCTGATCTCGTGGTCCCGCATCACGGACGCGGCCTCCTCGACGGGCGTGTCGGGGCTGACGCTCTGAATCGGCGCGGACATGAGTCTGCCGACGAAAATATCGTCCATACCTCTCGGTTGTGCCACCACCCACAAAGGGGCTTTCGCTTAGTACTGGTAGCGCCGGCCGTCCTCCTCCGTCTGCGGGAACTGCTGTCCGCCCGTCATCTCCTCGAAGCTCATCCCCGACAAATATTCGTCGTAGGTCGCGTCGTACTCGCTGCGCAGGTGGAAATCGAGCTTTCCGGACTGAACGAGCGTGTCGAAGAACTGGTGGACGGCGCGCCCCACGAGATCGTCCACGTCGTCGGGGTCGAGCGCCGCCGACAGCATCGCCAACTCCGTCCGGGTCTCGCGGTCGAGCGACACCGCGTGGTCGGCCAGTTCCGCGTTCTCCGCCTCGACAGCGTCCTGCAGGTCGTCCAAACTCATACCCTCGCGTTCTCGCGGACGCGGAAAACGCCTTTCGCCTCCGGGAGCCTCTCGCCTCCCCCTGTCGGGAACCACAACCGAGTTACCCCGCGCGCCCCACCGTTCGCGTGATGAGTGAGGCCGAGGCCGCGGACTGCCTGCCCGAGGACACGGACGCCATCCGGGACGCGCTCGTCTCCTGGTACGAGGCCGACCACCGCGACTTCCCGTGGCGGAACACCGACGACGCCTACGAGATACTGGTGTCCGAAGTGATGAGTCAGCAGACCCAGCTCGAACGCGTCCGCGAGGCCTTCGACGGATTCTTGAACAAGTGGCCGACCGTCCACGACCTCGCCGCCGCCAGCCGCGGCGACGTGGTGGCGTTCTGGACGGGGCACTCGCTCGGGTACAACAACCGCGCGCGCTACCTCCACGAGGCCGCCGAGCAGGTGGTGGAGGAGTACGACGGCGCGTTCCCCGAGTCGCCCGCGGAGCTTCAGGAGCTGATGGGCGTCGGTCCCTACACCGCGAACGCCGTCGCGTCCTTCGCGTTCAACAACGGGAACGCCGTCGTGGACACGAACGTCAAGCGCGTCCTCTATCGGGCGTTCTCCGTGCCGGACGACGACGCGGCGTTCGAGGACGTGGCGGGCTTCCTGCTGCCCGACGGCGAGTCCCGCGTCTGGAACAACGCCATCATGGAACTCGGCGGCGTCGCCTGCGAGAAGGTTCCGTCGTGCGACGAGGCCGGGTGTCCGTGGCGCGAGTGGTGTGACGCCTACGAGTCGGGCGACTTCACCGCTCCCGACGTTCCGACCCAGCCGAGTTTCGAGGGGAGCAGGCGGCAGAAGCGCGGCCGCGTCATCGCGGCGCTCTCCGAGCACGACGAATTATCGCTCTCCCAGCTGGGGCCGAAAGTCCGCGTGGACTACGGCGGCGACACCGGCGCGGAGTGGCTGCGCAACCTGCTCGGCGACCTCGAAGCCGACGGACTCGTCGCGGTCGAAGAACGGGACGGCGAGACGGTCGCGCGCCTTCAGTCCTGACCGGCGGTGCGGTCGAGAACGTCGAAGATGGCGTCGATGGAGGCGGTCGGCTCGGTCGAGACGAACAACCCTTGGTCGCCGACGAGATAGCGGACGATGACTGCGTTGTCCATCCGGGTGACGAAGCCGTTCACGTCGTTCGACATCGGGACGAAGTCACGGAACAGCTCGCGCTCGTAGAAATCGTGGGCGACGTGCCCGTGGAAGTCGGCGGTGAACGCTTCGAGGCTGTCGATACCGTCGAATAACTCCAGAACGACATCGGACGCGTAGAGGAGGTGTGGGGTTTCTCGGTCGTACTCTGCGACGGCACCGAGGTAGTCGCCGACCGCGGCACGCAGACCGTCGACTGCTGCGTCGGCGTCGAAGTCGACGACGCGCGCCTCCGCTACGTGCGGCATTGTCGCGATACTGGCCTGCCGCATACTTAACGCTTCGCCAGACGCACCAGGGCGGAACTGCAGAACGCAACCGTTTTTCTCCTCGCCACCCCCGGATTCTCGCATGCACGCCATCACGAACAGCGGGTGGGTGGAGGTCATCACCGGCTGTATGTTCTCGGGGAAAACGGAGGAACTCCTCCGTCGCCTCCGACGCGCGGAGATAGCGGGGCAGGAGGTCGCAGCGTTCACGCCGGCCATCGACGACCGGTACGGCGAGGAGTCGCTCGGGTCGCACGCGGGCAACGAGTGGACGGCGACCGTGGTCGACAACGACCCCGAGGCAGTCCGGGGGATTCCGGGGAGGCTGAACGGCGAGCAGGTCGTCGCCATCGACGAGGCGAACTTCTTCCCCGCGGAACTGCTCGGCGTCTGCGAACAATTGGCGGCGGACGGGCGGCGGGTCGTGGTGTCGGGGACGGACCAGACGTTCCGCGGCGACCCCTTCCACCCGCTCCCCGCGCTGATGGCGACGGCGGAGTACGTCGAGAAACTTCAGGCCATCTGCACCGTCTGCGGCGAACCGGCGACCCGGAACCAGCGCCTCATCGACGGCGAACCCGCGCACGCAGACGACCCCACGATTCTGGTGGGTGCGGAGGAGTCCTACGAGGCGCGGTGTCGGAACTGCCACGAACTCCGCGAGGACTAAGGCGTCGCCGGGCGTGCTCGGCGTATGCTCGCGCTCCAGCTGAACGACTTCATGGTGGAACTGAAGGACGGCGCGTTGAAGAACGTCGGCCCGTCGAACAAGTCGGGGTCCGCGAAACTGTTCGACACCGAGGAGGTGGAGGCGCGCGAGTTCGGGGATAAGCGCGTGAAGGTCGTCGCCGAGGACGGCGAGGGAAACGAGGTACAGGTGGCGTTGTTCCCCGAACAGGTGCGGGCGCTGGCGGACGACATCGCTGACTTGGAAGCGGAGAGCCGCGTTCTGGAATAGGCTTTCGACAATCGTTTAGGGGAGGGATTACTTCAACTCACTAAATGGGTACGTGTATTATCTGCGGCTCGTCTGTCGACGGTCGTATCTGTCAGACCCACGAAGAGGACGTCGTCTTCGAGTTCCGCGGCGACGACGCGAACCAGCTCATCCCCGGCCGATACTACGTCGGCGCCGTCGACGGGTTCGCCGAGTTCGGCGTGTTCGTCGACCTCGCGCCGTCCGTCACGGGCCTCCTGCACCGGAGCGAGATTCCCGGCCGCATCGAGTCCCTCGACTGGGACGAGGGCGACGCCGTCTACGTTCAGGTGGACGAGGTTCACGGGAACGGCAACGTCGACCTCTCGTGGTCCATCCGACAGAGCGAACGCGACTTCCGCGGGAAGCTCATCCAGGACCCGGACGCGGAGACGACCGCCGAACTCCCCGAAGACGAGTCCGCCGCGCCCGCCGGCGCGGTCGAACAGACCGAGAGCGAAACCGAGCCCGAGCCGGAATCCGAGCCGGAGCCCGAGTCTGAGCCAGACTCCGAGCCGGAACCGGAACCGGAGTCCGAGCCGGAGCCCGAAGCCGTCGATGAGACGGTCGAGGCCGAGGCAGAGTCCGAGTCTCAGGAGCCCGTGCACGTGTCGGCGGGTGAACTTGAGGAGTTCGTCGGCGAACTCGTGTCGCTCGAGGGCGAACTCACGTCGACCCGGCAGACGAGCGGGCCGACCGTGTTCGAACTGACGGACGAGACGGGCGTCGTTGAGTGCGCGGCGTTCGTCGAGGCGGGCGTTCGCGCGTACCCCGAAATCGAGACGGGGGACGTGGTTCGACTGGTCGGTGAGGTCGAGCGTCACCACGGCGAACTCCAGGTGGAGACCGAGGAACTGGACGAACTCTCCGGCGACGCCCGAGAGACGGTGCTCGCGCGGCTGAACGACGCGCTAGACGAGCGCGCACGCCCCGACGACACGAGCCTGCTCGTCGAGGACGACGACATCGCGGTCGTGCAGGACGGCCTCGTGAACGCCGCGACCGCGGTTCGCCGCGCCGTCGCGGAGGGCCGCCCGGTCATCGTCCGCCACACCGCGGACGTGGACGGCTACGTCGCTGGCGCCGCCATCGAGCGCGCCGTCCTCCCGCTCGTGCGCGAGGAGCACGCGGTCAGCAACGCCGAGTACCACTACATCGACCGCCGGCCGCTCGACGGCGACTTCTACGGCATGGAAGCCGCGACGAACGACGTGACCTCGATGCTCGAAGCCGAGCAGCGCCACGACGAGAAACACCCGCTGTTCGTGCTCGTCGGCACGGGCAGCACCCGGGAGTCCCTCGACGGACTCGGCCTGCTCGACGCGTACGACGCGCGCTCCGTCGCCATCGACGGCGGGTACGCGGACGGCGAGGCCGCGGACGCCGCGACCGTGCTCGTCAGCCCGACCCAGGACGGCGGCGACGCCGTTCGGACGGGCGTGCTCGGCACGCACCTCGCGGCGCTCGTGAACGACGACGCCCGCGACGACATCGCACACCTCCCCGCCGCCGCGTTCTGGACGGACACGCCCGACGCGTACGCGGACGCCGCCGCTGACGCCGGCTACGACGCCGACGAACTCGCGGACATCCGTGACGCAATCGCCCTCGAAGCGTTCTATCAGTCCTACGAGGACAAGCGCGAACTCATCGCGGACCTCCTCTGGGAGGAGAACGACTCGCTCGCCGCGCACGTCGCCGGCCAGTTCCGGTCGAAACTCGACACCGAACTGGAGACCGCGCGCCGCCACCTCTCCGCGCGCGGCGAGGACGGCGTGACGTTCGACGTGCTCGACGTGGGCGCGTTCACCCACAAGTACGACTTCCCGCCGCAGGACCTCCTGCTCGACGCGCTCTTCCGCGACCGGACGGACGAGGTCGACGTGCTGGTGGGCGCGAACGAGGACGAAATCCGCCTCCGTAGCACGCGCCACGTGGACGCCCGCGCCGTGGGCGAAGCCGTCGCCGAGGAACTCCCCGAGGCGGGCGTGACGCCGCGCGGCGCGGACGACGGCCACATCGAGTTCCTCCGTGGCGAGCGCGAGGACGTCATCGACGCCGTCGTCGACGCCGTCGCCGCCCAACTCGACTAACGACATCCTTTTCCTCGCGTGTCCGCTTTCGTTCCCTAATGAGTTCAGGGTCGGAGAGCGCGTTCGAGGCCGCGTGCGACGAGCTCGTCGACCGACTGCTCGCGGGCGATATCGAGCAGGACGACCTCGAGCAGGCGAAGATGGACGTCTGCGGCGAGTTCTCCGCGCCGAAAGTCCCGACGCACTCCGAACTGCTCGACCACGCGCCGCAGAGTCGCCGCGGGGAGCTCGAAGACCTCCTGCAGCGAAAGCCCGTGCGCACCGCATCCGGCGTGACGCCGGTCGCGGTGATGACGAGCCCGCACATGTGTCCGCACGGGAAGTGCCTGTACTGTCCCGGCGGCCCCGCGTCCGAGTTCGATTCGAGTCAATCCTACACGGGCCACGAGCCCGCGGCTGCCCGCGGGGAGCAGAACGACTACGACCCCTACGGCCAGGTGACGCTCCGCCTCCACCAGCTCCGCGAAATCGGCCACCCGGTGGACAAGGTCGAACTGATTCTGATGGGCGGGACGATGACCGCGCGCAGTCACGACTACCAGGAGTGGTTCGTGAAGCGCGCGCTCGAAGCGCTGAACGATTTCGACCCCGAGCAGCCCCCGGAGCCGGCGGAGGGCGTGTCGTTCGCGCAGGACCCCGAGGAGTACGACTTCGAGTATCTGGAGGACGTGAAGGCGGAGAACGAGTTCGGGAACATCCGGAACATCGGGACGACGTTCGAGACGAAGCCGGACTGGTGTGACCCCGAGCAGATAGATCGCATGCTTGACCTGGGGGGGACGAAGGTCGAGGTCGGCGTGCAGACGACGTACGAGCGCATCAACCGCGAGATGCACCGCGGGCACGGGATGCAGGCGTCGATGGACGCGAACCGTCGGCTTCGGGACGCGGCGTTCAAGGTCGGGTTCCACATGATGCCGGGCCAGCCGGGGATGACGGAGGGGATGATTCTTGAGGACTTCCGGCGCATCTTTGAGGAGCCGGAGTGGCGGCCGGACTACCTGAAGATTTATCCGACGCTCGTCGTGCGCGGCACCCGCATCTACGACCAGTGGCGCCGCGACGAGTTCGAACCGCTCGGGAACGAGCAGGCCGCCGAACTGGTCGCGCGTGTGATGAAGGACATTCCGCGGTACGTTCGCTTGCAGCGCGTGCAGCGCGACATCCCCGCGGACTTCATCGACGCGGGCGTCTGGAAGTCGAACCTCCGCCAGCTCGCCTGGAAGAAGCTGGACGAACACGGGTGGACCTGTAACTGCATCCGGTGTCGGGAAGTCGGAATGAACGACGAAGACCCCGAGAACGTCGAACTCGATATCCTGACGTACGAGGCGGGCGGCGGCACGGAGCACTTCATCAGCTTCGAGGACTTCGAGAAGGACCTCCTCGTCGGGTTCGCCCGCCTCCGATTCCCGAACGAGCCGGTGCGGCGCGAACTCGACAACGCTGCGTTGCTCCGCGAACTCCACGTCTACGGCAGCGAAGCCGGCATCGGTGAGGAGATCCGGGACGACCAGCATCAGCACCGGGGTTACGGCCGCCGCCTCATGGAACGCGCCGAGGACATGGCCGCCGACGCCGGCTACGACAAACTCAGCGTCATCTCCGGCATCGGCGCGCGCCAGTACTACAAGCAGCAACTCGGCTACGTGCAGGACGGCCCATACGTCTCCAAGGGCCTCTGAGTTCGGCGTAGAGTTATCCGGTGTGCGGTCGTGGTGTCGATATGGATGTTCGTGGTGAGCCGCGGGTGCCGTACGTGGAGTCGCGCGAGGAACTGCCGGAGTCCCAGCGGGAGTACTACGACCGCATCACGGCGAGTCGAGACCGAATTATCGGGCCGTTCGGCGTGCTCCTCCACAGTCCCGTGCTGGCGGGCCGCGTGGCGGACCTCGGTACCTATCTGCGCTTCGAGAGCGCGCTTCCGGAGGGCTTGCGGGAGTTGGCTATCGTGGTGTCGGGCCGGGAGTTCGACGCGGCGTTCGAGTGGGCGGTGCACGCGCCGCTCGCGCGCGAGGCGGGCGTGAGCGAGGCCGCGCTCGACGCGGTGCTGGACGACGCGCCTGTGAACGATTTGCCCGCCACGGATGGCGTGGTGATTCGGTACGGTCGTGAACTCTGGCGGGACCACGCGGTCTCCGAGGAGACGTATCGGGCCGCAGAGGACGCGTTCGGCGTGCAGGGCGTCGTGGACCTCACGGCGCTCCTCGGGTACTACGGACTCGTGGCGTGCGTGCTGAACGCGTTCGAGGTGCTGCCGGCGGCGGAGACGCCGCTATAGGTCGACGAGTCCGCCGGCGGTCACGCCGGGCGCGACGTCGTGCGGGGCGGTGAGGGGGCTAACGCTGATTTCGTCGTCCACGACGGCGCGCCGGTCGGTGCCCTCGGGGTCGGGGACGTCGCGCTCGAAGAGTTCGTTCCAGAACTTGTCGTTGACGTTCACGCCGCGTTCGGTGAACTCGGCTTCGAGTTCGTACTCCTGGGTGGGGCGGGTGACGCGGAAGATTTCGTTCTCGGTCTGCCCGGCGGCGGGGGCGTTGACGGTGAGGTAGTCCGCGGTTGGGAGGAAGTCGTCGTTCACGAACCCGGGGAGGAGGTCGTGGACGGCGTCCGCGGCGGTCGTGAACGTCTCGTACTGGGGGTCGTAGCGGCTGCCGGGCGTGTACTCCCAGTCGTACATGGAGACGGCGATGGCGGGATAGTTGAGGAAGGAGGCCTCCATCGCGGCGCCGATAGTGCCGGAGCGCGCGAGGATGTGCGCGCCGATGTTCGGGCCGTCGTTACAGCCGGAGACGACCACGTCGGGGTCGAGGTCGAGCGCGGCGACGCCGATGGCGACGCAGTCCGCGGGCGTGCCCTTGACGGCGTAGCCGTGGTGGCGCTCGTCGTACTCGACTTCGCCCCAGCTCCGGGTCTGGCCGGTGCCGGACTGGTTCTCCTCGGGCGCAACGACGGTCACGTCGTGGGTCTCGGAGAGGCGGTCGTAGACGGCTTCGAGGCCGGGCGCGTCGATGCCGTCGTCGTTCGTGAGCAGGACGGAGAGCGAGTCGGTCATCGGGAGTGGGTAGCGAGCGACCCCGGTAAGTGGTTGCGGTTACGCGGCGAGCGAGACGTCGAGGTAGAGCATGAGGACGACGCCGAGCATGGTGCCGAGGGTGGCGACGCGTTCGTGGCCGCGTGCGTGGGTTTCGGGGACGATTTCGTCGCTGATGACGAACAGCATCCCGCCGGCGGCGAACCCCATCGCGTACGGGAGCAGGCCGGTGGAGAACTGGATGGCGTACGCGCCGAGGACGGCGATGGGTATCTCGACGAGTCCAGCACGGATGCCGGTGAGCGCGGCGTACGTTCCGCGGTCGAATCCGGCGTTGATGGCGGCGACGGAGACCGCGAGGCCTTCGGGGATGTTCTGGAGGCCGATGGCGAGCATCAGAGCGAGCGCTTCGCCGACGTTCCCGGAGCCGAACCCGACGCCGACAGCGAGACCTTCGGGCATGTTGTGGATGGTGATGGCGACGATGAACAGGACGACCGAGGCGTACCGGGCGTTCTGAGTGGCTTGGTCGGCGCGTTTGCGTCCGGTGATGAGGACATGGACGTGGGGGACCCAGCGGTCGGCCTGGTCGAGCACGAGCGCGCCGAGAAGGATGCCGGCGATGACTTGGAGCGCGCCCGTGCTTCCGCCGCCGGCGGCGTCGATACCGGGGAGAATGAGGCTCGTGAAGCTCGCGGACAGCATCACGCCCGCGGCGAACCCGAGCAGGGCGTCGAGCGACCGCTCCGAGGGGTCGCGCCAGACGAGCACCAACGTCGCGCCGAGCATGTTCATCCCGGCGATGACGACGCCGCCGAGGAGCGCCTGCATCACGGGGTCGGTTCCGGCGATGTCGAGGAAGACGTCTTCGAGCATTAGCCAGCCCTCCGGTACGGTGTCATCGTTGGGTGGTGGGGTCGGGGTCAGTTAAGCGTTCACGCCGCCGGGTCGTTACGTCTTTCCTGTCGCCCCCGCTAGGCGGGGTATGAGCGAGAAACGCGAGATGACGAGCGTCGACCTCGTCGCCCTCACCGCGGAACTCAACACGTACGCGGGGGCGAAAGTCGACAAGGCCTATCTCTACGGGGACGACCTCGTCCGACTGAAGATGCGGGACTTCGACCGCGGGCGCGTCGAACTCCTCGTGGAAACGGGGGAGACGAAGCGCGCGCACGTCGCCGCGGCCGAACACGTCCCGGACGCGCCGGGGCGGCCGCCGGACTTCGCGAAGATGCTGCGAAACCGCCTGTCGGGCGCGGACTTCCACGCGGTCCGCCAGCACGGCTTCGACCGCATCCTGGAGTTCGAGTTCCGTCGCGAGGACGCGGACACGAAGATCGTCGCAGAATTGTTCGGGGACGGGAACGTCGCCGTACTCGACGAGAACGACGAGGTCGTGGATTCCCTCGAAACCGTTCGGCTGTCCTCGCGGACGGTCGCGCCCGGCGCGAAGTACGGCTTTCCCTCGCAGCGCGTGAACCCTCTCGACCTCGATTACGAGGGGTTCGCGGCGCAGATGCGGGATTCCGACACCGACCTCGTGCGCACGGTCGCCACCCAACTCAACTTCGGCGGCCTGTACGGCGAGGAACTCTGCACGCGCGCCGGCGTCGAGAAGACGATGGACATCGCGGACGCCGGCGAGGACGAGTTCCGCGCGCTCTACGACGCGATGGAACGACTGTTCGACCCGATTCAGTCCGGCGACCTCGACCCCCGTGTCTACTACGACGAAGAGGAGGGCGACTCCCGGGTGGACGTGACGCCGGTGCCGCTGGAGGAGTACGCGGGCCGGGAGTCCGAAGCGTTCGATTCGTTCAACGCGGCGCTCGACGACTACTTCACGAACCTCGGCGGCACCGAGGAGGAAGAGGGCGGCGGCGGTGCCACGAAGCCGGATTTCCAGTCGGAAATCGAGAAGCAGGAACGCATCATCAAACAGCAGGAGGCCGCCATCGAGGACTTCGAGGAGGAGGCCGAGCGCGAGCGCGAGAAGGCGGAACTGCTCTACGGGAACTACGACCTCGTGGACGACATTCTCTCCACGGTCCGCGACGCCCGCGCGGCCGGGCACTCGTGGAGCGACATCGAGGAGCGCTTCGATGAGGGCGAGGAGCGAGGTATCGAGGCCGCTGAGCACGTGCAGGGCGTGAACGAACAGCAGGGGACGGTGCGGGTGCGACTGGACGGCCACACCATCAGCCTCGACCCGGAGTCGGGCGTGGAGAAGAACGCGGACGCTCTCTACACGGAAGCGAAGCGCATTCAGGAGAAGAAGGAGGGCGCGCTCGAAGCAATCGAGAACACGCGGGAGGAACTCGAAGCCGTCCGCGAGCGCAAGGAGAACTGGGAGGAGCCGGAGGAACCCACGGAACCCGAGGAGGTCGATTGGCTCTCCCGGAGCTCGATTCCGGTTCGGAAGCCCGAGACGTGGTACGACCGCTTCCGGTGGTTCCGCACGAGCGACGGCTTCCTCGTGCTGGGCGGGCGGAACGCCGACCAGAACGAGGAACTCGTCTCGAAGTACATGGACGGCTACGACCGGTTCTTCCACACGCAGGCGCACGGCGGCCCGGTCACGGTCCTGAAGACGACGGAGCCGAGCGAGCCGTCGAAGGACCTCGACGTGCCCGAGCAGAGCCTGGAGGAGGCTGCGCGGTTCGCGGTGACGTACTCCTCGGTCTGGAAGGACGGCCGGGGCGCGGGCGACGCCTACATGGTGATGCCCGATCAGGTGTCGAAGACCGCCGAATCGGGCGAATACCTCTCGAAGGGCGGGTTCGCGGTTCGCGGCGACCGCACGTACTTCCGGGACGTCGCCGTCGGCTGTTCCGTCGGCATCCAGTGCGAGGGCGAGACGCGCGTCATCGGCGGGCCGCCGTCCGCCATCGAACCGCGCGCGGAGACGACGATGTCGCTCGAACCCGGCGAGTTCGCGCAGGGCGACGCCGCGAAACGGATCTATCGCGAGTTCCGGGAGCGCTTCGCGGACACGTCGTTCGTGCGGAAGGTCGCGAGCCCGGACGAGATTCAGAAGTTCATGCCGCCTGGCGGGAGTCGCCTCGTCGAGTAGATGGTCTCGCCCGTCCCGGAGGCGCGCCGTCGCCGCGAGTACTGGGCGTGGGCGGCGGTCGCGCTCTACGTCCTGCTCACGGTCGACATGCTGACGACGCTGGCGGCCGCGGAGGTCGCGGGCGTCGCCGGGGAGGCGAACCCCTACATGCGGTGGGCGCTCGCGCAGGGCGTGTGGACGCTCGCCGCATTGAACCTCGCGGCGCTCGTCGTTCTTTCGGGGCTGTTCGGGGCGGTCATCGCGCTCACCACGCGCACCGACGACCCCTATCGTGATGTGGTCGCGCTCGCGTACGAGGTCTGGGTGGGGTTGCTCGTCGCCGCCGGCCTGCTGGTCGCGGCGAACAACCTCCTCGTCGTCGCCGTCGGCGTCGACCTCTTCACATAACAGGACACTTACCCTGAGGACTGGTAGTTCGGGGTATGCAAGTGAAGGACTGGACGTCGGTCGAGGGTGGCCGCGAGCGGGTCACGCTCGTCCCGGAGTCCCTCGACGACCTCTGGCATCTCACGTACGTCGTCGAGCCGGGCGACCTCGTGGGCGGCGACACCCACCGCCGCATCCAGCGGAAGGAAGACGACATGCGGGACACGGGCGGGGAGCGCGAGCACATGCACGTCACGCTCGACGTGGAGGGCGTGGAGTTCCACAAGTTCTCGAACCGCCTCCGCATCTCGGGCGTTATCGAGCGATGCAGTCGGGAAGACCAGCTCGACATGCATCACACCATCAACGTCGAGGAGTACGACGAACTCACGATAGAGAAGCACTGGAAGCCAGACCAGCGCGAGCGCGTCGAGGAGGCGAGCGAGGCGACCGACCAGCCGGATGTCGCCATCGCGACCATCGAGGAGGGAGAGGCGCACATCCACACGGTCGCGCAGTACGGCGTCGAGGAGCGCGGGACGTTCACGGGAACGACCGGGAAGGGCGAGTACGCTCGCGGCCGCGAGGAACTGTTCGGGGAGGTCGCCGCCGCCCTGAACCGGATGGACGCGGACGCCATCATCCTCGCCGGCCCCGGGTTCACGAAGCAGGACCTCCTCGACTTCGTGGCGGAGAACTACCCCGACCTCCCCGAGAAAATCACGACCGTGGACACGAGCGGCGTCGGCGGCCGCGGCGTCCACGAAGTCCTCAAGCGCGGCGCGGTCGAGGAAGTCCAAGCCGAGACCCGCATCGCCGAGGAGTCGGAGTTGATCGACGAACTCACCGAGCAGATAGCGACCGAGGGGAAGGCCGCCTACGGCATCGAGGAAGTGGGGAAAGCCGTCGACTTCGGCGCGGTCGAACACCTCCTCGTGCTGGACGACCGCCTCCGACGAGAGCGCGCCGGCGAGGGCGACTGGGACGCGGACGTGAACGACCTCATCCAGTCCGTCGAACGCCAGGGCGGGAGCGTCACCGTGTTCAGCCACGAGTACGCGCCCGGCGACCAACTGAAGAATTTGGGGGGTATCGCCGCCGTCCTCCGCTACCGACTCGATTAGCCGCTGCTCCGGTGGCAACCCAGAACTTTTGTGAGGATGTGAATATATTTTCTGTATGTCGCTTCGAGACCCGAACTCCCTGTTCGCGGTCGTCGTCCTCCCCGCTGCCTGCGCGGCGCTCGGGTTCGCGGCGTTCGGCCCGCTCGGCTTCGTGGTCGGTCTCACGCTCCCGCTCGTCGTTCTCGCCAATCTCCCCGAGACGGACGAGCGCATCGCGGAACTCGAAGCGCGCGTCGAGGAACTCGAAGACTAGAACTCGACCGTGTCGCCCTCGCGCGCGAGTTCGACCGCGCCGTCGTAGTGCTCGCGAATCGACGCGAGCATCTCGTCTTCTCTGCCGTCGGTGTGCGGGTAGCGGTGGGTGAGGTAGACGGTGCCGTAGTCGTTGCCGGCGAGCGCCGCGCCGAGCGCGCGCGGCGTCGGGTGGTTCGAGACATCGACCTCGTCCGGGAACGAGCAGTCGTGGACGAACACCTCAGTGCCGTCCGCGAACGCCGCGAGGTCGTCGAACGCCTCCGAGTCGCCGCTGTACGCGAAGTCGTCGATGCGGTACGCGAAGCACTGCATGGAGTGTCTGGTCTCCATCGACGCCACGTCGAACCCCGCGACGGAGAACTCGCCCTCGATGTCCCGTGTGGTGAGGTCGACGCGGTTACGGAGGTAGTCGTGCACGTCGAGCAAGCCCTCGACGAGCTCGGTGGTTCCGGGCGGGCCGGCGACGGTGAGCGACTCCTCGCCCGCGAGCCACCGCGCCTTCAGGAGCGGCACGAGGTCGCTCACGTGGTCGGTGTGGTGGTGGGTGAGGAGGACGGTGTCGACGCCCTCGTAGCCCGTCGGGGTGGCGGCGAGTCGGTGGAGGACGCCGCTCCCGCAGTCCACTAGGAGCGTCTTCTCGTCGTCTTCGAGGAGGAGCCCGGACTGGACGCGTTTGCCGGTCGGCATCGCGCTTCCGGTTCCGAGGAAGGTGACGCGCATACCGCGTCTCGTGCGGGGAGAGAGAAAAGCCCTCTAGAAGTCGCTCGCGAACTCGACGTGACTGTACGTCAGGAGGTAGCCGTACGCGAGCGCCGCGACGCCCGCGACAGCCGCGCACATCGCCACCTGGTCGGTGTTCAGGCAGTCGAGCACGACGAACCCGAGCCAGACGGGCACGGCGTTCACGAACCCGCCGGCGAGCACGCCGCCCTCCGGGAGGAACTGGAGCGAGTAGTAGTACGCGAGCGGGTACAGACACCCGAGAACGAGGAGGTAGATGGAGAACGCGGCGAGCGCTCCCGTGATGCCCGCGATGTTCACGAACGGATCCGCTTCGTACCCGATAGCCGGTGCCACACCGTAGAGAACCAAGAAGTGCGCGATGACTCCGATGAGCCCACCGAACACCGCGCTGGCTTCGCCTCGCATACCCGTGCCGTCACGGCGGCGAACCAAGAACGTATCGGGTTAGAGGCTCGCCCACTCGACCATCCGCCGGTAGGTGTCGTCGGTTCGGAGCGCGTCCGCGTCCCCGACGAGCACCATCGCCTTCTTCGCGCGGGAGAGCGCGACGTTCAGCCGCCGATAGTCCTCGAAAATCGGGCTCTCCATGTCGTCGGACGCGACGAACGACACGAGAATTACTTCCTTCGACGACCCCTGGAAACGGTCGACGGTGTCCACGGCGACCCCCTCGGGGACGCGCCGCCCGATTTCCGTGACCTGCGCGCGGAACGGCGCGATGACGCCGATGTCAGCGGGGTCGACGCCGGCGTCGAGGTAGGACTGGACGAGTTCGGTGATGCGTTCGGCTTCGACGGCGTCGGTGTGCGCGGCGTCCGTTCCCTCGACGTGCTCGAACCGAACGCCCTCCGGGACGCCGGTGACACCGATGTCCGCGAGCGACTGTCCCGCCACGTCCGCCGTCGCGGGCCGCAACTGCCCGTCGTAGAACTCCGTCGAACTGAACGCCTGAATCCGCTGCGTCATCCGGTACTGCTGGTCGAGCATCACACCCGCTTCCGGGTGTTGCTCGATGAGCCGCTCGAACAGGGACTCGGAGAGCCGGCCGCCTGAGCGCACGACCGGCGGCAACTGCTGGTGGTCGCCGACCAGCACGAAGCGGTCCGCGCGGTTCGCGGCCGCGAGCGTGTCCGGTTCGGTGAGCTGTGACGCCTCGTCCACGAGCGCCACGTCGAAGTCCTGCGAGCGCAGGATGCGCGACCCACACGTCGCCGTCGTCGCCGCAACCACGTCCGCGCACTCCAGTTTCTCCGCTTGCTCGCGTGGGTCGCCCGACTTCGACAGGCGGTAGGTCTGCATGTCCTCGCGCACGCCCGATTGCGTGCCGACCCGCACGATGTCCTCGAACCCTTGGTCTTCGATGGCTTCGAGCGCGTTGTCGACCGCGCGGTTCGTGAACGCCGACAGCAGCACGCGCTCGCCGCGCTCGACGAGTTCGCGGACGATGCGGGCGATGGTGTACGTCTTCCCCGTCCCCGGCGGCCCGTGCACGAGCGCGAAGTCCTCCGCGTTCAGCGCCCTGTTGACCGCGGCGTTCTGCGCGTCGTTGTTGTCGATGAACGTCTCCGTCCCTGACTCGAACCCGGGGTTCTCGCGGTCGAACAGCACGTCGCGGCGGCGCTCGTCGGACTTCAGGACGAAGTCGTGGAGCGCGGACAGCATCCGGCTCACGTTCAGGTCGCTCGGGTACACGTCGAGCCGTCGGAGTTCGACCGGTTCGTCCGTCGACACCACCACCGCGTCCGCGTCAAGTCGTTCGACGCGCGCCATCTCCGCCGTCCCGTGCACGGGGTCGCCGTCGTTCGCGAGCACGCGGTCACCCTCCCGAATCTTCGAGGTCGCCGCGGACGGCCGGTTCGCCGTGAGCCGCCACCGCCCGTCCGGGAGTTCCTCCCGGTCGGCGGGTTCGAGACCGACGATGGCGCGGTCGTCGTCCGCGCGTTCTTCAGGACTCTGCTTCCAGAGTTTCGCGTACTCCCGGTGAACCTCGCGGCGCTCGGCCTCGATGGCGTCGTAGAGGTCGTCGAAGTACTCGCGCTCCGCCTCGGGGAGTTTCCTCCCTATCTGGCCGGCTTTCGACTCCTGGCCTAACCTCCCGGAAACGACCATGCAGGCGTCCTGCTCGAAGCAGTACTCGCACTTCGCGTTCCCCTCGTAGCCGGTCGGCGTCGTCTCAGCGGCTTCGAGCGCGGCGAGGTGGTTGCGGGTGCGCACCACGAACTCCAGCAGTCCCTTCCCGATGCTGAACTCCTTCGCGGGGCTCAGGTCGCCGCTCGCCTCGTTGCGCGCCACCGCGGCGTTCTTCGTGTAGAGGAGCGTCCCCGTGTCCGCGGGCACGCCGCGTTCCGAGAGCAGGAGCGCGTAGCACGCGGCCTGAATCTTGTCGTGGAAGCGCGGGTCGCGGTTCGTGTTCTTCCCCGTCTTCAGTTCCACGGGCATCCCGCGGCGGATGGCGTCACAGCGGCCCTTGATGCCGAACGTGTCCGACACCAGCGTGTACTCCGAGCGCCAGTCGTCCTCCTCCGTGAGCAGGCCTTGGTTCAGCCAGCCCTCGATGGCCGCCGCGTTCTGCCGCACGTCCTCCCGCACCTCGTCGAACTCCTTGTCCAGTAGACCGAGTTCGAGACCCGCCTCGCGGACGCGCTCGTCGATGGCGTCGTCGAGGTCACGACCTCGAAGGAGGTCGCCGAACACCTCGTGGACGATAGTTCCCTTCGTCACCGCGTACTTCAATGGGAGCGCCTGTAGCTTCGAGAGGTAGTACTGGCGCGGACACTGTACGAACTCCCGGATGTCGGTGACGTTCACCAGGAACTCGGGTTCGACGACCACGTACGACTCCTTCCCGGTCGCGTACTCCGTCTCGCCCGCGTACTCGCGCTCCTCCGCGTCCGTCACCACCAACTCCATGCCCGACGCGAGGTACTCCGCCGTCTCCGTCCACTTCCCCCACAGCGACACCTCGCGGAACGACGACTCCTCGCGGAGCGTCACGTCCAGCACGTCACGCTCGCCGTACTGCGTGCTCACCGACCGGACGTCCCCGACCTCCGCGACCTCGCCCCGAACGTTCACACGCACGATAACGGCGGCGCGAGAAAAACGCTGTCGCTCCTACGAGTCGTCTGTTCGGATGCTGTCGCCAAATCGCCCGCTACCACGTCCGCGAAAGCCCGCTCGCCCCCTTTCGAATTCCCGCCCATTGGTTGGCTCGCAGGGTGAAACGCGTGGGGTGCCGGTCTGTGAAACGTGACGTGTCAGATTGGTGTGCGTGAACTGGACCGCGGGCGAATCGGATGGCCGAGTCGCGCAAGGGTTGGATGGCGATACGCTTACCGTCGTCACGCTGTAACGCGAGGGTATGCGAGTCCGTGACTGGAAGGACATCGTGGAGGACGTCGTGGACAGCGGCGCGGACCCGAACGGCTGGCGGGCCGTCGCCGGGGACCGCGCTGGGGGCGTCGGCGAAGACCTCTACCTCGGCCACCCGAGCGCGGGCGTCTACCAGCTGAAGACGTACGCGAAGAACCCCTACGAGGTGCAGGGTGCGGGAGCGCGAGTCGCGCGGCGGCTGGACGACGAACTCGACTCGTTCTTCCCGGAGAAGACCGGCGGCGGGTTCGCGGTGCAGTCCCCGCCGGAGG
>Ga0207813_100580_pt1 | contig 18589 bp, 39 predicted proteins | sample A23E3SouthBayCA_2_FD_187730 | JGI IMG/M metagenome (GOLD analysis project Ga0207813, IMG submission 187730) | Aerobic enrichment media microbial communities from Eden Landing Ponds, California, USA - A23 E3 (4) (SPAdes) | ecosystem: Environmental > Aquatic > Marine > Unclassified | place... | reverse complement strand
GCGCCGCGTCGTCGCCGCTCAACGCCGCCGCCCGCCCGTGGAGGTCGTCCACGAGCTCCGTCACGTCGTCGGTCATTGGTGGTCAGTGGCGGCGAGCGCGCAAAAACGATTCGGGAGAGACGCTGCTCTAGTGAGGGTGATAACGCGGAGAAACGGGAGTGGGCCAGTCCGGCGCACCGTCCGAGGTCCGCACGCCGGCGAAGTATCCACCAGCCGAACCCCCGGCTGAGCGGGGTGATTCGGCGTGACCCTCCGTTTCTGCCCCGATTGTGGGAGTCGTCTGAAGCCGTCGACGTCACCGGGAGGTATCCCGCGCCGCGTCTGTCCTGAGTGCACGGGCAACAGTCCCGGGGTGGGTAGCGCATGACGGGACCTGACCCCGTCGCAGTCGTGCTGTCGGACGCGCAGCGCGAAGCGTTCCGCGCCTGCCGTGCGCCCGGCGAGATGCCCGTGAGCGAGTTCGCCAGTGAGACCGAGCGCGTGAAGGGCACCGTCGGCAACCATCTGGGGCGCGCCGAAGACAAGCTCGCGAACGCCGCCAAAGAGTTCGCGGGCGCGGCGACGCCGGTCGACTTCGAGACCGAGTGCGAGCGTCGCTCGACGAGCTGGGAGCGCGCCGCGCCGATGGCCGACGACACCGAGATTCGCAAACTCAACCGCTTCACGTGGGTCGTGCAACTCCCGGACGGACAGGCCCACGTCTGTACGCTTCTCCGGCGCGGAGACTACTTTGCGGGCTGGTGCGACTGCCGAGGCTTCGAGTACAACGACGGGCCGTGCGCGCACCTCTGCACGCTTCGACAGGCCGCCTACGTCCACGTGAAGGACGAGAACGGCGACCGCGTTCGTATCCCCGACACGGACGCGACGAGCGGGCGCGCCGTGACCGACGGCGGCGAGGTCGTCGAGCACGCCGCGGGCTCAGATGGGCGTACCTTCGGTCGCCCGGAGGGCCAGCTATGACGAGTAATATTCGGGGTGACTCAGTAATAACTACTGAGTCGCCAAATTCGGGCGCGTCAGCACTCGCAGACGGGTACGGCACGCCAGTATTACCGCCCCTCCCCGTGCCGACCTACGGATTATATCGTGTGTGCCCGTCCGAGCACTCGCGATATTGTGCCCCCCGAAGGGGGGCTGCGCGCGGACGCGCCCGCGTAGGCCGGGGGTGGTCGGCGTGACGACGCACACGTTCTCGTCGAGCGACGACGACCTCGACGCGTACCTCGCGGACGTCGACAACAAGTCGGAGACGATTCGTGAGGCGCTGCGGATGTACCGGCTTCAGCGGGAGGGCGTCGAGGACGAACGGCTGACTGACTCGCAGCGCGCCGCGTACACGTGGCTGCGGGAGCGCGTCGGCGTCGACGGGAAGCTCGCGCTGGGGCCGGCGAAGTCGGAACTGGCGCAAGTGCTGTCGCTGAAGAAGGGGCTGGTGAAGCAGACGGTGCTGCAGCCGCTGGACCGGCACGGGTACATCGACGTTTCGCCGCGGATGCACGACGTGGTCGTGACGGTGCGGCCACCGGACGTCGTCGAGGAGCCCGAGGAGGCGGTTGCGGAGCCGCCGGAGCCCGACGAACCGGAGAGTGCGCGCGACCGTCTCGAAGCACTTGCAGCGGCCGGCGAGGAGGTGTCGCAGAGTGCCGACTGAGGAAGACGGCCGTGCTATTCAGCACGAGCTTCTCATCGAGTGGTACGCTGAAGGCGTGGCGAAGGCCTTCCACCTCCCTGATGACGACGGCGAACCCCTCTGCGGGGCTGAGGGAGACGAAGCCGAGATAACTGGCCCACACACGTGCAAAATCACGTCCGAGAACAAAGGTCGACTCTGCGGGGACTGTGGTGTCGGTGAAGCCGTCGTCATCCGTGTCGACAATGACCGCCCCGTGAAGAGCATCTACGTCGTGCTCGGTGAGGCTGGGAATCCACTCCGGGCTTTCGAAAGCCGTGAAGATGCCGAGGAGATAGTTGAACGGTGGCGTCAGCCGCCAACTCGAATCCACGGCAACATTGAAGAAATCGACCTCATCGGGGAACCGCCGGCTGGCGACCTCGTGGACCTCGGAGAAGCGGAGATGATGCCGCGATGACCCGGAGTGAGGACTTCACGCGGTTCGGGAGGGTCGCACGATGACGACAGTCTACTCTCTCCGTTCGCTGACGCGCAGCCAGCGTGAGAAGCTCGGTCGCGCCGACGCCGATGTCGTCGCAGAGGAGCTGGCCGCCGAAGAGTACGGGCTCGTGCATCGGCCGAACGAGAAGTTCTGGTACGACGTCCGCGCGGCGTCGAGGGAGTCGCGGCCGACAAAAGGCGAGGTGAAGAGCGCGCACCGGCGCGTTGGCGAGGACTACCCGGCCGCCGGTCGGTTCCGCGTTCGTCGCGACCAGCATCGTTCGCTGACCGCGAGCGACGCGCAGGGGACGGCGTGGTACATCTTCGTGCTCTTCGACGAGGAGGCGGGCGAGGTCGTCGTGCAGCGGCGGCGGCCGTCGACTGTTCGGAAGCTCGTCGAGGAGCGCGGCGGCTGGAACGACGCCGGTCACGAGGAGTTTGACGAGCAGCACAAGCTCCCCATCGACGAGGTACTCGACTGATGGCGTCCGGGAATTGGGGGAGAACCGGACGCGGCGGTTCCGAGAATCAGGGGGAAGTCGGAACCAAACCCCCGAATCCCGCGGCAAATCGCCGTCGAGACACCCCGTTTTCGGCCCGCGAAACCCGGAGAAGTTCCCGAAACTCTGCATTCAGGAAATCACGAAACCATGATGACCGAAGATTACCCCGAGAAAGATGGACGTCTCGTTTGGCTGAACCGCGATGAAGTCGACCGGCTACTCGACGTAGCGGACGGCCCGCTTCAGCGCGTCGCGTTCCGACTCGGTTCCGAGTGTGGGCTCCGCAGCCACGAGGTCGTGGACGTGACCCCGTCCGATGTCGTGGACACGGACGCGGGCAAGATGCTCGTTGTCCAGAGAGGGAAGGGCGACAAGCAGCGCGAGACGCCCATCCCGGACAGCCTCGCCGACCTCGTCGAGTTCGCCGCGAGCTACGATGACGCCGACGCTGACGACGTACTCGTCGACGTCACAACGCGCACGCTCCGGAACTGGACCGAGAACGCCCGCGACCAACTCCTTGAGGAAACCGACGAGACTCGATGGGAGTACGTCACGTTCCACGACCTCCGGCGAACGTGGGCCGGTCAGCTTGCGAATCGCGATGTCGACGAGACGGTCGCACTCCGATGGGGCGGCTGGAACGACCTCGACACCTTCCTTCGGCACTACCGCGGCGAAGCGACAGCTGCGGCGCAGCGTCGCGAGCGCGACAAGGTCGACTGGCTGTAGCTCACTCCGGCGCTCGTTTTCGAGTCTTCTTCTGTCGCGTGTTGGTGGCTAAGTTAATTGTTTAATAATTAACAGGTACTAAGGTGCATATACCCGAATCACGGTCTGTCGTGCCGACTACAGAGACTATCCACGAACCAGACGGCAGCATCGTTCGCCGCGTCACCCTCGACGACGGCACCGAACACGATTTCGACGTCTTCGAGGACGGCGTCGACGTTCCCGAGCACGCGTATCGGGGTGACGGCGAGCCGCCCGCGGAGGCGACGGCCGCGCTCGAGGAGTTCCTCGCCGAGTACCACGACGTCGACACCGGCGACGACACGGCAACCGACGACGGCGCCGTCGAGTCCGCCGTTGACGACGCACCGGAGTCGTACCAGTGACCGACGTCGAGCGCACTCGGCTCGAAGGCCGAGTATGGACGGCTCGCGTGCGCTACGCGCACAAATTCGACGACGACGCGGCCGCCGAGGAGGTCGACGCCTCGCACATCGCGCAGGGCGCGACCGCCCGGATGCGCGGCGGCCGCGTCGAGACCGTCGAAGTACCGGACGGCCAGCTCCGCGACGAGGACGACGTCGAGGACATCGCTCGCGCAGTGACCCGCGACCTGGAGACCACCCATGAGTAAGACCTTCCTGAGAATCACGAACGAAGACCTGATCATCGCGCTCGCGTACCTCGCCCACCGAGACGCACAGCGCGCGAAAACAACGGCGCAAGCGGCCAATAGTGGCGTTCGCCAAGTCGGCCACGAACTCGAAGAGCACCGGCAGGCGACTGAACCGGACTACCCGGAATCACTCGCCGAGAAGGCTGAGGAGGTTCGGGAGGCCGACGAGGAGGACCTGACCGACGTCGAAGACCTCGACGACGAGGACGAAAGCGAATGAGCGGGGGAACGTACACCCGCGAGGTCAACGGGAACCACGCCCTTCGTCTCGGTGACGTCCTTCGCGAGGTCGAGGACGTCGACGTCGGCGACGCTGTCGAGTTCACGGTCGAGAAGGTGCATCGCGATGGGGAGTAGCATTCTCGAAGCACTCGCGGCTGGCTTCGGGCGCGGACTTCGCGAGGTAGAGCACGCGGAACTCAAGCACGAGAAGGACAAGTTCGCCCGCGAGCGGAACCTGCTCGCGGTCGCGCTCGCAGCTCGGAACAGCGGGTTCGGCGGCTACTACTTCGCGGAGGACAGCGACGACTACCCGGTTGTATGGGCGGAACTCCCGAATCTCGGGGAGGACGTCGACGAGCGCTTCGACCGGGACGAACGCCTACAGGTGTCATGGCATGTCGACCCGACGGTCGCGGAACTCGTCGAGTCGGAGCTCCCGAACGAGGAACCGCCGCGCGGGTGGGACGGCCACGACCGCGCGGAGAAGAACCAGCGCCTCGTCGAGTTCGTCGAGCGTGCATGAGCGACCGCTACGCCGACGAGCCGTGCGCGTTCTGTGGTGAGCCGATGGACGACCACGAGCGCGTGAGAATCGAACAGGCCGACGGCCAGAACGCCTGGCGGCAGGAGTGCCCGACCGATGACTGAGGTCGAAGTCGTCACACCGCAGTTCGAACGAGAGGACGGCAAGGAGCCCGCGCCAGCGCCGGACGGTCGCGAGGAGTTCGAGAAGCTTCGCGACGCGGACGCCGACGCGCTCGAGGAGCTGGGGCTTCGGTCCTGGGACGGCGACCTCTACCTCTTCCCCGCGGAGTGGTACGACCACGTTCCGGAGGGCTTCGAAGTCACGAACATCCTGGGGGAGACGTCGGCGTTCTCGCAGTCGACGCACTCGGAGGACCGCCGCTTCGGCGCGCTCGCGTTCGGTGTCGAGGCTACGGAGGAAAACACGTGACCCGGGCGCGCTGTCCGGTCGACGAGTGCGACGTCGAGGGCGAGAAGAAGAGCGTGCAGCCCCACGTCGTGCACACCAGCGACGAGGCGCACGCCGACCTCGGTGCCGACGACGTCGTGTTCCTCGAGGCCGACCAGGAAGGCGACGACGGTGACGGCGATTCGGTGCCGCCAGCCGTCAACGACCTTTCAGAGTCGAAGAACGGGGGCGAGGAACCCGGTTCCGGCGACGTGAACCCCGGGGTAGACGGCGGAGAATCAGGGGAATCAGCGTCCGAGAAGGACGCGAACGGCGAAAGCGACGCGGAGAACATGGACGATTTGGAACGACAACGGGAGAAACTCAAGAACGGCGACGGTGGCGAATCGAAAGACGGCGAAGAGACACCGAGGGCGACCGACGAGGGCGACGACCCTTCGACGACGTCGTCGGCGGGCCTGCCTATCGGCCTGCCGTCCTTCGATACGACGACGCTGTTGATGCTCGGCGCGCTCGCGCTCGTGATTGTCGTCGGCTACCTCTACCTCCGCAGCGACGACGGCGAATCGAAGGACAGCGAAGAGCCAGCGGGGAGTAGCGTCGACGGCATCGGCGACCCCGACGAGGGCGACGAATCGAAAGACGGCGTCGACGCGGAGAGTATTAACGCGGACGACCTCGAAGGCGGCCTCACCTCAGAGTAATGCCTGAATCGACAGACAGCGAAGACCCCGAAGAACGCGAATCGAAAGACGACGTCGACCCTATCGACGACCCCAGCGACGACCCCGCGGAAGTCGAGGAATCGACGTCGACAGAGACCAACGAAGACGAATCCGACGAGCCCGACCTCGGCGACGAAGACATCGCCGACCTCGAAGCCATCGCCGACGACCTCGACAGCGACGACGAAGACGACGAATCGGAGGACGCTGAAGACGCCAGCAACGACGAATCGGACTCGTCGACGTCGTCGAGCAGCTCGTCGACGTCCTCGACGGACTCGTCGTCGTCGCGGTCGTGGGGGAAGATGTACACGAAGGGCGTCGTGAAGACGTCGGAGGCGCTCGTCGACGAGTTCGGCGACGATGACGCCGACCCGATCACCGAGGGCGACATCCACGACATGGAGCTGGACGAAGCCTTCAATAACTGGATCACGGAGAAGACCGGTCGGCCCGAGGAACTCTCAGACGGCCAGTGGGTTGCCATCGGGACTATGATACTTCTCGCCGGTAACGTCGCCGTCGAGACAGACGTTGTCGGAGATGCGCTCAGAGAGGTGATGGCCGATGTTTAGCGGGGGCATGGCCGAGAAGATGCAGGAGAAGATGATGCAGCAGGTGACGCCGTCGGACACGACAATCGGCGTCCGCGTCGCGAACATCCTCACGACCACCGAGTACGAGCTCTTCGCCGCGGTCGACCGGCTCGTCGAGGCCGCCGACGACGTCGACGGCGAGTTCCACGTCCCTGAAGAGATGGAGGCGCGTCGCGACCGGATTCTCGACGTCGCCGACGCGGTCGCCGCCCAAGAGTTTGAGGAGTGGTGGTGGGACAACTACGCTACCGACTTCGTCGACAACGCCGAGCACGCCCGCAAGTTCGCGGGAATTACGAAATCGGAGTGGCGGGACGCGATGGGGAAGATGGCCGACTACAAGCGAGACCAGCTCCCCGAGAGTCACCCCGTGCAGGGCGAGACGGACGCGCAGGTCGCCGCGCGCCGCGTCGAGGAACTCTTCGACGTCGACCTCGCGACGTTCGCGAGCGAAGTCGTCGAGTGGACGGCCGCCGAGCACGTCGACGCCATCGTCCGCCAGAACCTCCGGACGTCCACCGAGACCATCCATCAGGTCGCGGCCGCGCTTGAGGAGGGCGAATGACCTTGCCCTTCGCGAAAGCCATCGGGACCTACGTCGACGACGGCAAGGTGTATGCCGTCTACCGGAGTACGGGCGGCGGGTACAGTCACGAGGCGACCGGCCTCGAGGCCGGCGACGTCGACGAGGAACCGTGACCCACGCGCTCCTTGCGGCGAAGTCCGGCTGGGGGAAGTCGTGGTTCGCGCAACTGTACATCGAGCACAACATCGAGAACGTCGACTACGCGCTCGTTCTGGACTACTGCGACGAGTACCAGGGCATCGCCGACGCGGGCATGGCGAAGTGGATGGGCGTCGGCGACCAGGAGGCCGACGTCTCGACGGCCGGGTGGCGTGGGCTTCTCGAGGACAACGAGAAACTGATTCTCGCCCGGAAAGGCCTCCTACAGGAGGAATGGCGGGAAGTTTGCGCGAACGCGATCAAGGCCGCGCGCGACCTCGCCGACGCGGACTCGGAGACGACCGTGCTCATCGTCATCGACGAGTCGCACTTCGTCGCGCAACAGCAGGGCGCGTATCCGGACGTCATCAAGGGCGTGTCGACGACCGGCCGCGGCGAGGGCGTGTCGTCGATCTGGGTGACGCAGCGCCCTGCGGAGCTGGACAAGACCATCATCGGCAACATGATGATGTTTATCCTCGGCGGGTTCGGCTACGAGGGCGACCGCAACCAAATCGAGGGGTACATCGGATACAACGTCGACGCACACGACCCGTCGCTCAGTCACGTCAGCGGGCTTCCAGAGGCGTTGCACGTCGACGGCAAGCCAATTCCCCTCCGGAAGTTCACGGAAGGCGAGGGCGACGACGAGCACCTCGTCGGGAGCGAGTTCATCCGCAGCGACGACGCGGGCAACTTCGAGCGCGTCGACACGCGCGAGAAGTCGATGCAGACGACGCACCACGGGAACGAAGGCCACAACATCGAGAACCCATAGCGATGCCGAAGGGCCGCGAGGACGTCACCCTGTACGGCGACCGCGCCGAATACTTCCGCCAGGTGCGCGAGGAGCTTCGCGAGAAGTGGGGGTTCGAGCCGTCGAAGAGTCAGGTCGTCGCGTTCGCCCTCTCGAACACCGACCTCGACATCGACGAACAGCGCTAACTCGCCGACGGGCCACTCGCGGCCCGGCTGGGACGTTGCCCGCACTCTTCTCACGCGCTCTACGCCCGACAGACGGCGGTTCTCGCGTGGTCGCCCATGAAGGCACCCCCGTTAGGTCGAGATGCAGATGGCAAGCAACCTAACCGACAGTTTCGACGTCCTCATGGACGAGGACGAGTGGCTCGAAGCCGGCGCCGTATTCGTCGGCTTCATGGCTCCGACCGTCGTGCGAAACGTCCTCGAAGGGTCGCTCCCGTTCGATGCGCCCGACGGGGCGTACGGCGTCGCGATGATGGTCGGCGGCCAGTACGCGCCGATGTACAGCAATCAGATCAGTCTCGGTGGCGGCGTCTACGTCGCCGACAAGCTCGCCGAGCGCGCGGACCTGAAGCAGCGCGTGACGTCCATCGGGGGCGGTAGCTAATGACCCGGCAGCTTTCGAACGTCTCTGACGAGGCGACCGAGGTCCAGAACACGACCGGGCAGTTCAGTCCGGTCCTCGAGATTCAGCCCGACCGGGGGATGGCGCTCATCATCCTCGGCAACGTCAACTCCGGCGAGGAGGCCGGCATCCCGATCTTCGCGGACCTCCGCGACAGCAACGACGACCCGCTTCCCGTCGACTCGGGCATCCGCCTCGAGTTCCAGTCCAAGTCCGCGGACTCGCGGTCGGTCATCAGCCACCAGCACACGAACATCCGGAACTACCGGAACCTCAGCGTCGACAAGCAGCAGAACGTCGAGTACATCGACAGCATCAAGCACAAGCTGAAGAACACCGACGCCGCCCGCGAGGAGGGCCGCGTTCCGCAGGTCGAGGTTACAGACACGGACACGTTCTTCATCACCGTCGACTCCGACACGCAGATCGACTGGGCGAACAGCCGCCTCTACATCGACCGCAACGCCGTCCGCGAGGTCTAACATGGCGACTGCAAAGCAGGTCGCTCAGTACCTCGTACAGGTTCCGACGTCGACGAACCGCCTCCAGACCAGCGACTTCGACGTCTTCGACGGCGTCGCCGGCGAGCGGACGCTCATCGCGAGCTACCAGTTCGACCGCGCGGTCGCCCTGAAGGACGGCGCAACCTTCGACCTCGACCTCGTGGCCTACGAATCGGTCGCCACCGACTCCTCGGCGGGCAACCAGGAGACGGTGACGCTGTCGCACGACCTCGTCGAGTCGGACTCCATCCCGGACGACGTCGTCGTCTACGAGGGGAGTAGCGTGCTCGCGGTCGACTCGGTCGACTACGCGGCCGACCAGATCACCGTGACCCCCGCGAACGCCGACAGCACGCTGCACGTGTTCTACGCGAGCGGCGCGCAGGCTGTCGTCGAGGTCGAGAAGACGAGCCCGGGCGGTGTCAGCGAACGCCTCGAGGAGGCCGACGTCGGCCTCGTGAACCAGCGCGACCAGAGCAAGACGCCGCTGCGCTTCGACTTCGAGCACCCCCTGCAGGGCGTCATCCCGCAGGACTGGACGCTCGACGTCTACGTCAACGCGCCCTACGTCATCGCATGGTCGGCGGCCGGCGGGGATGCTGTCCCGACGAACCAGCTCGCGTCGATCCCGCTGGAGCGCAGCGAGCAGGTGCTCAGCGAGGAAATCGAGGACACTATCGCCGCGGTCGCGGCGACGCGGTAATCCACCATGGCGGGTGGATTGTCCAGCGCGCCCGCCGGCGGTACCGGGACCTATCACACGATGTCGCCGACGGCGGGCCCGCAGGGGTACGTCGACGCCGGCGACGTCGTCGCGATGGCGCAATCGCAGCCCCAGCCACAGACCGGGGGTAACTCTACGCAGAACGGTCAGGCTGGCCTGCAGACGGACGTCGAGACAACGAACGTCGGCCTCGAGAGCCATCTCGACTCGTTCTTCAACTCGTCGGGGTGGACGCGCGAGGACGTCCTCGTCATCGCCGCGGCACTACAGATCGGTCTCTGGCTGGCGTTGCTGTACCTCGAGGTGACCGAATGAAGGTCAACGTCGGGGACAAGACCGAGATGGACGACCGCGAGCGCAAGAAGGCGCGCGAGGAAGCCGGCTTCGAGGTCGATGCGGAATGATGCCGATCCCGCTTCCGGACGAGGGCGACGTCCCGATTCAGGAGGCCGCACAGGTCGCCCTGAACCCCGGGGAGAAGGTGACGGTGACCATGACCCCGGAGACGTCGGGCAGCCAGCACAAGGTCCCGATTGTCGCTATCACGAAGCGGAAGGGCTCGAGCTACGAGATCGCCGTCGACGGCACCAACCGCTTCGGCCCGTCGCCGATCCCGCCGACGGACATCGACGACGTCGACGCGACGTTCATCCCGGCGCTCGACATGCAGAGCAAGCTCGAAACCGAAATCAAGGACTTGCGTGCGAGCGGCGGCGAGCGCACGTATTTCGTCCAAGTCATCGGCTGGGAGGCCTAACTCATGGCACTTGAAACTGAGACCGAAGTTGGCGAGCTACGGCGCGTACAGGACGGCGACGGCAACAAGGTGCCCCCGGCGAACGAGCAGGTGCAGCGGGAGATCCGCAACCAGGGCGCCAACCACGACGACGTCATCGACGAACAGTTCGCCGTCGACGAAGCCGGCGTCGCGGAGTCCCTCCCCGACCAGCCGGTCCCGGACGGCGTCTCGGTCGCAATCACGTATGACCCGTCCAACAACGGCGTGGTCTTCGTCGGCGACGGCAGCCCGAGCTTCCCGCTAACGGACGTCGGGCAGGGCGTTGAGATGCGCGTGAGCAACCTCAACGCGCTCAGCGTCGAAGCACCGAACGCGGGAGATGGCGTCCGGTACCTCGTCGAGGTCGATAGCTAATGGCGAGCTACACCGGCGGCGGGACGTCCGGACCTGACTACGTGCAGCCCGGCGAGCCCGCGGACCCGGACCCGCTGGAGACGTGGTACGATACGGACGCGGACCCGGATGGCGACGGCACCGAGCAGGGCGAGTACCTCATCTATGGAACTGACGGCTCGTGGCACTCGACGACCGTCCAGTCCCATCGTGCGCTCCGCGACGTTGTGGAGGACGCCCATCACAACCCGGTTAGCGTCGAGGGTCCGCTCCGGCTGTCCAGCGGGCAGGTCTTGGACCTCGCCGCCAGCGATGGCCTGACGCTGGATGCAGACGGCAAGCTGCGAGTGGCCGCCAGCAGCGTCACGGAGTCGATGCTGGCCGTCGACGTGGCGACGCAGGACGCGCTCAACAGCCACACGTCGGACACGAGCAACCCGCACAACGTCAGCGACGACCAGACGGGCGCAGCGGACGCGCTCAACAGTCACGAGAGCGACACGAGCAACCCGCACAACGTCAGCGACGACCAGACGGGCGCAGCGGACGCGCTCAACAGCCACGCACAGGCGTCTAACGCGCACCACAGTCAGACGACCGAGGCGGCGGACCTGTCGGACGTGTCCGCGGACTCGGACCCGTACGCCCACCACAAACCCCCCCAAGAGGAGGGAGGGGCACCCGCTCGCGAGTATGCTGGAGATTACGGGTATGGGGCTATCCTCGTGCCGTTTTTCCGCAATAACGCCGACGGCACGGTCGAGATGGGGCTTTATAATCTCGATGCCGACGAGGTGGCGTCAGATACTGAGTCGCTCCCGACTGACCTCGCCGAGAATCGGCTGCTCGGCGTGACTGCATCGAACGACCAAGTTGTGCTGGACCAGTTCAGCGTGACCCATGAGTGAGTTAGTTACTGGCATCCATGAGTTCGGACCGTTTAACGTAGAGAACACGCTTCGTCGTGTACAGATTACCGGAAATAGTCATCCCGGCTATTTCGGCGACGGAGACACGCCGTTCGGTGGCGACGTCGTCGGGGACATCTACCTGACACAGGAGCCGTCGGGCAACCCACTTGACGAGGGGCGGCAAGTCGGGTCCGTCGATGTCGATGCGGACGCTGGCGGCGGCATCGTCAACAGCGACTACATCGAAATCGACCCGAGCAAGCTGGACCCGAGCAAAGAGAAAGCGTACCTGTATATCGCCCGGGGTGGGAAGACTGATTTCCTCGGCAATGCGTTGGTTAACGCTCCCGATGGGTTTGACCCGTTGGGCGACCGCGACGAGTCGGTGGTGCCGGATGAGTCCCACGAGGAGACGCCGGACCCGGCCGACCAGCCGGGGCTCGTCCACGCCGACAACGAGCAGGGCTACGCGCTCGCGCCCAGCATGGAGGACGATTACTCGGACGCTGACGCCCTCATCGAGGACGCTCAGGACGGCACGCTGGACCAACTAAACGAGGACAGCGGCGACAGCGGAGGATTAGGGTCCGAGTCGTCGACCGACTCGACTACATCGGATAGTTCGGGTTCAGACTCAACTGCATCGGATGGCTCGATGAGCGCGTCGAGTCCGTCGGTGGGGTCGCGGGAGATCGCCGCTGGCGGCGCGGCGGCTGTCTTCCTTGCAGCCTACTACTACACGTCATGACTGCCAAGATTACGGCCCTTGAGGGCCGCACGACGACGGATGGAGGGATCGCATAATGGGACTCGGTGAAGGTACGGACGCCGGCATCGACGAACAGGTCGAGCAACAGCACGAGGACATCACGGGCGCGAACTGGGTGCCGATTGAGGACCTCAACACGCCCGCCGACGCCCAAGAGTTGCTGTCGAGGGACGCTCGCCTCTACTCTGAGGAGGGCGATGAGGTTGGTGACCCCCAGCAGTACGTCGACGAGGCGATGGAGACGGTGACTGATCCGGAGTTGAACTCCGACCTCGAACCCGAGCAGGACAACGACCCCGATGACTTCGAGCAACCGGACTCGTCGGGCTCGTCGTCGCAGTCCAACGGGGACGACTACCAGCTGTCCGCTGGCGACCTCCAAGGACTCCTTGGATCGGGCGACGAGGGCGGCAACGAGGACAACGGCCAGTCCAACGGCACCACGCCCATCGTAATGCCCTCGAGCGGTGGCGGCAGTAGCGACATGATGATGCTCGGGGCGGCCGCCGCGGTCGCAGCCGCCGCCGCGTTCGCGATGACGAGGTAGTCGATGGGACTACTCGGCGGTCTCTACGACGACGCGGCAGGGCTCGCAGACCACGCCGCTGGCTCGACGGACGAAGCCGTCGGCGGGGCGGTCGACAGCGCGACTGATTTCGAGTGGACGGGCCTGCCTGGAGCGCCGGACGCCGAGCCCGACGGCGAGACGCCCGACGACCTTCCCCCGACTAGCTATGTCGACCCTGGCGATTACGGAGTCGACGACGTCGGCGGGAACGAGGGGACGGGGCCGTCTATCGTTGACTCGACGCCGGTGACGCTCGACGAGAACGGCGCCGGCATCGACATCGGCGAGACGCTCGGGCTGCCTGACGTCCCGTGGAAGCTCGTCGGCGCGGCTGCCGGCATCGGTGTCGCGCTCTGGTTGCTGCGGCCCTACGCGGGGCTCGCGGACTCCGCGACCTAACCCGCGATGGCGGACTTCAGCGCGGGCGCCGTGATGGCGATGCTCGGCGTTGTCGAGGCGACAGTAATCACTCTCTGGCTACGGATCGACGCCACGAAAGCCGACGAGGAGGACGTCGACGACGTCGAGGAGACCGCGGAGGACGCGCTCGAGAAGGCGCGGGCGGTGAAGCGCGACGTTGGGCGTGTTGAGCGTCGCGTCGAGGATGCGATTGCAGACGGCGGTGAACGTGACCCATGACTTCTGAGAACAACAGCAGTAGTCCGGAGTCGGCAGTAGAGCCCGTGTCTGAGGAAAGCGCCGGCGGTGGCGTCGACGTCGACGACGGTGATTCGTCGACGTCCTCGACGCGAATCAGGTGGAAGTACACGAACGACGTGCTCGCGTTCGTGATTTTGACGGCGCACATCGGTGTGCTCGTCGCGTCGCTGCGCTACGGCTTCGACGTCCCGCAGGCCGCCTGGCAAGTGTTCGTCCTCGAGGTCGTCATCGCGGCGACCTGGACGTTCGGCCCGGGGACGCTTCGCGCGGCTCGCGACGCCTGGAAGGGTGACTCGTCTAGTTCGTCGACGTCCGAACGGCGTCCTCAGTAGATGCCCGCCTTTCCGGTTATCGACGTCGTCTCGCGAGCGCTCCGGCACTTCCCCTACGAGGCCATCCCGGACGGCGCGGTGATGGCGCCGCACCACGTCTACATCGGGCTGTGCGTGGTCGCGCTCGCGCTGTGGACTGTGGGCGACACCTACCGCGAGGAGCCGACCGTGACGGCTGTGGGCGCCGTCTCGGTGCTGTTCGGGTTCTTGTTCACCTGGCGGTGGTACCCGGAGGTCGGCGCCGCGTTCTCGGTCGCGGGCGTCGCGCTGATGCTCGTCGCGTCACTGTGGCCGGCCGCGTCGACCGTCGCGAGAGCGTGGGCGGTCGCGGAGCGCGTCACGAGCGCAGTCGCGAGCCCCGAGACCGTCCGCCGGCTGTGGCCGACCGGCGAGTGGGCGCCCTACCAGCTCCGGTATCGGGCGGCCACCGTCGTCGGCGCCGCGGTCGCGACCGACGACGTCGTCGAGCACGCCTTCGGCGTCGGCACGCCGCTCGACGGCATCTGGATGCACTACATCTACCCCGTGGTGTCCAGTCTGTGACCCGCAACGACGTCGAGGACCCGGACGCGTTCGCGGACGACCGCGCCTAATTTTTCGCAGTCCGACACTTCTAAGGTGGTTTCATCCGTCCGACGAGTCGTGCAACTCAATCGGCGTGCGTTCGTAGGGGGAGCCGCCGCGCTTACTGCCGGACTCGCCGGCTGTACTGATGATGCAACGACTGATAGCAGCGGTGGGGCTGAACCAACGACAGAGGCTCCAGATACAGTGGTGGACGGCGGGGTAGAAGATGAAGGGGTGGAGGTCGACATAGAAGAGCAAACGATAGAGACGCCAGAGCCGACGACACAACGCGTCGAAGAGGACTGGGTTGATAATAACGTGACTGTCCTCGAAGATGAGTTCAAGCATATCACTTGGGAGTTAGAGGAGTCGTGGGAGATCGAATACGAGTTCATCGTTCGTGACGGGCCCGCCGTAGACGTCTTTATCGTTGCAGATTCCGAGTTTGAGCACTTTCGGCAGGGAGAGCGCTTCAAGTACTACGGGGAGACGCTCGATTCTGGCGGTGGGTCAGATACGGTGACGCTGGAGCCGGGCAGCTATCACATGGTTATCGACAACTCCGAACTTGTGAAAGCGCAGCCGCCGTCTAATCTCGATGACGACCCCGCTGAAGTCGAGATTCAGGCGACACGCCGGGGAACGTAGCGGCCTACTTTCCTCGCAGAACGCGGTCGACGGTCGGCCACGGTCGGAAGCGCGCGTCTATCTGGCCGTCGAGGTACTGCGCGCCGTCAGTCGTCAGTTCGTAGGCGTCGCCGTAAATCGGCTCGATGAAACGGATGTAGTGGAGCATCTGGCAGCGCTCGGAGATATGGCCGCTACTGGCCGTGAAACGGCTATGCCGGGCCATCATCGACGGCGTCGCCCATCCGTGCTCGTTGATGTATTCGAGGATGCGCTCGTCGAGCTGCTTCATCCAGAAGGCGGACTGCCTCATGGTACTCATGCCTGTTCGGAGTCACCCGTCGCGGTGGGTCCGTTACTCGTTTCTGGCACTTCGTCGGGCGCGTCCTCGGAGGTGTCTATCTCGCCTTCGAGGTACTTCTCGCCGCGCTCGGTAATCGTGTAGACGCCGTTCCCGAGGTCGTTCAGAAGCCCGTGCTCGACGAGCTTCTTGCAGCGCTTCGAGATGTAGCTTCCCGTGTAGCGGACATACCCGCTGTCAGCCATCTCCCCCGGGCTCCCGGAGCCGTTTTCGCGGATATATTCGAGAATCCGGTCGTCTGCGAGCACCATCCAGTCGCCCGAGTATCGCATTATGGCTTAGTTAATTATTTACGAGACTTTTTAGTACCGATTAGGTCGGTTTAGAATTTTCTAGGGCCTTGAGACTGCCCCAGTCTAATACGACCTAGCGCAAACTATATGACCTAGCGGTTAATTGTGTAACAACGCATGCCACGTAGAAGCCTATCGGTGACCGTCTCGATGCCCATCGAGATGGACGAGCAAATCGCTGAAGAGGCAGAGAAACGCGACATGACGTACTCGAAGTACGTCCGGACCGCGTTACGGAATCAGATTGGAACGCCGTTCGATCCGTCGGATGTCGACCTGGTGTCTGACGACAGTGACGTCCGCGAGGCACAGAAGGGGGGCGCCTAACATGTCCAGTGCTCCGGCTGCCCCCAGTTCGGACGAGGAGGGCGGCGAAGATAGTTCTGACGACGGCGAGGTGGGTCCATGAGCGACGCCGAGGACCGCGAGGCGTTCGCTCGCGCCAGCAACGTGCTTGACCGCGAGGAGATGGCCGCGCGCGTCGAGAGTGAACAGTACATCAAAGAGACCGCCAGCTGCGGCCCCGGCCTTCAAGTGGTCCAGAGCGAGGCGGCTACAGACAAGAACACGTTCACCGACCTCGTGGAAGAGTGCGGCTGGTACGTCGCTGTCTACGAGAATCGGACGCCCAACGACCACGTCGTTCTCATGCCGCTCCCGGAGGTCGAGCAGCGATGAGCGCCAAGTGCTGGCGTCAGGTCTCGGCTGTCGACCGCGCCGACGACCGCGACGAGGTCGCCAAGCGGATGGCGAGGACGCTCGACGACGACCACCGCGTCGTCGAAGTCATCCGCAACGGGTCGCCGAACCCGCGGATAGAGGCTCGCGTCGACCACTCCGATGTTCCGATGAACACGCCCGTCGCGCGCTTCACGAATCAGGACGCCGCACAGGCGATCGCCGACCAGTTCGCCGAGTCGGCGTTTCGCGTCGTGTACGTCTACGGCCGTGGCGAGTACCTCATCGAGGAGGTGCACGAGGCGTGATTTGTCCGAACTGCGGCCGCTGGACTACCCGAGCCCACTACGACAAGGACACCGAGACCTGCGCGAACTGCAACCCCAACAGGAGGAACGAATGAGCGCGACCGTGCAGACCGGCGGGAGTTACGACTGGTGGGCGCTCTACGACGCGCGTGTCGGCCTCACGAAGGCCGAGCGGAGCGCGCTCATCAAGGTCGAGTACCACGACTTCGGCGTCCGCGAACTCGCGCGCAAGACCGAGCGCTCGCCGGGGACCGTTGGGAACCTCCTACGGCGCGCTCGGGAGAAGCTCGACGACGCCGAAGACGGTCCCGCCATCGCGGACGGCGGGCTCGTCGACGTGGAGCCGCGGGAGGCCATCGAGATGTACTTGGCCGACCGCGCGCCGGAACTCCGCGACTCGACGCTCGAATCCCACAAGTACCGGCTGACCTCGTTCGCGTCGTGGTGCGAGTCGGAGGGCATCGAGTCGCTGGCGGAGCTGACCGGCCGCGACCTGCAGGCGTTCAAGCAGATGCGGACGCCGAAGGTCGCCCCGCAGACGCTACAGAGCCAGATGAGCACGCTCCGGCAGTTCTTCCGGTTCGCGGAGAGCATCGAGGCCGTGCCGTCGGACTTCGCGGGGAAGGTGCGCGTGCCGAGCGTCGAGCAGACGGCTCGCGGGACGCGCGTCGACCGCGACCGCGCGGAGGCCATCCTCGACTACCTCGGCACCTACGAGTACGCCTCAAGGCATCACGCGCTGTTCGCGTTGACGTGGCACATCGGGTGCCGCATCGGCGGGCTTCGCGCGCTTGACCTCGACGACCTCGCGCTCGACGACGACGAGCAACCCCACGTCAAGATTCGGCACCGCGACGACACCGACACGCCGCTGAAGAACGGCGACGACGGGAACCGGAACGTCGCGCTCAAGGAGTGGTGCGCGAGCGTGCTCCGCGACTACATCGACGAGCGCCGCGTCGACACCACCGACGACCACGGCCGCGAGCCGCTCTTCACGACGAAACACGGCCGAATCTCGGAGGGCTACGTTCGGCGCGAGTTCTACAACGTGACCCATCCCTGCATGGTCGCGGAGTGCCCGCACGACCGCGACGAAGCGGAGTGTCCGGCGCTGAACGGAGAGCCCTCGAAGTGCCCGAGCAACCGGCCGCCGCACGACGTGCGCCGTGGGTCCATCAGCGACCACCTACAGCGCGGCTGGCCCATCGAGGACCTCGCGGAGCGTGTCAACGCGACGCCGCGAGTGATTCGAGCGCACTACGACGTCCGCACCGAGCGCGAAGCGATGCTTAGCCGCTCAGACCTTCTAACAGAGGAATCCAACGCATGACGCCACCACGCAACCCACCACGTCCACCAGCAGGACCGACCGCCACCAGTTTCACTGAACAACCAAACAACGAGAACCGGGAGAAGACGGCCGGAACGTGCGAAATCTCAGTGGGCCAGTCCGGATTTGAACCGGAAGCTTCCACCTTATCAGAGTGGCGCTCTACCTAATTGAGCTACTGGCCCGAACGCATCCCGACGTTTGCCGC
>Ga0207813_100578_pt1 | contig 18678 bp, 23 predicted proteins | sample A23E3SouthBayCA_2_FD_187730 | JGI IMG/M metagenome (GOLD analysis project Ga0207813, IMG submission 187730) | Aerobic enrichment media microbial communities from Eden Landing Ponds, California, USA - A23 E3 (4) (SPAdes) | ecosystem: Environmental > Aquatic > Marine > Unclassified | place... | reverse complement strand
GCACCCTACGAACCCGAACTCGGCGGCTTCGAGGACGTCCCCGAAGCCGACGACGAGCCGGTCGCAAAGACCGGGACGACGACCGTCGGCATCGCGACTGACGACGGCGTCGTGATCGCCACGGACAAGCGCGCCAGCCTCGGCGGGCGCTTCGTCTCGAACAAGAACGTCCAGAAGGTCGAGCAGATCCACCCGACTGCAGCCCTGACGCTCGTCGGTAGCGTCGGCGGTGCACAGTCGTTCATCCGCTCGCTTCGCGTCGAGTCGAACCTCTATGAGGCACGACGGGACGAGCCGATGAGTATCCACGCGCTGGCGACGCTCGCAGGCAACTTCGCCCGCGGTGGTCCGTTCATCGCGATCAACCCGATCCTCGGCGGCGTCGACGAGGACGGGAGTCACGTCTACAGCATCGACCCCGCCGGCGGCGTCATGAAAGACGACTACACTGTCACCGGCAGCGGGATGCAACTCGCGCACGGTGCGCTGGAGGGCGAATACAGCGAGGACCTCTCGATCGAGGAAGCCAAAGATCTGGCCGCGCGGGCGGTCAACGCCGCAACCGAACGTGACACCGGCTCCGGCAACGGCATCTACTTCGCCGTCGTCACCGACGAGGGCGTCGAGATCGAAGACCACGACGACGTCACTGAACTGCTGTAGGGTGGTTCCGGTGCTTTTGCCGTTCGCTGACAGGGAGTAGCGACGGCTCTATTGAGCCACGGACACAACGGCGGGCTATGTGTGGTCGCACGTCGCTATTCGCGCCCCAGTCGGTCGTCGAGGCTCGCTTCGATGCGACGGCCGATCAGTCGCTGGAGCCGCGATACAACATCGCTCCGCGTGACGATCTGGCTGTCGTCCGCAACGACGCGCCCGACACGATCGACCTGCTGGAGTGGGGACTGATCCCGTCCTGGGTCGACGACCCTGACGGTGCTTCGCGGCCGATCAACGCCCGTGCGGAGACGATCACCGAGAAACCGACGTTCGCCGAGGCGTTCGAACGGCGTCGCTGTCTCGTCCTGGCGGACGGGTTCTACGAGTGGCGGGATACTCGCGGCGGGAGCCAGCCCTATCGCGTGGAACGGGTGGACGGCGACCCCTTCGCGATGGCGGGGTTGTTCGAACGCTGGAGATCGGGAGAGCAGGTCAAAGAGACTGTCACCGTCGTCACGACCGAGCCGAACGCCGTCGTCGAGCCGCTACACGATCGGATGGCAGTTGTCTTGGATCCCGACGACGAGGCGGCGTGGCTGTCCAACGCGGATCCTGAAACGCATCGGGAACTGCTCGAGCCCGCACCAGCCGAACAGTGGCAGTCGTATCCGATCTCCACGCGGGTCAACGATCCGGCGAACGACGATCCCGGCGTGATCGAGGAGGTAACCCCGGAGCGACAGACCGGCCTCGGCGACTTCGAGTGATCGGAAGACGGGGCCGCACCGACCTCTTCGGCGGTCCCGTTTCGATATCATTATCAACGTTCCTGAAGAATGCGCACATATGGGTGAAATCCACCACGCGCCCCAGGACGGATCGTTCGACAGCGAGAGTGTGTCGACCGGCACGGTGCGGGTGGTACGCGACGGTGACCGCGTGACGCTGTATCTCGACGCACCGGGGATGAGCGACGACGATCGCTCGACCCACTGGCTCACCGCCGACGCCGAGGCCTTCTGTTCGCTCGAAGAAATGCGCTGATCGGCCGCTCCGATCGCCGTTGTCGTTTGAACGGGCAGCCGCGGTTACTTGGTCTGCTCGGCTTGCTCGTGTGCGTCGAGGAGTTCCTGATACCGGTTGCGGATCGTCACTTCGCTAACGTCGGTCACCTCGGCGATCGTCTGCTGAGTGATCCGTTCGTTGCTCAACAGGGCGCCGGCATAGAGCGCGCCGGCGGCCAGTCCGACGGGAGACTTCCCAGAGGGAACGCCCTGATCCTTCCCAGTCTCGATCAGTTCCCTGGCGCGGCGTTTGACCTCTTCCGGGACCTCGAGTTCGGAAGCGAACCGGGGGAGATACTTCGCCGGGTCGGCCGGCTCGATCGCGAGCCCGAGTTCGCGCCCGAGGTAGCGATACGCGCGGGCGTACTCCTGGCGGTCGACCCGGCTGATCGGCTGGAACTCGTCGAGGCTGCGTGGCGTGTTGGCCTGTCGCGCGGCGGCGTACAGCGATCCCGTCGCCATCGCCTCGATCGACCGGCCGGGCAACAAGTCATCATACAGCGCCTTCCGGTAGATGACGCCCGCGGTCTCGCGGACGTTCTCCGGCAGGCCAAGCGCCGAGGCCATCCGATCGATTTCGCCGAGGGCCTGCTTGAGGTTGCGCTCGCGGGCGCTTTTCGCTCGGAAGCGTTCGTCCCAGGTACGCAGCCGGACCATCTGGGAACGCTTGCGCGCCGACAGCGACGAGCCGGTCGCGTCGCTGTCCTTCCAGTCAATCTTCGTCGAGAGTCCCTTGTCGTGTAGCGTGTTCGTCGAGGGCGCACCGACGCGGGATTTCTGATCGCGCTCCCGGGAGTCGAAGGCCCGCCACTCGGGCCCGTGATCGATCATATCGTCCTCGATGACGATACCACATTCCTTGCAAACAGTTTCGCCGCGCTTCTCGACAGCGATACCCGTCGCACCACATTCGGGGCAGGTCAACTCGCCGTCCGTCTCCTCGGACTCCTGTAGTTGTTCGTCGCGTGCCGTCCGCGTCTGTGCGTGTGATCGGAATCGAGTGTTGGTCTCTGACATTGTGGATCGGTCGTGCCCGGACCGCACAGGCATTTTTTCTTATCGTAGAAAATGAGCTGTTTCGACATAAGTCTATCCCTCTCGGCAACGTCCGAGGTGGAGGCCGATACACGTCTGCAGGGGATATCATCAATATAGTCGCATTCAGGCGTTTTAAGCTAGACAACACCGAAGACAAAGCCATTTTGAACATAGTAGAAATATCAAAGCGATTTTACTGATCCCTACCGAAAAGCTCCCAGACCACCGGGGTGTCTACGATGACAAGACCGAACACAACAGACGGGATCGACGCAGTCGTCGAGGAGTCAGTCGAGTTGCTCCAGCAGTTTGAGTTTACCGAATACGAGGCGAAGAGTTTCGTCGCGCTGTCTCGGATCGCCACTGGCACAGCCAAGGAGATCGCGGACGTTGCCGACATTCCCCAGGCGCGAGTCTATGACTGTATGGAGACGCTGAGCGATCGCGGGCTGGTCGACATCCAGCAGTCGACGCCGCGGCGGTTTCGCGCGTCCGGGCCGACAGAAGCAACTGCAACGCTCGAACGGGAGTATACGCGCTATCTCGATCGGCTTCGAGAGTTGTTCCCACGGCTGGAATCGCCCATCCGAGACGACGAGAGCGTCGACATCTGGGTGATGGAAGGGTCGACGGAAGTCAGCGAGCGGCTGCGTGAACTCGTCTCGGCAGCGGACGACGAGGTACTGCTCGCGCTGGCTGTCGATGCGTTGCTTACCGACGAACTGCTGGACGCGATCGATATGGCCGCCGAGCGCGGAGTCGCAGTCACCGTCGGCTCGCCGGGAGAGCCGATTCGCGACCGGATAGCCGAAACTGCCGCAGCCGGCCGAGTCGTCGAGACCTGGACCTGGTGGGAAGAATACCCCGTCCGGCCCGGCGCGGTCAGCGCAGTGTTGATGGTCGACGGAAAGTCGATGCTCGTCAGCGCGGACGCGGCCTCGTCGCTGCCCGGTGTAAGCAACCATCGCGCGGTCTGGACCGACAGCGAACGCGCACCCCTGGTGAAGATGCTGCGACCGTTGCTCGCACGCGCGGTCGACCCGGCGACCGCGTGAGGACGGCGGACGGACAGTTCAGACACCCGCCCATCCTTGTATCCCGTCCGCACGTCCCGTCACGGCCGGCGGAATTGATTTATCCTCTTCGCCCGGAGTGGGTCTGTGACGTACGAAACGATCCTGTTCGATATGGACGGCGTGTTGCTGACCGGGTATCACACCGACCGGGAGGTATACCGCCAGGCGGCCGCCGCGACGCTCGCGGATTTCGGGATCGACTACGAAAGAGAGCCGCCGGGACTGGTTGATCCTGACGACATCTCGGAGGTCCGGACGACCTGTGACGATCTCTCGCTGCCGGCCACCTCAGCCTGGGCCTACCGAGAACGGGCCGCGACGACGATCGAAAACGAGCGGATCGCTGGGGGTGATCGTGTTCCGTTCGACGACACCGTGGTTCTGGCGGACCTCGCCGACGAGCAGACGCTGGGCATCGTCAGCAACAATCGGCAGGGAACCGTTCGGTTTACGGCCGAGCACTTCGGCTGGCCGATGGACACTGTCCGCGGCCGGTATCCGACGCTGACGGAGTTCAGCAAGCGCAAACCCGACGCCCACTTGCTCCGATGGACGCTTGACCGTCTCTCGACTGACGAGGCGCTATTCGTCGGTGACCGCCGCACCGACATCGCAGCCGCCGACCGTGCCGGAATCGATAGTGTTTTGCTAAGCCGGGACGGAAACGTCCCTGACGGGGAGCCTGAACCGACCCACCATATCGAATCGCTGGACGCGCTCCTGGACGTTGTGTGACAGCGACTACCGGGATCGCTGTGCGCTATCGACCCTGTGGGCAGGACGCTCACATACGATGTTGGTAAGGGCGCAGTCCGGACGTTGGCCGAATCCCTCAACGTCGAACTCGATGCTCGGGTCAACGCGGTCGCGCCGTTCCTCATCGACGTGCCCGGAAACCGCGAGGCGATGCCGGACGCTGACTTCTCGGAGTGGACGGCGCCCGACGCGATCACGGCCGAAGTCCTGCATCTGCTGGCGAACGAGGGCGGCACCGGCCAAGTGATTCAGACCACCGGTAGGCAGTCAGGGCCGGAGGTCTGCTGCGGTCGAACGACGCTCAGATTACACCATCTCGAACCACAATGAACACAGACGAAGCAACTCTGCCGGCGGGAATCCACATCGGCCGCACTGCGCTCACGGTCTCGAACCTCGGGGAACTGGCCGATTTCTACCGAGACGTCGTCGGACTCGCCGTGCTTAGTCGTGACGATACGACAGCCGTGCTTGGTGTCGAAGGGACTCCGCTGCTCATCCTGGAGCACGACCCGGATGCCCCCACACGGCACCGGTCTGGTGCGGGCCTGTTCCACAACGCGTTCCGGGTTCCGTCGCGGGCGGCGCTGGGGGACGCATTGGCTCGCATCCGGGAGCACTGGCAGCTCGGGGGAGCGTCGGACCACGGCGTCAGTGAAGCGTTGTACCTGACCGACCCGGAAGGCAACGGTATCGAGATCTACCGCGATTACCCGCGTGAGGACTGGCCCCGCGGCGACGACGGCCGCATTCGAATGGGGACGTATCACCTGGATTTGGAGCCGTTGGAAGCGGCTGCCGCCGGCAAGTCGGGCTTGCCTGCTGGAACGGACGTGGGGCACGTCCACCTCGAAGTATCCTCGCTTGGGGCGTTCAGCGAGTTCTATGTGGATTCTCTCGGGTTCGAGGTGCAGACGGATATGCCAGCTGCACGCTTTGTCGGTGCTGGCGGCTACCACCACCACCTCGGGGCGAACACGTGGAACCATCGAACGGGGCCAGTCAGTGGTAGAGGCCTGTCCTGGTTCGAAGTAGTCCTCCCCGATACAGAGTCACTTGCTGTGATTCGAGAACGAATCGAGGGGAGTCAGTGTTCGCTGACTGAGACAGATCCCGGCTTCTCTGTTACAGGGCCGGATGAGATTCAGGTGCGCTTCCGGGTCTGATCCGCCTTCAGTTCCACTCACTACGCTCCTTTTGAACAAGATCACCGCTGGTCAACGAGCACAGCTACCTAACCGGCTGTTTCATCGCTGATGAGAAACAAATAATTCGCGCCTCACAGCATTGGGTCGATTCGAGATTCGAATCGTACCGACGAAGCCAAACGTTTCAGCCTGCTAGTTACCACAGATGGAGATCCAGTTCCTCGGTGGTGCCGGCGAGGTCGGGCGGAGCGCCGTTCTCGTCAACGACTCGCTGTTACTGGATTACGGCCTGAAAAACGAGACGCCCACCCAGTATCCTGTCGGCGACGTCGCTCCCGACGCGGTTGTCGTCTCCCACGGCCATCTCGACCACGCCGGGGCGGTTCCCACACTGCTCTCGGGGGACGACCGACCAGAGATTCACTGGACACCACCGACGCGTGATCTCACGCGCACGCTTGCTCGGGACACTCTGAAGTTACATGGTGGGACAATGCAGTGCCCGTTCACTGAGGAAGATGTCCACCGAATCGGCGAAGTTTCGCATCCTCACGGCTACGGCGACTCTTTTGAGGTCGCTGGTCACGAAATTACCTTCTTCAATGCCGGACACATCCCCGGAAGCGCACACGTCCTCGTCGATGACGGTGAAACGCGACTCCTCTATACTGGAGACTTCCACACTGATGACCAACGGCTCGTCGTAGGAACGACAGACCGCCCGGATGCGGACGTAGTGATCTGTGAAAGCACGTATTCTGACGTTGACCACGATGATAGAGGGGTGGTTGAAGAGCGGTTCGCTGAAAGTGTGAAGACGACGCTGTGGGAAGGCGGGACCGTCGTCATCCCGGCGTTTGCGATTGGGCGTACCCAGGAGATGCTGTTGATTTGTGACCGCTACGATATCCCGTGCTACGTTGACGGTATGGGACAACAGGTGACCCAAATGTTGCGCCAGTATCCGGGTTTCGTCCGTGACGCCGATGCGCTGCAACGCGCCAAGTCACATGCCAGGTTCGTCTCCGGACGGGATGGGCAGCGACGCCGAATCGCCGAGGAAAACACAGCAATCGTAACAACCAGCGGGATGCTCGGAAACGAAAATCCGCTAGCCGTCGCCGCTTGCTGACCAGGGAAATAAGCTAACTCAGAATAGCCTATTCTGGATTTGTTTAGCGGTAGCAGTGTCAGAGCGAGGAGATCGTGGCTGGGAGTGCAGAGATTGTGGCTGGAAACGATAGCCAACACTCAGTCCATCCAACCGTACCCGGCACAATTCATATAATGTATGAAAACCTACGTTGAGACGAGGCATGTCCCGAACCACCGCCACCATCCCGGACGACCTCACCGATCTTATGGAGGGTGCTGTTAAGGCAGGCATCTTCGAGAACAAGAGTGACGCCATCCGGCACGTCCTCCGCGAATACTTCGAAGAGAACGAAAATGCACGAATCGCGGCTGCGGTCTCGCTGTACGAAGACGAGAAAATCACGTTGGGAACGGCCGCTCGGCTCGCTGACGTCAATCGGTTCGAGATGCGGGACGTCCTGCGAGAGGAAGGCGTCGAATTACGACTCGGGCCCAAAGACATGGCTGCCGCGCGAGACGAGATCGAAACCGCCCGGGACCTCGAATGACGGACGCGCCGAGGAACGGGACGGTCCTGAACACGACCGTCCTTTCGAACTTCGCTCACGTCGACCACGTCGAGTTGCTGCTGGATTTGCCCCGAGTCGCGACGGTTGACGCTGTACAGACCGAACTCGACGAAGGAAACGAAACCCATCACTACCTCGAGCAGGCTCTGGACGTACTCGATGACGAAATTCCCGTGGTTACTCCTTCCTCGTCAGCACAGGAGCGAGAAGAGGCACTTCTGGAAACCCTGGACCCGGGTGAGGCACAGGCGCTGGCCGTCGCAGAGGAGGTTGAGGGGATGGTCGTGACCGACGACGGTGATGCACGGACGATCGCCGACGAGCGTGGAATCGGACTGACTGGCTCGATCGGTCTGTTAGTTCGGTTCGTCGAAAACGACCGAATTACGGCCGATACAGCGGATGCGTACCTGAAGCGATGGATCGACGAAGCGGGCTTTCGGTCTCCCGCTCGGGACTTCCGACGGTTCCTCGACGAATGACGCAGATGTATGCCCTCACTGTCGGTATCGAAGCTCACGAGTACGATGGCGAGTTCTATCTCGTCGGGGAAGGCTACGATACACCGGCCGACGTCCTCGAACACGTCGCCGCGGATCACCTCTTGCGCATCGCGAGCGCCCGGACTACCGAGGACTACTTACTGGACGTCCTGAAACGAGGTGAGAACACGGGCGAAGACGAGTACGCCACCACTGAGATCGACGTCGAGTGCTGGATACACGTCGACGTCCCCTACCAGCGGTTCGCGTTCGGGGTCGGCGACCACGTCTACGAGTTCGACGGCGAACCGACCGAGAGCGAAATCGAGTCGATGGTTTCGACGCTTCGCTCGTAGAAGATCCAGCGACGTACGACCATCCTTTTCTCGTCGCATATCCTCGATTCCAGTAAGCGGAATGGGACGAGACTCACCACTCACCGAGGCGACGGTGCGCCGACTCGCGCTGACACAGTCGTACGACCGGGGCGAGAACTACTACGAGCAGGGCGCAGTATTGGACATTACGAAGCGGGGCGAGACGCTGCGTGCCGAAGTCGAAGGCAGTCAGTACGAGCCCTATCAGGTGACGGTCGAACTCGGTGACTCCGGGATCGCCGACACCGAGTGCTCGTGCCCGTACGATCACGGCGGTATCTGCAAACACCGCGTCGCCGTGTTGCTCACCTATCTCCGCGACCCCGAAGCGGTCACCACACACCCGCCCGTCTCGGAACTTCTGGCCGATTACGACCGGGATACGCTGTACGAGGTTATCGTCGACCTGCTCGGTAACCGGCCCGAACTCGTCGACGACGTCGAGCAGCGACTCGCCAAACAGGGCGTGACCGCGGCCGTGGAGAGCGAAACCGAACCACCAGTGAGCCAAGCGTCGCTGAATCCCGGCCGTGTACGACGCCGCGTCCGTGACCTCCTGGATCTCTCACAGAACGGTGTGGCGTCCGATCCCCGCGCAGACATGGAACGGCGAGTCGACGACCTCTCCGACCTCGTCGACGGCGCGTGGACGCTTGTCGAGGCCGGCGACGGGGACACCGCGCTCGACGTCCTCGAAGCGGTCGCCGAAGAGTTACTAGGCGAGGAGTGGCTTCGCCTCTCGTACGACGACTCGGGCGCGATTTTCGAGTGTCTCGACGAGTTGGGAGCCGCGTGTACCGAGGCAGTGCTCACGGCCGACCTCACTGGCGATGAACGCGAGGCGTGGGCAGCACAACTCGATACGTGGGCCGACGAACTTGCGAGTTACACCCGCGAACCCCCGTTTCGTGCGGCTGCCGCTGCGGCCGACCGCGGGTGGGACGACGACCGGCTTCAGCGCATTCTCGACGATACGGAAGAAACACCACGTCTGTGGGAGGACGAGCGACCGTGGTACGCCGACGACGTCGCGGTCGCGTACCTCGACGCCCTCGAACGAAACGACCGTACGGACGAATACCTGCGGCTAGCGGAGGCAGCAGGGCAAGTCGAGCAGTACGCGACGAAGCTGATCGAGTTGGGGCGCGTCGACGACGCTGTCGAATACGCGGTCGAGAATCTCTCGACGCCGAGTGTGACGTTCGACGTGGCCCAAACGCTCGGGGAATGCGACCGCCCGGCCGATGCGATCCGGATCGCCCGAGAGGGACTCTCGTACGACGGCCCGAAGAAAGCAGAACTGGCCGCGTGGCTCCGGGAGTTCGCTGCGAACCACGGCGACGACGAAAGTGCAGTCCAGGCAGCAATCGCTGCGTTCGACGCCGACCCCTCACTGACGGCGTATCAGGCCGCCGAAGATGTGGCCGGTGACAGCTGGCCGGCGACTCGCGAGCAACTACTCGCGTCGCTCGAACAACGATGTCCGGAGCGGCCCTCGACCGCGCGCGATCACGTCGAGGTATTCCTCTACGAGGGTCTGCTCGACGAAGCTATCGACATTGCGGACCAATTCGAGCACCACTCGGTCGTCGAGCCAGTGGTCGACGCAGCCATCGAGGACCGGCCGCAGTGGGCGATCGACGCCTGCAAAGCGCAGGCGGAACCGATCATCGAAGAGGGGAAATCGGACAAGTACCGCCACGCCGTTCGCTGGCTCGAAAAAGCAGGCGAAGCGGCCCGAGAAACCGGGACACTCGGCGACTGGCGTGAGTACGTCGAAATGCTTCGGGAACGTCACAGTCGCAAGTACAAGCTCGCGCCGATGCTGGACGACCTGCTCGACGACTTCTGATTGCGTCCCCAATCAGAGGTGACCGTATCCCTTCCGCTCGAGTTCCTGGTCCAGTTCGACGTTCATCGCCTCCACCGTCTCGTCGTCGAAGAACTGACCGGACGCAGCCGACGCTATCTCGGCGATTTCGGCGTGCCACTCCCGCGCCGCGCTCGCGAGAGCCGACAGGAGCTCTTCCTGGGTCTTGTTCTCGCCATCGATCTCCTCGATGACCTCCCAGCCCTGTGGCGAGTTCTCCAAGAGGTAGCCGACGTCGTCGAACTGGATCATAAATCGCTCTGAAACCGCCCCGAACCCGGTCTCGATGCTCAGGAGTACGATGACGTGTGCGACATCGTCGCGGTCTTCGAGCGCACGGAGGTCGGCGGTCGGGACCGCAGTATCGGGGAGGTCGAGTTCTTGGAGACGCTCCGGAAGGGGCGATCCCTCCCCGCCCACGGGCGCGTATTGGTCGACTTCTTCCCCCTTCTCCTTGACGACCTCGGGTGCTCTGTCGTCCGGGTCGTCGTCGACGATTTCCTTGAGGATCGCGTAGAAGCGCCACTCGTCGCCGTAGTCGAAGAGGTAACAGATTCGGTCGTACTGGTCGAGGCCCAGCTGTGCGACCATCTCGCAGATCGTAGTCTCGCCCGCGTTGTACGTCTCCTCGCCGAACCGCGTCGGCTGGCCGCTCTGGAGGTCTTCGTGCTCTTCTGGACGCTGGTACTTCACGTCGCTATTCCAGTAGTCCTCGTCGATACCGAAGAACCAGAGGTGGTCCTGGTCGAGGCCCATCGCGGCGTTGATCGTCGCCTGCAACTCGTCGAGGGTGCGGTCGGCACCGACGACGACGTCACGCCACAGCGAGGTCGGGTCGGGGTCGAACTTGACGCGGAACCGGTAGGCCGTCATCCCTGCATCTCCCTCCCCGTACGGAAGCTCGTGAGCTCGTCGATCCGATCTTCAAGTTCCTCGATCTCCTGTCTGAGTTCGTCGGTCTCAGCCTCATCGCTCGCCGCGAGGCGGTCCTTCAACCCCTGGAGCCGCGACTCTTTCACCTCCTCGTCGACCTCGGCCTTGCGCACGTACTCGCTCTCATCGACGTCGTAGACGGCTGACTCGGACAGGCCCGTGACGTCGAGGGCCTCGTCGACCTTCTCGCGGTCGACGCTCATGACGCGCTCGGGGTCGACACCGGCGTCTTCCAGTACCTCTACAACTTCCTTGTCGTCTTTGAGCGATCGATTGCGGCGAGCGGTACGCTGGACCGACCCGTACTGGCCGTGGACGGGCTGATCGTGATGGAGTCGGTCGAGCAGGACATCGGCAATGTCCCGCCGGAAGTCGTTTGCGTCCCGCTGAACGTCGGAGAGAAGCGTATAGAGGTTCACCAGTGCGGGCGTGTCCAACTGGCCGAGGTCAGTGACGTCGTGGCGTTCGAGCGCGTCGACGAGCAGGAGTGCGTCCGAGTAGACGTCGATCCCGTCGGGTTCCGTTCGGTCGGCGTTTTCAGACTCCGGTTCGCCGTCGACGAGTTGTGTTCCTGTTGCCTCGTCCATTTCGGTTATCACACCTGCGTCCTCGTCGATCTCGAATCGCGGGTGTAGGCTCAGTACCGCTGGATACGGATCGGCGTCGGGCGGCAATCGATTCAGGTCGAATCCCTTGGTCGCGTCCTGGATCCGCCGGTACAGGGTCTCGAACTGGTCGCGCTGGAGTGGTCGCGTCTCCGCTGTGTCACTGAACTGGATGACGACGCGGTACTCCTGCACGTCGGTGATGCGGAATCGGTCGTGAGACAGTGGCGCGATGAGTTCGGCTCCCTCCCTCAGCTCGTCGAGTTCGTCGAGAAGCGTGTGCCACGTGGCGCTGAAGGGCATACCGACGTGTACGCGTTCTGAGTCTAAAACGTCCCGGACACCCGGACTTGAGGACGTACCTTCGAACTGGCGAGAGTCATCGAACGCATCAGGCACACGCCGGTGCCGGAACGATTGCAACCGATGCTGCAACCTCTTAAATGCGTGAGTGTGCCGACCAAATGCTATGTTTCAGCGCCTTACGAGTGGGTTTTAGCAGACTAGTCGTAGCTCTTCGAAGATGCTCGGAAACGAAGATCCGCTAGCAGTTGACGAAACTCGAGCACGACTTACTGCCTAATCAACTTCGGCTGATCAGTCCAAAGACTTGGTTAGAGGTTACTAGAAATGTTGATGAGCGACTTGACGGTCCCAAATAGACTAAGTACCTGATAAGAAATAGCGAGTATTGTAATAACCTCAATTACGGAAATTGTGAAATTAGATAGAACAAATCCGTCTGGAGCCCATGCCAATAAGAATAACATCGGGAAGATCACCCCAATAAAAAAGAATTTGAGAATCTTATTTAGAAGAATTTGATACTCTTTATGGTTCATCACTAATTCTGAATTCTGGGCCATCATCGACGCTCTAACCGTCTCTTGGCGGTATTTTTTCATAAGGTCGCCCCATGATTTCATCGTCTTTGTTTGAATGTCTGATTTCCCGGGATACGTTCGAGTATGGACATCAGGGAAAACATCCTTATTTCTCACTTCTTTTGGAGTCAGCGTCCCAATCGAAGTGTCAGCTAAAAATCCCTGTGCCGGCCCATTTTGATTTAACGTCTCTGAGAGATACTTTGATGTGTCATTTAGTAGCCGAAGATGCTCTCTTTTTTTGCTATTTGGCTGTGGCAGGATAAGATGATTTAGTATCTTTTGGCTTCTTTTTAAATTCGCGTACACTTTTACTGATTCTGACTGCGAAAATTGGTTAGCAACTTGCTCTATGTCGTCTTGTGTAGCATCAATGTCGAACGCTCTATCTATCCCCCCATCCAAAGAAGGGAAACTGGTAACTCCTGTTAGTTGATCCTCCATTTTTCCCAGAATGGGGTTGTAATTCTCTTCAATTTCCTCGAGTCGATCCAGAAGCCGGTTATAATTGTCTTGATGCTTGCTTTTTCTAGAACTGTACTGGGCGGCTATAAAGGCAATCAGAAACCCAATAGATGCCGCACTAGCTTGTGCTATTGTTGAGAAGAACCAGTCAGGTGATACTGCTTCCATGGATTCAAAGTGTAATCACCACCAAATATCCCTGTCGAATTTGACAAAGATAGGGAGGTAGAGATCCAAGGTCACAAGTAGGATTAGCTACAGCATTCACTGCGCTCAAGATGCTTGCTGAACACTACTAAGCAGGTAGTTGTGATCAATATGGTCCGATGCCCAACTTGAAAGTGTTCTTACGATAGACGCCCTCAACGTCATCATAATAGGTGTGGAGATACACGTCGATCGCTTCGCCGTAGTCGACTGCTGCGTCGCCGATCGCGTCTCCGCGCATGTACTTGACTAGTTCCCGGTTGAGATCCTGGTCGATACGCCAGAAGCTGGAGAACCAGTGTCGACCGAAGTGACTCGTCACTGCTTCGTGTTGCTCGGTTTCGGCGTACTTGGGATGGAATCCGGTCTTCCACGCCTCGTTGATCCTTTTTGGCCACAGTTGATCGTGTCGATGGTCAGAGAGGAACAGCCACGGCTCACCGTTGTCAGGCCGAATGAGCAGCCACTGGACAAGGAGTTGACGCATTTTGTCGTCCAGGGGCAGAACGCGCCCTCGTTTGGACTTGTTCCCATCCCGCTCGTCAGCCGGCGGGATGTAGATCGCATTTTCGTAGTCACGAATCTGGGGATGAGTTCCCAGTTCCGGATAGCTCTCCTCGATGTCAGGGTGCTGGATGCTCACGTCTTTGAGCTTACTGTTGCAGACCGCTCCTGCTCGCATCCCGAGTTTGAGTTGCTTGCAGACAAAGCATCTGTCTCTGATGTGCTTGATCGTCCTGACTCCCTCTTGCAGGTCTTCGAGGGGAACATTTGGATGATCTTTGTCGGGTTCTTCACTCTTCCACTCACGGAACGGAATCTTCTCGCGAGCAGCCTCAATCGGGTTGAAATCTTCACCGTGAGGAAACACCGATTCACGCTGCCAATACTGATATGCGCCGTTCAACACTCGCAGCTGCGGTTTGATAGTCCCGACATCATGGTCTCGATCTGTCCGCTGCGCTTCAGCGAAGCTCGTGATGTGGCTCGTGTTTGCGCAGGCGTAGTGCCGACCCTGCTCTTCCATGTGCTCTTTGAACTGCCGGAAGATCCTTCGATAGTCGTTTTCCCGCTGGCTCGAGAGCCCTCGCGACTCAATCACCTCTTTCATGTATACCTCGAGAGGGTCGACATCGAGGGTCTGAAACTGTTCTTCGTACTTCGCGAGCGGATCAGCCTCTAGGTCGAACGCGTCAGCGAAGGCCTGTCGCTGTGCGTCGATACCGTCGTTATTCCTGTTTTCATTACTCATGGGTGTTACCTCGAACTGACTTTTGCGTCCCAAATTCGGCCAGCGGTATCGTACTCCACCGCAGCCATCAGGAACGGCTGGTAAACATGAGGATGATCAGTTCGTGCGAGCAGCCAACTGTAAAACCGCTCTAAACGAACCCAGTAATGGTTGTACACCGTCCTGACGTTCCGTCGATCCAGTAGTGATTTACACCACTGGTCGACATCAGCAGGGGTCGCGAGTGCGTGGTGGCGACCACGATCGGCCATGTGTTCCTTCCAGAACTGTCCCTCACGGCGAGTGTCGTGCTGGTACCGATCACTCGAATACTGCGGGAACAGATGGTTCTTGAGGAACGTCTCCCAGACGTCTTTGTCGCGGTATGCCGCAGCGTGCTGGTTCAGGCGGTACCGCGAAGGCACATCCTCGAGTCGTTTGTAGACGCCGAGGCGGTCTTCCGGATCTTCGGAGAGTTCACGCGGCATCTGCGACCTCCTCCTGTGGCTTCATCGTTGCAGGATAGTACCGATCACCGACGGTCTCTATCGAGTCGCCCTGCAACGCGTCCAGATGTCCGTTTACTCGATCTGGAGCAGTGTCGATGATATGCTGCGTCACGTCCTCGTATGTCGCCCCTGGATTTTTCTCGACGTAGGTCCGGATCGTCTCGCGTTCTGTCCCATGGAGTCGATCCTCTAGCGTGTCGATGCGATCTCGGGCGCGTTCAAGTTCGTCTTTTATATCGTTACGTTGCTCTCGCAGCTCACGATGAGATTCGTCCGGTTCAACGCGAGCATCGAACTTCTTCAATCCGGCCTCCACCATCGCTTGAATAAATTCGCTGATGCTCATCCCGTACTCTTCCGCACGGTCTGCTCAGCGATCGTACTGCTCTTCGGTCGGATATGCGGTAGCGGGTTGCGACTCAGACATCCTTCCGAGGTTCTGGACCGGTACGTGACGATCTCACTTCGGCAAATCGAAGTTGGCCGTTCTCTACCCAGTAATCGAGGGCGCGGACGCCGTCAAGCTCGACTCCAAGCAGACGCAACTCGGCAGCACTCAGCATAATCGCGATACCGAGGGGATCGCCGTTCGCGTCTCGATTTACGGTTGCTTGCCGTTGGTCCGAACCGTTTCCGATGGCCTGTACTTTGGACCAATCGTCTGGATCGCCGTAGGGACTGTTCGTGCGCTCGTTACTGGGAGACCAATCTGGCCAGGCTACCTGTTCCTCCGTATCGCACCAGGTCCCAGACGAGCCGATCTCACTTCCCACAGCCTATTTCACCTCTATTCAGGGCACATCGATGATCTTCGTGCATCGTTTCCATCCCCAGATTATGGCCGATAATATATAAATGTGGCTCATGATTTGGTCACAAGTGGTGGAATATAATAACCACAGCTGCGAGTCAATGTGAGACACTAATAAAAAGGAAGCGCGCGTACGATTGCGAAAATGCGTCGTATCCAGCCGAACTGGCTGAATGAAAACGATGATCTAATCCTCGAATTGCTGGGAAAGAGCGGTGTCGCTCTCAATAAGCGGGGAATTGAGCTGAACCTCGATCTCAACGACAAGTCCGTTTCGTATTCGACGATCAAGAGGCGAATCGGTAAATTGGCTGAAGAAGGCTTTGTGGAACAAGTTCGCGAGGAGGGGTCCTATTATCGCATCACAGGAAAAGGAATCAGCTATCTCACTGGCTCTCCATATGGGGCGTCCACAGCGGGAGATGAACCCGTAGAAGTAACAGAAATTGAGCCACTAGATTATGAGATCCTCAATGCGATTCATAGCAACAATGAACCTCCAGAGGTTGACGAAATCGTTGCGATTGTCTCCGCTAATCCTGAGAGCATACGGAATCGAATAGAGAATCTCATCTCGGATGGAACCGTTACTGAAACGGCGGAGAATCAGCTCAAATTGTCGCTCGGGGGTCAGTATATACTTCAAATGTTCCGGTTAGGTTCAGATGTGGAAGAACAGATTGACCGATACGGCATTGTAGATTTAGACGATAGAACGAACCAACGACAGAGTGGTTAGGTCGGCTAACACTGATTACCTAAATACTGTATACAGATCCGAGCTGAGGTGCTGTGACTTCAAAGCCATCTGTTCGAAGTTCGGACGAAAATTGTTCACATTTGTCACCGTGATTAATTAGAACCGGCGTGTTCCCGTACGAGGCAAGGAAATCTCGAAGACCATTCCGATCTGCATGTGCAGAAAAGTCGTACTGTTCGACTTTGGCACTAACAGGCATTATTTGTCCGTCAATTTCGGCACTACCTGTCTCGAGTAAATCACGACCGGGTGTCCCTTCGACTTGGTAGCCAGTCATGGTGATCTTGTTCATCGGATTCGCCCGGACTTCGGGAATATAGGTCATTGCAGGGCCACCAGACAGCATTCCACTGGTAGTGATGATCGCTGCCTTCTGTTCCGTAATCCGCTTTCGTTGACCGTTACGTCCCGTGACAAACCGTGCATGGGACTTCGCCCGTCGAAACGCATCTGCGTCACGAAGAAACTCGGGGTACTGCTGAAGCATCTCGGTTACCTGCTTCCCCATCCCGTCGACGTAACAGGGGATGTCGTACGTGTTGCAGACGAGCATTATCTCCTGTGTGCGGCCGATCGCGAACGCAGGGACGATGACCGTGCCTCCCTCCCACAGCGTCGTCTCGATGCTCTCAGCGAACCGTTTCTCCACCACAGATCGTTCCTCGTGGTCGACGTCGGAGTAGGTACTCTCGCAGATGACGACGTCAGCCTCAGGTCGTGCAGTCGTCCCTGAAACCAAACGTTGGTCGTCAGTATGGAAATCCCCCGTGTAGAGCAGCCGTGTATCCCCATCGTCAACCAGTACGTGAGCACTTCCTGGGATGTGTCCTGCATTGTAGAATGTCACGTCATAGCCCGCCGCTTCGAAGGTTTCCTGATACCCATGCGTTTTCGACACCTGCGTGACGCGCTTGAGATCGTTCTCAGTGAACGGGCAGTTGTATGATCCCCCGTGTAGCTTGAGTGTGTCTCGCGCAAGCGTCAGCGTTAGCTCGTACGTCGGGGGAGTCCAATGAATCGGCGGCCGTGCGTCACCGGAAAGCAGGGACGGTATCGTACCAACATGATCGAGATGCCCGTGCGAAACAACAACTGCATCTGGGTTCGGTGTTTGTACCGGAAACTGAGGGGGATTGTCCGTCAACATTCCAAAATCGAGCAGAAGAGAATCGTCCACGAGAATGGCGCTTCGGCCGATCTCGCGTGCTCCGCCAAGAAACTGAATATCCATTATCGGATTTATACTCGCCAACCGCTTTTCTTCGTCGATTTACCCGAAGCTATCTGTAGAGGTAGCCAACGTCAATAAAACGAATTACAGAAGCTTCACAGATAGCAGTAATCAAGGGCGGTGTTCGAACTCTAAGGATTCGCTCAGCTGTGGCGTTTCACTTTGGTTTTCATCGCCCTCGTCATACTCAAGAGTACGATCGACGAGGAGCATATCTTCCTGTGCAGCAAGCTTTAGCACTGGAGAGATGTCTGGTATATTTTCGCGGGGATCAGCAGACCAGCGAATGACTACAGTTGGATCTTCGAACAGCTCATCAAGTGGTCGTTCGTAATCTGAAAGAGGGTTCCCAATCACTTCGAATCGGTCAAATACGTTGTCGATGGTCGAAACAAAACATCTGAAGCTCATGCTGGTCGTATTCTAGAGACAAAATGGCTTTCTGGTGTCAGTAGAGCACATTTGGGTCAGAAACGTCCGAGAATACTGAACCGCCACTCTGCCGAAGAGCGGTGATCGCATCGTCTGTCAGATCATCCTCTGATACGACCACAGCGCCGTACAGCATGTCATTTGCATTGTCGAGAGCGTCACAGCCGTCATTCCGGAAAATAGATTCGGGATAATGGACTGAACCGAGCTTGATCACCGATTTCGACCCCTGCTTGTGACGACTTGCACTGCCATGCCGCGTTCCGAGGAGAACGACCGGATTGTCGATGTGGACTCCAAGCTCATCGACATCAAGATGAATGTCGGAAAGTTCGTAGAGTCCGACGGGTGTTGCGAGCATTAGACACCTCTGAAATGTGCCGTGTTGAATAGCGACCTCTGAGCCAAAATGAAGCGACACTGATTTTGAGACCGCTGGTATCAGCCTCTGACAAGCCAACTCAAATTTCGACCG
>Ga0207813_100576_pt1 | contig 18766 bp, 16 predicted proteins | sample A23E3SouthBayCA_2_FD_187730 | JGI IMG/M metagenome (GOLD analysis project Ga0207813, IMG submission 187730) | Aerobic enrichment media microbial communities from Eden Landing Ponds, California, USA - A23 E3 (4) (SPAdes) | ecosystem: Environmental > Aquatic > Marine > Unclassified | place... | reverse complement strand
TGCGACGCGCTCTCGCTGTGGGCGTCCCTGCCGAGCGTGGGGTTCTACGACGCGAACGGCTACGAGCGCGTGCGCCGCGTCACACTCGACTCGGGGTCGACCTCGCTGCCGTGCGTCGTGATGCGGAAGCACGGCGTGCCGCTCGACGGTGTGGACGCGGCGACGGGGAGCGCGGCGCACACGGGGTGCGTCGAGGAGTAGGTTACCGAAGCCGTCACCTACTTCCCGCGGACTGAACAAGCGGTCAGTATGTTCGTTCTGTTCGCTGAGTCCGTACTGTCTCGCGCGGGAGGGATGGCCTGATGGGCGTGCTGGACACCGACCGCCGCATCATCGTCCTCGCGCTCGCGCGGATGGCGGACGCCATCGGGAACTCCTTCCTCATCGTCGTCCTCCCGCTCTACATCGAGAAGCTCGTCGGTGGCGGCGAGTCCGGCGTGTTCGTCGGGCTGTTCGGGCTGTCCACGACGCTCTCGCTCGGACTCGCGACCGGACTCGTGCTCTCCCTGTTCGGCTTCCTCAACAGCTTCGCGCAGCCGTTCACCGGCCGATGGAGCGACCGCCTCGGGAAGCGCAAACTCTTCATCATTGCCGGGCTCGGCATTCTCACGATAACGAACCTCGCGTACGTCCTCGCGGGCAGTTACTTCAGCCTGTTCGGCATCCGCGCCCTCCAGGGCCTCGGCGTCGCGTTCACCGTCCCGGCGACCATCGCGCTCGTGAACGAACTCTCCTCGGCCGAGAGCCGCGGGGAGAGCATGGGCGTGTTCAACACGTTCCGCTTGCTCGGGTTCGGAATCGGCCCCGTCGCCGCCGGGACGTTCGTCCACCTCTACGGGTACAACGCCGCGTTCGCGTTCGCCGCCGGCGCGGCGCTCGTCGCGACGCTCCTCGTGTACGCGCTCGTGGAGGACGCTGAGGACACGGAAGCGAGCGCGAGCGAAGACCTCTCCATCGAGGTGTTGAACTCCGCGAATCGCGGCGTCCTCGACCCCGTGTTCACGCTCGGCCTCGCCTCCCTCTTCATGGCTATCGGCATCGCGCTCCTCGCCGCCATCGAGACGAAGGTGAACGCCCGCCTCGACCAGGGGAGTTTCCTGTTCGGCGTGGAGTTCGCGGCGTTCGTCCTCGCGCAAGTGCTCGTGCAGGTCCCGGTGGGGAGTCTGAGCGACCGGTACGGCCGACGGCCGTTCATTCTCCTCGGTCTCGTCATCCTCGCGCCCGCGACACTCGTTCAGGGGTTCGTCACCACGCCCGCGCAGATGATAACGGCGCGGTTCGTGCAGGGCGTCGCCGGCGCGATGGTGTTCGCGCCCGCGTTCGCGCTCGCGGGCGACCTCGCCCGGCACGGCGACTCTGGGACGAAACTCAGCATCCTCACGATGAGTTTCGGCCTTGGAACCGCCATCGGCCCGCTCGCGGCGGGCGTGCTGTACACCCTTGACTACGCCGCGCCGTTCGTGTTCGGCGGACTGCTTGCGGTGGTGGGATTGGTGCTCGTGTACACGCAGGTCGCGGAGACCGTCGACCCCGGTGCGGGGCCGGCCGCCGCGCCGCAGGATTAGAGGCGGTAGTCGTCTATTCTGGAGCCGGCGACGCGATAGCTCGCGTACCCACATAGTCCGACGAACACCGCGGTGACGAGTGTTCCGAGGGCTTGTACGAGTGCCGGGGTGATACCGATTCCGTCCGCGAGCGCGTCAGCGACCGCGGGCACCTGCGTCGCGAGACCGGGTGCGGCGACGACGAGCAGGACGAGCGAGTAGATGCCGAACGCGACGAGGCTCGGCGCGACGACCCGGCGGCTGCGCGAGATGCGGACGCCCTCGAAGCGCGGGAACAGCGTGCCGATGCCGGTCGCGAGCATGCACGCGCCGACGAGCAGCGCGACCGTCGACACGGTGAGGAGTCCGAGCTGGACGGCGTCGAACGGAACGAGGACGGCGGAGACGAGGGTGAGCGGGAGGACGACGGACGCGCCGGCGACCGCGCCGGCGGCGACGAGGCCGCGGGCGAGCGACCGGCCGGGAACGCCACTGGTGAGGGTGACGGGGAGCATCGCGCCCTCGTCCCCGAGTGGATTGAGCGCGAACCCGGCGCCGGCCGCCCACGCGCCGTAGACGGCGAAGATGGCGGGCAGAGTCGCGGGCACCTCTCCCGTCTGAACGGCCTGCGTGACGGGCGTGAGCAGGACGAACGCGGGATAGATGACGAACACGAGTTTGATGGGAGCGCGTCGGGCGCGCGTCCACGCCGTGCGCGCGACCCACGCCGAGGGTCGGCCGACGACGCGTTCGAGCGGGCCGGCGGAGACGGAGGTCTCCTCGCGTTCGACGCGCGCTTCGGTGTGGGCTTCGTCGGCGTACCAGGCGGCGCCCGCGCCGCGGATGGCGGCCGCGAGCAGGACCGGAAGGGCGACGACGGCCACTACGAGGCCGGCGACGGCTTCGGTGACGGCGGCGTCGCCGACGACGGCGAACGGGAGCAGGCCGATCCAGCCGATGGGGGTCGCGCCGACCGCGTCGAGGAGCGGCATGAAGAACGACGCGTCCTGGGAGACGCCGACGACGTAGAGGTAGACCAGGAAGATGGCGACGCCGAGCGGCGTCTTGTACTTGGCGAGCCGGCTGTTCGCGGTGAACCCGTAGCGGAGGGCGTAGCCGAGCGCGTGGCCGGCGAGCGTGCCGACGGCCGCGAGCGTGCCCGCGGCGACGAGGACGGACGCACCGAGGACGACGGACCCGGAGCCGACGGCGATTCCGACGGAGATACAGACGACGGGGACTGCGGCGTACGCGGCGACGCCGACGAGTTCCGCGAACAGGAGGCCGAGCACGCCGTCCCGGTAGGGGATGGTGGTGAGCATGCCGGCCTCGTGGTCGAGTTCGCCCTGTTCGCCGACGATGCGGATGGCGGTCAGGCCGGTGCCGCCGAGGAAGAACGCGGCGGCGGCGAGCGGTCCGTACTGGACGATTTCGGCGTCGATGGGGCCGGAGAGGGATTCGCCGATGTTGAACGCGCCGAGCGCGGCGGCGGCGCTGAACACGACCAAGAAGATGCCGGCGATGGCGAGCGCGCCGGCTTGGAGGCGGCTTCGGAGGAGCACGCGGATGCGGCGCTTCGTCTCGACGCGCGCGAACAGGAGTGCGTGCCCGAGGTTCGGCGTTTTCACGTGCCGTCGACCTCCGTGGTGACTTCGAGGAAGACGTCTTCGAGGCTCTGCTGTTCGCCGGTTTCGGCGCGTTTCTTGAGGGCCTCGGGACCGCCTTCCGCGACGAGGTCGCCCTTGAAGAGAACGCCGACGGTGTCCGCGAGTTCGTCGACCACGGAGAGGATGTGACTGGAGAGGAAGACGGTGGTTTCGTCCTTGGCGAGGTCGTCGATGGTGTCGCGGACGGTGCGGGCGGCGCGGGGGTCGAGGCCGGACGTGGGTTCGTCGAGGAACACGACTTCGGGGTCGTGGAGGAGCGCCTGCATGATGCCGGCTTTCTGCTTCATTCCCTTCGAGTACGCGCTGATTCGCTTGTCGGCGTCGTCCGCGAGGCCGAAGCGTTCGAGGAGGTCGTCGATGCGGGCGGTAGCGTCGGCTGGCGGGAGGTCGCGGAGGCCGGCGATATACTCGAGTTGTTCGCGGCCGGTGAGTTCGTCGAACAGCGGCGGTTCCTCGGGGAGGTAGCCGATTCGTTCCACGAGCGCGTCCCGGTCGTCGATGGACGCGCCGGCGACGGACGCGGTGCCGTGCGTCGGTTTCGTGAGCGTCGTCAGCATCCGCATCGTCGTGGTCTTCCCGGCGCCGTTCGGCCCGAGGAAGCCGTACACCGTACCTTGGGGGATGGAGAAGTCGAGGCCGTCGACGGCGGTCTCGTCGCCGTAGCGCTTGGTGAGGCCGGTCGCCTCGATAGCGGGGGTTGGCATATTGAGGAGTCGATAGTCCGGGGAGGAATAAGTTCCGGGAGCTACACGTCGAGCTCGTTCGCGAACCAGGTCTCCAGGGACTCGGTGAGCACGGATGCGAACCGCGAGTTCGCGCTCCACATCGCGGTCTCGGTCGCGCCGTCGTGCACGCCGAGTACGATCGTGTCGCCGTCCACGAGCGCGACTCTGCTCGACGGCGGCGTTGGCTCCATCGGCGTCCCGACTCTGCTGGTTTCGAGGCCCGCGTCGGTCGCATCGGCGAGCACGTCTTCGTCCTCGCTCACGACCTGCACGACGACGCCGCGGTCGGCCGCGTCGGCGAGCGCGTCCCGGATGGCGTCGGGGAAGAACGCGGTGTCTCCCGTGCCGAACAACGCGCGGTCGGTCGCGTCCTCGATAACGTCGACGATGCGGTCGGCGACGGCGTCCGTGCCGGTGACCGTCCAGATGGCCTCCCGGTTCTCGTCGGGGTCCGCGAGTTCGCCCTGCACCGACTCGATGTAGTCGAACGCGCTGTCGCGGTCGGCTTCGAATCGCTCCCGGAGGTGGTCGCGCGCCGCGTCCAGCGACACCGGACGGTAGCGGCGCGGCGTCGTCTGCTGGACTTCGAGCAGCCCGGCCTGTTCGAGGTCCTCGGCAGCGCCGTACACCTGCGACCGCGGCACGTCAGCCACTTCGGCCACGTCGCTCGCCGTGCCGGTGCCGAGGCGCTGGAGCGCCACGAACACGCGGGCTTCGTACGTCGAGAGGCCGAGCCGGGTGAGGGCGTCGACCGCGTCCGGTTCGTTCATTCGTCCTGGGTCAGCCACTGCTGGTGGATGCGTTCGTACTGCTCTGGCGACAGCGCGCCCGCCTCGAGCTGCTTGGCGGCGAGCGCGAGGTCCTGCTGGCTCACTTCGCCCTCGCTGACGATGCGTTCGAACACGTCGCTCACGACGGTGACGAACCCGTCGCCCTCGACGGCCGTCGCGCCGCCGCGGGTGCGGAGTTCGCCGTCGAAGCGCACGGTCTCGTTGTCGCGGGCGTCGGACGGAACCGAGACTGTGTACTCGACGCGGCCGGGCGTCGGGTCGTCAGTCTCCCAGACGGCGTAGAGCGTGCCGTCGCTGACCGTGGCGCTGAGCGGTTCGGGGTCGACGTGGTCGAGCGATTCGACCGGTGCGTCCTCCCGAAGGAGCGCGCGACCGGACAGTTCTGGGAGGTGGACGACGACTGTCGCTTCGCCGCCGGGCTGCACGAACCGCGGCGAGGCGTCGCGGGTCGGCGCGTCGCTCGCGACCGCAGCGTCGTCGGCCGCTGTCGCGTCGTCGCTGCCGGCGTCGCCGTCGAACTCGTCGCCGCCGAGCGGGTTCGTGTACCGCGTCCAGACGACGAGAAGGCTCGGCAGCACGAGCACGGCTGCGAGGAACGCGTAGATGATGGTCATGCCCGTGATGATGCCGAACTGTTGGAGCGGCGGGAGCACGGCGAACACGAGCACGCCGAATCCGCCGACAGTGGTCGCGGCACTCCCGAGGAGCGCGCCACCGGTCCCCTTGAGCGCGACGCGAAGGGCTTCGAACGCGTCCTCGCGGCGTTCGAGTTCCTGGTTGTACCGCTCGCTCAAGTGGATGCTGTACGCGACCCCGAGTCCGACCGTGAGGCTCGTGATCATCCCCGTGAGGACGTTGAACGGGATTCCCGCGAGATACATCGTCCCGAGAATCCACGCGACGCTGAACACGACGGGGAGCAGGGTCACGAGGCCGAGTGTCGCACTGCCCTCGGTGAGCCGGTAGGCAGCCATCAGGAAGACGACGATGGCGACCAGGGTGACGATGAGGCTCTCGATGACGGTTTCGAGCAGCTGGTCCTGAATTATCTTGAACAGGATGCTCTGCCCGGTCGCGGTGGCGGTGAGGCCGCCACCGTCGACGATTGTGGCGACGGCGCGCATCTGCTCGGTGACGTCGCTGCCGGACGCGCCGCCCTGGATGGAGACGACCATCCGGAGCGCCTCGTAGTCGTCGCCCTCGTGGGCGATGACGCCGCCTGCCTGGTCGGGCGCGACGGCGAACAGCGTGTCGTAGACGCCCGTGACGTTGCGGTCGGGAACGCCGTTCCCGTCGGTGTCAGCGGCGGTGTACGTCTCGTTGAACGTCTGGTTCTGCGCAGCCACCTGTTCCATCACCGTGAGCGGGCTCTGGATGGCGGCGTCGCCGCCGGAGAGCGTGACGGTCACGTTCTTCTCAGCGGCGGCTTCCTGAGCGTCGTGGAGGCGTTCGAGCGCTGTATCGCTCGTCACCCCGCCTTCTATCAGTATTTGTGCCTGTGAGTCCTGCCGGAGGAAGTTGTCGTTGACGTACTGGAGGTTCTCCTTCGCCGTGTAATCGTGGGGCTTGAACGGCTCCGGGAGGTCCTGCATCCACGCCGGCGGGTCCTCCGCGATGAAGTCAGTTTGACTGAACGACGTGTCGACCTGCGTCGCGCCGTACGCACCGCCGGCGCTGAGGAGGACGGCGAACAGGATGACGAGCCACGGCGACTTCTTCGCCGCCGTGCTGCCGAGAGTGAGCGCCTTGCCGAGTCTGCCGCCGCCCGTGCCGAACGCGCGCTTCTTCCGGTCGTACCCGCGGGATTCGAGGAACTCGTCGAGTTCGACCTTCACCGCGGGAATCAGCACGCCGAACACGAGGAGCGCCGCGGTGATGCCGACGCTGGACACGATACCGAAGTCCTGAATCGGCGGGAGCGGGCTGACGAGGTTCGAGAGGAACCCGATGACGGTGGTCGCGGTCACCCAGACGAGGGCGATACCGACGCCGGCCAACGCGACCCGCATCGACCCGCGCGGGCCTTCTTCGACGGCTTCGCGCTCCTCGCGGTGCCGCATGAAGATGTGTATCGCGTAGTCGATACTCAGCCCGATCAACAGGACTGGAACGGCGATGAAGATCTGGTTGAACGAGATGTTCGCCCAGCCCATGAAGCCGAACGTCCACACGAGCACCGCGACGATACCCGTGAGGCCGAGCGCGATGTCGAGAATGTCCCGGTACGCGATGATGAGCGTGATGAGGACGAAGATGAGCGCGAGCGGCCCGACGATGAGCACGCTGTCCGTCATGGACTGCGTGATTTCGTCGGCGATGATGCCGCCGCCGAACACCATGTAGGTGTTCCCGTCACTCCGGGAGGTCGCGAGTTCCTGTATCGCGGTCTGCGTCTCGACGAGTCGGTCGCTCGCGGACCCCATCTCGCTGTCGCTCCCAGAGGTCTGCGTGACGATGAGCATCGTCGCGTCCGCGGACGCGCTGCCCGTCTCGTAGTCCGTCGGCATGAACGCGAGCACGCCGCCGCCGCTCCCGCCGTTCCCGTTCTGGAGGACGGTAGTGACGAGCGACTCGACTTCGCTCGCGTCCATCGATTCGAGCTGGTCGCGCTGCTCGCTCAGGCTGGGCGACGCGGGGTTCCGGAGGTCGTCCGCGCGCTCCTGAAGGGCAGCGTACTCCGCTTCGAGCACGCCGCGCGTGCCGAGCCGGTACGCCTCATCGACAGCCTGCTCGCTGGAGGCGTTCCGTAGCTGTTGGGCGGCGGTTTCGAACGTCGCGTAGTCCGTGTCGTTCAGCTCGACCGTCGTGCTCGCGCGCACGTCCTCGAACGCCGCCTCGATGGACGCGTTCGGGTTCTGCCGGAGGTCGGTGAGCGCGGCGCGGAGCGTCGCCGATGTCTCGTTCAACACCTGCCGGCGTTCTTCGAGGTCGGCGGCTTGCTCCTGTCGAATCGCGGTCGTCGCGACGACGTTCGCCACGCCGGTGGTCGGTGACTCGTTCACCAGCGACGGCGCGACGGTCTCGTTCTCCCTGAGCGTCTGCTGGAGGTCGAGACTCTCGATGAGTTGTTCTTTCGCGAGGACGTTCTCCCCGCGCATGATTACCTGAACTGTCGTCGTGTTCTGGTCGCCGGTCTGGAAGTTGTCCTGGATGTAGTCGAGCTTCTGGGATTCGGTCGTGTCGCTCTGGAACTGGCTGAGCGACGACGACTGCTCGACCATCGGTGCGCCGGCGCCGACGACGACCGTCAACAGCACCATGACGGCTATCGCGGCTTTGCTGTGGTCGGTAACGGCGGTGACGAGGCGGTCGAACCGACTCACCCAACCACCACCGTTGTCAGTAGAATGCTACTCACAAATCTCACTCGTTCGTATCGAATGGCGTTCGGTACATATCCTTTCTGGAAGTGACACGCCTCCCGGCGGGGTGCGGACCTATGTGGCGTGCGAACGTACACTCGGGTATGTCGAGTGACTGGACGCCGTCCGAAATGGGGTCGCAGGCCGGAAACACCGTCGTCGTGACCGGTGCGAACAGCGGCATCGGGTTCGAAGCGACGGCGGCGTTCGCCGCGGCCGGCGCGCACGTCGTCATGGCGTGCCGGAGCACCGACCGCGGCCGGAACGCGAAACGCGAAATCGAACAGGAGTATCCGGGCGCGTCCCTGACAGTGCACGAACTCGACCTCGGCGACCTCGATTCCGTCGAACGGTTCGCGGACTGGTATCGCGCGGAGTACGACGCGCTGGACGTCCTCGCGAACAACGCCGGCGTGATGGCGATACCGCGCTCCGAGACCGCGGACGGCTTCGAAACCCAGTTCGGCGTGAACCACCTCGGGCACGCCGCGCTCACCGCGTACCTCCTCCCCGTGCTCCGCCGGACAAACGGCGAGTCACGGGTCGTCACGCAGTCGAGCGGCGTGCACGAACGCGGCCGCATCGACTTCGACGACCTCCAGAGCGAACACGACTACGACAAGTGGGACGCGTACGCGCAGTCGAAACTCGCGAACGTCCTGTTCGCGTACGAACTCGACCGCCGCCTCCGCGCGGCCGGCGCGAGCGTCACCAGCGTCGCCTGCCACCCCGGATACGCCGCGACCAACCTCCAACTCCGCGGCCCCGAAGCCGAGGGGAGTCGCCTCCGCGTGCTCGCGATGAAAGCCGCGAACGTCCTGGTCGCGCAGAGCGCCGAACAGGGCGCGTGGCCGCTCCTCTACGCCGCCACCGAGCCCGACATCGACGGCGGCGAATACGTCGGCCCCACTGGATTGTTCGACATGCGCGGCCACCCCGGCACCCAGCAGTCGAGCGACCGCTCCTACAGCGAGGACACCGCGCGCCGCCTCTGGACCGTCTCCGAAGAACTCACCGGCGTCAGTTTCGACCTCCCCGAACCCTAGTCGACGCCGAGAATTTATACCGTATCAGTCCGGTGAGACCGTATGGACGACGTCGAACTCGACGAACTCGTCTCCTCCCTGACCCCGCGCGAGGAGAACCGCGCACTGAAAACCTACCAGAACACCGTCTCCGTCGCCTGCCCCGCCTGCGGCGACCCCTTCGACGACCTCGTCGTCTGCAAGGAAAACCCCACCAGTCTCAATCTCTCCCAGCAACTCGACTTCTGCGTCGGCGTCGACGACGACCGCGCACTCATCTTCACGCACAAACAGTAAACCCAGAACGCGCCGAACCGCCGACTATCGCGCGCTACGCCAGCCGATAGTAGACCGCGGTTTCGTCCTCAGTCTCGACCTCCTTCGTCGTCACAGCACGCTCGGCTCCGAGTCGTGAGTTCTCGAAGAATGTGAAGTGCTCCGTCAGGGATTCGAACCCTGGTCCTTGCCGTGAGAGGGCAAGATGATTGGCCGGACTACACCAACAGAGCACTGGTGCGTTCGTCCGCGGGCCGCGCCCGCTTCACTCGATTGGAGACGCCGGCGATATTTAAACCTCACTTTTCGGGACGGGCCTGTGTCTTCGTGTCATCCGCTGCGCCGAGTCACCAGTCGTCGGGGAGGGTGCGTGGGATGACTTCGCGGCCGACGAGTGTTCGCTGTCCGAACGGCGAGGTGAGGAGGTCGAGGAAGGCGCGTTCGCGTTGGTCGGGGTCGCCGTGGGTGTAGAAGCCGACGGTGGCGGTCATCGGGTAGTCGTCGGAGACGCCGCGGCGGTCGCCGTCGACGAGGACGTCGAGCGTCGGGACGCCGCGGGCGTGGGCGAGGTGGACGCCGCGAGCGGGGAGGACGCCGATGGCGTGCTCGCGGTTCGCGGCGGCCGTAACCATCTCGATGGCTTGGCCGTACCGGGCGTCGACGCCGGCCGTTGCGTAGCCGTTCTGGCGGAGGAAGGTCTCGTACGGGAGGTTGGTGCCGGTGACGTCGGGGCCGAGGAAGACGAACGGTTCGCGGTCGGGGCCGCCGACAGCTTGCCACGTGTCGATGTCGCCGGCGAACACGCGGCGTATCTGCTCGGGGGTGAGGGCGTCCACGCCGGCGTCGGCGAGCGCGGGGGAGACGATGAACACCCAGCCTGCTCGGCCGACGGGGTGGCGGACGACTTCGTTCGCGCGCTCGCCGAAGGGGCCTTTCGGGTTCCAGCCGTCGGCGCGCGGGCCGTCGTCGACGGTGGCGAGGTCGACGCGGTCGTCGAGGAGCGCGTCCGCGACCCGGGGGTCCGGTCCGACGGCGGACGCGACGCGGAACGGCGGGTCGGCGCGGCCGCCGAGCGAGGTGATGCCCGCGCGGCCCGCGAAGTGGTTCGCGAGTCGGTTCTGGAAGGACGGCTGGCTGTCGAAGCGCGACCAGACAACGCGGTCCGCGTCGGGTTTCGGGTTGGTGTTCCAGAGGCCGGCGGCGCGCTCCACGACCGGCGACAGCGTCGGCGTGCTCTGCACGACCAGCGTGGACGTACCCTGGTCGTGAGTCCCGTCCTGTTTCCCGGTGGTCGGGTTGGTCGTCGTGTCGGCGGGCGGCGGGTCGCCGTCCGGCCAGAAGTCGGCGAGCCCGGAACAGCCGGCGAGTCCGGCGAGCGCGCCTGCGGCACCCGCGACGACCGCGCGACGCGTTCCGTGGGTGTCGGAGGGCATACGCGGAGGTCGCCGCGGACGACTATTCAATCCCGGGGTGCGGGGTGTTTCGGTGGCTTGATTCCCGTGGGCGTGCGAGACCGAGATAATGGCTCTCTGGGGTCTGGTGCCGTCGTCGCCGGCGGTGAACGCGCTCGTTCTCGCGGTGGCGACGGCGTTCGTCTGGGTGGGAAGCGGCTGGCTGGAGGAGTCCGCGGAGAACCTCGCGGCGTACTACGGCCTGCCGGCGGTCGTGCAGGGGTCAGTGGTGGTCGCGGTCGGGTCGAGCTTCCCCGAGTTGGCGAGCGTGGTGTTCGCGGCGCTCGCGGGCGCGTTCGACATCGGTATCGGCGCGGTGGTCGGGTCCGCTATCTTCAACGTTCTCGTGATTCCCGCGCTCTCGGGGCTGACGGCGGACGACGACCTGTCCGCGAGCCGCGCCATCGTCTACAAGGAAGCCCAGTTCTACATGCTCGCGGTATCCGCGCTCGTCGTGACGCTCGCGCTCGCGGTCATCTACGCGCCCGGTCCGGGACCGGCGCTGAACGGCAATCTGACGCGGCCGCTCGCGATGATTCCGCTCCTCCTCTACGGACTCTACCTCTTCATTCAGTGGCAGGACGTGTCCGACGCCGACGCGCCCGGAAACCCGAGCATCTCCGCGCCGCGGGCGTGGGGGACGCTCGCCGCCGGCCTCCTGGTGATTCTCGTCGCGGTCGAGCAGCTCGTGCACGCCGTCGAATCCCTCGGCGGCACGTTCGGCGTCCCCGAGTTCCTGCTCGGCGTGACGGTCGTCGCGGCGGCAACGAGCCTCCCGGATACGCTCGTGAGCGTGCAGTCCGCGCGGGACGGGAACGGCGCGACGAGCCTCGGAAACGTCTTCGGGTCGAACACGTTCGACCTCCTCGTCGCCGTGCCTGTCGGCGTGCTCATCGTCGGCGCGGTCACCGTGAACTTCGCGGTCGCGGTGCCGATGTTCGCCGTGCTCACGCTCGCCACCATCCTCCTGTTCACCGCGCTCCGCACCGACCTCTCCATCACCACGATCGAATCGGTCGCGTTGCTCACCAGCTACATTCTGTTCGTCGCGTGGGTCGTCGCAGAGACGCTCGGCGTCACCAGCCTCATCAAGGGCGCGTAGTTACTCGTCCGGTGATTCGACGCCCGTGAACTCGAAGCGCGCGCCGCCGGACGCGCTCTCACCGACGGAGACGTTCCAGCCGTGCGCCAGCGCGATCTGTTTGATGCTCACCATCCCGAACCCGGTTCCGCCGGGCTTCGTGGAGTACCCGGGCTTGAACACGCTGTCGCGTTCGTGCGTCGGGATGCCGGGACCGTCGTCCTCGTAGTAGAAACCGCCGGGGAGCGCGCCGACCCGCATCGCGGTATCCGGGTCCGCGTGCTCGACCGTGTTCTTCACGAGGTTGTCCGCGAGCCTGACGGCCGCACGCTCGTCCGCCCGGATGCGCTTTGAGTCCACCACTGTGAACGACGCCGGCTCGGTGTCGAACGCGTCCCACGACCGGAACGCCGCCGCGAGGTCGAGCGGCTCGATGTCCGTCACGAGGTCGCCCTGCTGCATCACGTTCGAGAGGTCGGTGATGAGCGCGTCCAGTCGGTCCGCCGCCCGGCGCGCGTCGTCCAGTCGCGTCTCGTCGCCCTCCCGCGCGAGTTCGATATTCCCCTTCAGCACCGTGAGCGGTGTCTTCAGGTCGTGTGAGAGCACTTGCCCGAAGTCGTGCAGCCACTCCAGTTGCTCCTCGATGGCGATGGTGTGTTCCTTGCGTTTCGTTATCTGGCGCTGGAACCCGACGAAGTTCACCGTCTCGCCCGCGTCGTTCGTGACCGGCGATATCTCCAGGAGGTTCCAGAACGGCTCTCCGTCCTTCGTGTAGTTCAGTATCTCCGTCGTCACTGACTCCTCAGCCTCGACCGCCTCCCGGAGCTCTCGAACGCTCGCCGGGTCCGTCTCCGGCCCTTGGAGGAACCGACAGTTCCGCCCGACAGTCTCTTCCCGACTGTACCCCGTCATCTCGGTGAACCCCCGGTTCACGTACACGATGGAGTTGTCGTCCCCCGACGGGTCGGTGATGACGACGCCGAGGGACGCGGCGTCGAGCGCGCGGTCCCGGATGGCGAGGTCGTCCAGCAAGTCCTCCTCCGCGGTGAGGTCCTCGACGACGCAGACGTGGCCGCCGTCCGCCAGCTGCGTCAACGCGAGGCGTTCGGGGACCGATCGGCCGGATTTCGTCACGCCGGTCGCGCGCCCACGCCACGACCCCTTGGATTCGAGTTCGGGCAGTATCTCGGTCTCGAACCGCGCGCGCTCGTCGTCGGCGTAGAGCATCGACCAGTGCCCGCCGAGAATCTCCTCCCGCGTCCGCTCGTACACGTCCGCGTACGCCGGATTCACGTACCGGAACGTGCCGTCGGCGTCGATGATGCCGATGCCTTCCTGCGCGGACTCGATGGCGAGGAAGCCCTGTCGCACCTGGGACTCCGCCCAGTGCTTCTCCACGAGCGTCTCTATTTTATTCGCGAGCACGGGGTAGACGTCCGGGCCGTCCTTCTGGAGGTACTCGTCCACGCCGGCGGAGATCGCTTGACTCGCGATTTCCTCGTTCCCCTTCCCCGTGAACAGCACGAACGGGACCTGACAGCCGTCCTCGCGGAGCGCGGCGAGCAGGTCGAGGCCGTTCAGGTCGGGCATGTCGTAGTCGCTGACGATGCAGTCGTACTCGCGCTCCCGGACGTGTTCGGCGACCATGACCGGGTCGGTCAGTCCGGTGACCGACACGTCGGTTAGCTCGCGCTCCAGGAACCGCGTCGACAGTTCCACGGTCGCTTCGTCGTCGTCGACGAGGAGAACGCGTACCGTGCGGTTGTCGGGGCTGAACGAGACAATGTCGTTCAGCGGCGACGAAGCCATATCCTCGACCAGGACACCCGACTATATAGGCTGGCGGATACACTCGGATAATTTAAAATAAGTCGCGGGCGGCGGTCACTCCTCGCGGTCGCCGCCGGGTTCGTGGCCGGGGAGGCTGACGACGTTCTCCCGACCGATACGGAGACGGCTGATCTCCCCCTCGTCCTCCATCTCGGAGAGCAGCATACTCACCTTTGACTTCGACCAGTCCGTCTCCTCGACGATCTGGACTTGCCGCATCCGGCCGCCGTGAGTCTCCAGCAGTTCGCGCACGCGCTCCTCGTCCGACTGCAGTTCCGCGTCCGAGACCGCCGGTTCGGCCGGCACGCCGGAGTCTTCCCCATCGCCCTCGCCGGGTTCGCGGTCGCGCCGCCACCACATCGCCGCGCCGACCGCCGCCACCACGAGAGTTACGAGCAGCGCGACGAACGCGACGAGCGCCCACGGAATCCCGCTGTCGTCCGTCGTCCCGCCGCCTGCGGTCGTTCCGCCGGGCTGGGTCGTCGTGGCCGTGGTGAGCGGCGCGGTGGTGAGCGTCGCCTGCGGGCGCTCGTCCGCGAACTCCGTCGGCCCGAACCACGTCACGGAGTCGCTCTCGGCGAGCGTCTCGCCGGCCATCGAATCGGGCTGCGGGCTCACCGACGCGAACCGCAGTCCGTCGCCGGTTTCGAGGACGAGTCGCTGGCTCTCCCCGACGTACAGACCGCCCTCGAAGAGGTCGCCGACGAGCACGCGGTCACCCTGGACGCGCGCGAACGACGTCCACGTGAACGCCATCTCGACCACGCCGAGGTTGTCGTTCAGGCCCGTGACGCGCGCCGTCCGCGAGAAGTCCGTGGCGTTCATCGACCGTCCGGAGACGTTCTCGCCGTCGGCGACGAGCGTTCGCGCGCGGTCGCGGAAGTTCTCGTAGAGCGGCCCGGTTTCGTTCTCGAACTGGGCCGCGAACTCCCGGAAGTCCGCGCGCTGGGAGTCGTTTTCGAGCGGCGTCCGGTACTGGAACGTCCACCGCGCCGACCCGTCCTCGTTGACGGTGATGGTGAAGTGGACGCTGGAGAAGGACGGGCCGTCGGCCGTGCCGACGCTTCCCGCGTCGCCGAGGCCGCTCGCGGGAGCCACACCGGCGAGCAGGACGCTCACGACGAGGAGCGCACAGACGGCAGTGACCCGTGGCATGGCGGAGATTGCGTATCCGTGAATGAAATGTTTAGGGGTTCGCGGAGCGGCTATCGGTCGCCGTCTGGCAGGTATTGCAGGTGTTACGGGCGGCCGTCGAACCCGAGAACGCCGCCCTCTCGCGCGCTCTCGTCCCCAAGCGGTCGGAACGGGACGTTTTCGAGGAAACGAGACCGACGTAACGGATGACGCGGTAGTTCGTGTTTTGACACCGCTAGCCGTACGGTGGGTACGATGAACCGACGAGCGTTTCTCGGCGCGACCGGTGCGGCCGCCGCGTCGTTGACGGCTGGCTGCATCGGCAGCGGAATCGTTGGCGGGTCCCGCAGCGTCACCCTCGACTACGCGTACTACAACCCGGTGAGTCTCGTGCTCCGCGAGAAGGGCTGGGTCGAGGACGAGTTCGCGGACAGCGACGCGAGCGTCGAGTGGGTGTTGAGCCTCGGGAGCAATCAGGCGAACCAGTACTCCCAGAGCGGGGAGGCGCAGGCGGCGTCCACGGCGGGTATCGCGGCGCTGATGGCGCGCTCGAACGGCGTCCCCATCCGCACGGGCTACATCTACTCGCGGCCCGAGTGGACCGCGCTGGTCGCGAAGTCGAGCAGCGACATCTCCGAGGTTGCGGACCTCGAAGGGAAGTCCGTCGCCGCGACGCTCGGCACCGACCCCCACTTCTTCCTCCTGCAGGCGCTCGACACCGCGGGCCTCAGCGAGAGCGACGTGGACATCGTCGACCTCCAGCACCCCGAGGGACAGGACGCGCTCCTGCAGGACGAAGTGGACGCCTGGGCCGGCCTCGACCCGCACATGGCCGAACTCCAGCTCGAACACGACGTCGACCTGTTCTTCCGGCGGCCCGCGTTCAACACGAACGGCACGCTCAACTTCCTCGACGGGTTCGTCCAGAACCACCCCGAGGACGTCAAGCGCGTCCTGCGGGCGTACGAGCGCGGCCGGAAGTGGGCTATCGAGAACCCCGACGAGACCGTGTCCATCCTCGCGAACGCGTCCGAGATGTCGAAGCCCGTGGCGCGCAAGGTGTTCACCGACCGCACCGACCTCTCCGCGCCCATCCCGGGCGACCAGCACCGCTCGCTGCTCTCCGACCTCGCGCCCATCCTCCACGAGAAGGGCTTCGTCGATTCGAGCGTCGACCTGCAGGCGGCCATCGACGAGCTCGTCCGGCCGTCCATCGCTGAGCCGGTGGTGAACGGATGAGCACGCGGACGTACGGCCTCGCGGACCTGTCGCTCGACCAAGCGCGGTGGACGCTCGGCCTTATCGTCCCCGCCTTCCTCGTGGTCGGCTGGCACGTCGCGGTCGTGACGGGCGTCTTCCCGCCCTATCAGCTCCCGAAACCGCTCTCCGTCGTGGAGACGCTGTACTCGCTCGCGGCGTCGGGAGAGCTCGCAACCCACGTCTCGGTCACCGTCCAGCGCGTGTTCTTCGGCTGCGTCGTCGGGATGACGCTCGCCGTCGTCCTCGGCACGCTCACCGGAATCTCGCGGACGGCGAGCGCGCTCCTCGACCCGCTCTTCCAGAGCCTGAAGAACATCCCGTCGCTCGCGTGGGTGCCGCTGTTCCTGCTCTGGTTCGGCATCGGCGAGGTGGCGAAAGTCCTCCTCATCGCCGTCGGCGCGTTCTTCCCCGTCTATCTCAACCTCTCCACGGGCCTTCACGCCGTCGACGAGGCGCGCCGCGAGGTCGCGGAGGTCTACGACCTCACCCGGTTTGAGACCCTGAAGTCCGTGGTGTTCCCGGCGGCGCTCCCGAGCCTGTTCGTCGGCGTGCGGAGCGGCGTCGGCCTCGCGTGGATGTTCGTCGTCGCCGCGGAACTCATCGGCGCGAGCCAGGGCCTCGGCTTCCTGATGAAGAACGGCCGCGTGCTCTCCCGGCCCGACATGATTATCGGCGCAATCGTGCTGTTCGCGCTGTTCGGGAACCTCACCGACCTCGCCGTCAAGGAGGTGGAGAAACGTGTCGTCGACTGGTGAGAACGCGGCGGTCGCCGTCGACGACCTGACGAAAGCCTACGGCGACACCGTGGCGCTCCGCGACGTCTCGCTCTCCGTTTCGCCCGGCGAGTTCGTCTCCGTCGTCGGCCACTCCGGCTGCGGGAAGAGCACGCTCCTGCGCGTGCTCGCCGGCCTCGAAGACGACTTCCGCGGCACGGCGACCGTCGACGGCGCGGACGTGCGGACCGAGGGCGGCGAACGCGTCGGCATGGTGTTCCAGGAACCCCGGTTGTTGCCGTGGAAGTCCGTCCGCGAGAACGTCGCCGTCGGCCTCCCGCGCGGCGTCGACCCCGACAGCGACGACGCGCACGAGCGAATCGACGCGCTCCTCGACCGCGTCGGACTCACGGAGTTCGCGGACGCCCGCCCGAGCGAACTCTCCGGCGGGATGGCGCAGCGCGTCTCGCTCGCGCGCGGACTGGCGTACGACCCGACCGTGATGTTGTTGGACGAGCCGTTCTCCGCGCTCGACGCGCTCACGAAGTACGAACAGCAGGACTTCCTGCTCGACCTCTGGCGGGACAGCGACCTCACCGTCGTCCTCGTCACGCACGACGTGGAGGAAGCCGCCTACCTCGCGGACCGCGTCACCGTGCTCGGCGGCCAGCCCGGAACCGTCGAGACGACCGTCGACATCACCGAGGAACGGCCGCGCGACCGCGGGGAGTGGCTGGTGGACTACCGCGACCGAATCACGACCGCGCTCGGCGTCGAATAGCTACTCGTCGACCGGCGCGCCGGCCGCGTTCTCCTTCACGCTCTCCAGGCCCTGTTTCGCCTTCTGCTTCGACGCGTACCCCTCGCCGGAGTCCGCGAGAATGTTGCCGTTCCGGTGGACGAGCCGCCACCGCCACTGACCCGCGTCGTCCTCGTACACCTCGAAGCGCGCCTGAGATTCACTCATACGTCACAGAACGACCGCCCGCACCGAAAAAGCTGGGGGCGGTTCGGCGAGTACGTTTTTCGGGCCGGCGCCAGTAGTGTAACCCATGCCGCACACGAAAGCGCACGTGAGCGACGCCGAATCGGTGCTGCCGGACGACGTGAAGGGAGAGATGTGGATGCTTCGGGACGACCTCGACACGGAGACGCTCGGATTCACCGTTCTCGCGCTCGAAGCCGGCGAGGAGACGATGAGCCACGCGCACGTGGACGACGACCAGGAGGAAATTTACTACGTGGCGACCGGTGGCGTGGACGTGGACTTCGGCGACCACACGGTCAGCCTCGACGAGGACGAGGCGCTCCGCATCAGTCCCGAGGAGGAGCGCCAGATTCGGAACCGTGACCAGTTCTCGAAGCTCGTGCTCGTGAGCGCGCCAGTCTGAAGGGTATTTCAGCCCGCGCGTCCAGAAGTCGGTATGGTCGAAAATCTCTCCGCGGGCGTGGACGCGTTCACGAGCAACGCCTTCCTCGTTCCGGGCGAGCGCACCGTTCTCGTGGACGCGGGCGCGAACTACGACGTGGGCAGCCGCATCGAGGAGCGAACCGGCGGTCTGGACGCGGTGGTGCTCACGCACACCCACACCGACCACGTCGGGAACCTCGACGACGTGAAATCGGCGTTCGACGTGGACGCCTGGGGATTCGACGCGGGCCAGCCCGGGGTCGACCACGAACTCGGCGACGAGGACGAAATTCGAATGGGAGACGACACGTACACCGTCCTGCACACGCCCGGGCACAAGAACGACCACGTCTGCCTGCTCTCGGAGACGACGCTGTTCGCGGGCGACCTCGTGTTCGCGAACGGCGGGTTCGGCCGAACCGACCTGGAGGAGGGCGACCGTCCGACGCTCGTCGAGTCTATCGAGCGCCTCGAATCGCGAGCGGCGGGCGGCCTC
>Ga0207813_100575_pt1 | contig 18766 bp, 20 predicted proteins | sample A23E3SouthBayCA_2_FD_187730 | JGI IMG/M metagenome (GOLD analysis project Ga0207813, IMG submission 187730) | Aerobic enrichment media microbial communities from Eden Landing Ponds, California, USA - A23 E3 (4) (SPAdes) | ecosystem: Environmental > Aquatic > Marine > Unclassified | place... | reverse complement strand
GTTTTACGAACGGTTCGGGTTCGAATCGGCGGCCGCGTTCGGGCTCGACAGCGACCTCGATCCAGCCGACGGGACGTTTCAGGTGTGGCCGTGCAAGCCTGGCTCGCTCTCTGGAGTGGAGGGGACCGTCCGGCATCCGATCCCGTTTCACGCGCTCTAGTCGCCAGCGAGACCGACTACACAATTGCTGCACCGTGGAACGGTGGGCTCATGACGCCGCCACGATAACGTGGGAGTGGCCGATGACGACTCACGGTCGGCACTGTCCGGTCTCGACCACGCAGTCTCGTGGGTCGAGCCGCCGGATACCCGACTGCTCCGTTCGCGGCAGCTGCCTGCTGCGACTCCGAGCCGGCCTCGACACCCGGCGATGACGATCCCTATGAGTGCCGAGGCCGACTTTCTATCCATACATTTGCGGGAAGAAGTGAACGAACGTCAGAGAAGCGTGCCTGCTACCTGCTGAGAAAAATCAGTTGCCATTTGTGGTCGAATAGAGTACACTCTGAGCGGCCACAAGGGCTCGTCATCTTCGGGTATGAACTAGTCGAGAGAGGAGGTTCGCTGTGAGAACCGGGTATTTCCAAATTCTCGTACTCGATTCGCCGGAATAAGTTGGTCAATCACGCACCACTTGTCCGAAGACGTCCCCGAGAAGGTCGTGAGTGACCGGATGAACGTAAGGATAGACGTGATAGACAAACACTACGACGAGCGTTCCGAACAGGTGAAAATAGAACAGCGTCGGAGGTACTTCGAAGACACCTAATTGTCCGTCACAGGTTTATTTGGAAACTGTGCATAGTGGCTCGTCAATGCGCGAGTCTCCTCCAACTGAATCGACTATAATAAAATCCCCACTCCTATTAGACTCTGGTAGGCATTTGACTACATGATGAATTCTAGAAAAGAGTTCGAGCAGTTCCTTGATGACCTCACGCTTGAGAGCCCGGAGACGGAGGAATCTCGGCTACTGAATGAGGATATCGACCGTATTGATGAGTTGTTCACCCAAACGGTTCCAAAAGAGAAACGCGCAGAGAACGAGCAATTCCTGACACCGAACGGCATTGCCGAATTCCTGGTTAACTGGGCCATTAACGATGAACAAGGGTCACTATTTGACCCAGCCGTTGGAACAGGTGTATTCTTATCTAAAGCGACTGAGAAAGCACCTGAACTTGACCTACATGGATATGATGTTGACCCACTAATGCTCCAAACGACACGAGCGCGATTGGAGCACAAGTCTGATTCTCCGAATCTAAACCTAAGTGAACAAGATTTCCTGAGTCAAAATTTCCCAAATAAACATGATTACTTGCTTTGCAATCCACCATTCAAGAAATTCAAAGAATACGAGAATGCGAATGTAGCAGACTGGCTCAAAGCCAGATACGGTGTTCAGTTGAATCAACAGGCGAATCTATACTGCGCATTTCTCATCCATACCTACTCATTTTTGAAAGAGAATGGGCGTGCAGCGTTCATCACACCTAATGAATACCTTTATGCGAACTATGGGGCGGAAGTGAAGGAATTCTTGGTGAATGAATATAGGTTAGAGGCGCTAATTCTATTGGATTCAGAAGAAATATTCGATGAGATTCTCACAACGCCAGTAATTACCTTGTTCTCGAAAGGCGAAACAGATGGCCCTACAAAATTTGTAAAGCTCGATGAGTGGCCTGGTGCTTCTCGTCTGTCGGATATTCTATCTCAAGAACCAACAAATAATGTTCCCCAAAACGAGCTTGATACGGATATCAATTGGCTGAACTACTTCGCTGACTTGGATATCCAAGATTCAAGCCTTCTCACCGATTTTGACTCGGTTGCCGATATCAAACGAGGTATAGCGACTGGCCATAATGAGTTTTTCTTAAATACGCAGTCAGAAATAGAACAAGAGAATCTATCCTCTGACAAATTCACACGCGTAATATCAAAATCGGGTCACTGCCGAAATCTATCGTTGACAGAATCGGATTTGGAACTGCTAGATGAGGAGGGGAAGCCGACGTATCTCCTTTACCATGTTGACGAAGTGGATGATGAACTAGAACAGTACCTCGACTATGGCCGGTCGATTGATGTCCACGACAGATACCTTGCGAAGAATCGAACGCCATGGTATGGAGTCGAACGAAGAGAGCCTGCGCCTATTCTAGCGACAACCTTTAGCCGAGATGATATGAGGTTTGTTCTGAATTCAGCAGGTGCAAGGAACCTAACTGCATTTCATAGTATCTACCCTTATTACGATTCTGAGGAGCAAATCAAGGCCTTGCTTGCCTTCTTGAATTCAGGTGTCTTTGACTCTATGATGGATGTGGAGAAGCGAGTACACGGAGGTCTAGGAAAGTTCGAACCGAACGACCTCAAGCGGCTAAATGTCTTGGATTTGGCTCAATTAGACGAATCAACTATTACCCAGCTAGCCTCACTTTTCAACGAGTTGGAGTCTGTTCGTCGGAATGGAGATGACACGAGTGAGACAATCGATAAAATTGACTCGATATTACAGCAGTTACTTTAGCTCATCGTACTGCTCGTAATCGAACCCCAACTCATCCTGCTCGATAAGTTTCCGCTTCGCGCTCCTCTCCTCTACTGCGTCAACCATCCCTTTCTCCGCATACAATAGCAGACGCAGGAATTCTTCTTTACTTCTCACTTCAGAGGGTTTGTCAAATTTGCATTGGAGATTTTTATTACTCGGATTCACATAGGCTTCGTCGGAATTGAGCCAATGGAGATTATGCACCTCAACAAGGTCTCCTCGCAAATCGATGGCTCGACGAGAGCCGTGGAAGTCAACTTGCACGGGAATTGTGAGAAGGGTTGATTTGTCATCTTTAGTTTCATGGAAGAACTTAGCCAGCTTTGAAGACTTAGAAACGTCGTTTTTGTTAGAGGAACTCGAGGTCAGTCCTGTCTTTACGTTTGCGTAGTATGTTGTATCGTGGTCTAGCAACTCAATCGTTAGGTCATACACAATTAAGTCGTCGTCCGGATATTCTACCGACTCAAGTCCAAATTCATCGGGATTTTCCGCTAGGTTTTGAACATATATTTGCTCAACTAGCCAACTGATGGTCCTCGCTTTTTCCATCAGGCCATGCGGAGCTTGTTCTTCCGTTAGAAGTTCGATTTCATCGAATTTCTCTGCGACCTGTTTAAACGCGTTAGAAATAACCCCCATACCCTCAATTATTTCCTCGTCTTCTTCGCTGAGGTCTGTGTCCGATAGCTCTGTTTGTCGCATAGTAAAGGGAAAGAGACTGGACGGCTAATGCTTTTCCCAAGTACACTATGCGTCGTTCTCAGAAACAGGGTCTTCCATGACACAGGTTGTAAATATAGTCGCCTCTGGTCACTTGCATAGAGAGTTTGACACAGCCGAATTGGCTAGTACAGCATCTCTTCCAGTAACGAAGAGAACACAAGATGGACGTGTCTATTTTGATTTTCCTGCTGTGGATGCGACGGTTAGTTTGTCTCGCACCGGCCAGTATCTTATTTCAGGCGCTAAAGATATCGATACGGTGAACGATTCGCGGGAATCATTGATTAGCGCGCTTCAAGAAGTAGGGGCAGAAATCGACATTGAATCGGTTGAATCACCGGGGATTAGTAATATTGTCTTCTCAGGAGAATTGAAAAACGCAACTGAGGGAGTTGATTTGGCAAGACTAGTAAAAGACCTCGGACTCGACAAAGCATCATATGAGCCAGAACAGTTCTCTCAAGTCGTATATCGTCCGGATGAACTTGATTGTGTAATTCTAATTTTCTCCAGCGGGAAAGTCACTATAACCGGCTGTACTGAGTTTGAAACCGGTGACAAAGCGATGGAATTGCTTCAATCAAAACTACAATCGAGATAGCAGGAGCATTAGTTGGCCTCTCGAAAGAGTGTATCGAGCTTCTTCATAATATCGTTTATCGCTGTTTTAGCTGCCTTTTCTTCTTTGAATCCTGTTGCAATTATCGAACCACTATTGAATATCAGAAGAACCCCACTATCGGAGTCGTCGGGAGAGTAAATTATCGAAGGATGTTGCTCTGGTTCATATTCTGTCAATTCTGTTCCTAAGCCGACTGCTACTTGTGATAATGCGAGTTCTCGTCCGTACTCTTTTTTGTAAACTAAATTATGTATATACAATTGGTGTTCCGGGATGTTTGACTGAATGACAGCTTCAAGTTCAGAGACTACCTTATTGTGAACATCTTGGAGATGCTCTATATCACGAGCACCCGTGATATTGAATTTCCCATTGCTGAACACCATCGTTGTCGGGGCTGATTCTGATATTTTGAAATAGAGTCCTGCAAATACTTCTGGTTCGTAGGTTATCGAATCCGCATCAAGCTCCTGCGAAACAATGGCCAAATCTAACTGTACTTCAAAATCACCGCCCCCGACAACGCTCACGAGCTCGGCCATGTACTTGGTTCGCTTTATTCTATGAATCCTGATTTCACTTCCGAATTTCCCGTTATAGGGGAAACACAGAGACCCACAAGAATTGTTGAGCTTCACTAGTGGGGCTTCCACCGTGAATCCGTAGACTCAATGCTTCCATGTCTATCGATTTCATCTAGCATTTCTTGACCGAAGCGACACTAGCAGAGGTTAATATGAAGTAATCATAGAGTTTTCGTGAAGCAACCCCATAATGCTTGAAATCGTAAACGTTGTCGGGTCGGGGTCACTGGATGCCGAGTTTGATTTAGAGAGAGTCGCTGCCGATATCGGTTCCATCGCTGACTACGACCCCGACAAGTATCCCGGCATGTACCTGCGGTTTGCGGAGGATGCGCCGCTCATCACGGTCTATCGAACTGGGAAATACATCGTAACCGGGGCAGATTCAGAGGCGGAGGCACAGGCGATACGAGAACGCTTTCTCGACCTCCTTGCCGACAACGGGATGATTACAGCGCCCGATGACGAGTGGTTCCGAATTCAGAATTTCGTCTGCACCGCAGAACTGGAGGAACCGTTGAATCTCAATGCGCTCGCAATCGGCCTCGGTCTCGAAAGCACCGAATACGAGCCCGAGCAGTTCCCCGGATTGATTTACCGACCAACTGGAGCCGATAGCGTCGTTCTACTCTTCGCTTCTGGTCGTGTCGTAATTACGGGCAGCCCGAATCTCGATGAAGCGGAGGAGACGTTTACAGCGTTGCAGGAGGCAGTGACGGACCTCCTCACCGTCGACTAACGGACAGACCGAGAGACTTCGACGAGACGCGGTTCCTTGACGACGGTCTGAGGGATACATCGGATTGCACCTCGACTCGCAGAGACGCGCATCTCTTGACGAGACGACGAACTAGTCGCAGAACAGGTGTCGCTCTGAAAACGGAAGATTCCGAGTCTCACGAGTCTCGATTTTCGGAATATCGTAGTCCGAGAAGTCGATGTTCCGTTACTTTTCGTCGTGAACAGGCAGGTCAGCAAGCGTCTCAGAGTCGCAGTCGAACGGACTCGGAAGTTCGTCAACGAATGCTCGCACAAATCCCGTGGTTCCCGGTTCGACTATCACCTCTGTATCCGCGTGAACCGTCTCACCGTCCTCGTTCTCGTAGGTCGTGGGGACGAGTACGGGAATCCCCTCCTCAAGATACTTCTGCGAGACTGTCCTGAGCGCCTTGCTCTCCGTGTCGAGGTTCCCGTTCGTGTCTATCGTCCCGACGACTTCGCCCTGCTCGTGATTCAGTATCTCGACCTCGACGACCTCGTGCTCGTCGTCGAGGTCGCCCTCGTCACCTGCGTTTGCAGCCCCTTCGGCAAGCGCCCACCCGAAGTCTTCCTCCATCCACTCCGCTATCTCAGCGGCGTCAGCATCAGGACCGGGACGCTCGGGCCGTTCGGGGTCATCCATACGCTGTAGTATTTGTCCTGACAGGGTTTAATCGCCGGCGGTGCTTTACTCGTCGCCTCCGAGCGCCCACAGCGCCATGTCGAGCGTGCGGAGACTCACGTTGTATTCGTTCGCTATCGCCCAGCACGCACCGAGATACAGTAGATAATCCTCGATGGTGGGGTCATCAGGCATCTCGTCGGGCAAGTACCCGTTCTCGTACAGTACGTCCCATGCTCGCCAGTCAAGCACGGTGAAGCGGTCGGGATTCACGAACAGGAGGATTGCCGAGGCCATTCGAACCTGTACTCCATCAAGTCGAGTGAGGATATCGACCTTCTCGCTCACGCTGTTCGCCTTGAGCGCATCGTTGACGAGGTCTTTCACCTCTTCGGGGTCGTTGCGCTCGAAGTACCCAATGCTGCGACTGCTCTTCCAGCGTACAATCCACTCCATATCCTCCATCGACCACGACCCATCTGCGAATGACGAGGGCAGGCTTTCGAGGCGCTCAATCTCTTCGGTGTACTGGTCTTCCTCCGCCTCGTAGGCGACTTCCTGCTCTTCGAGTAACTGCTGAGAGAGAGTCATACGAGAAAGTCCTTGTACAACCCTCCGAACGGTAAGAAGTTATAGCTTACTCAAGCCGGAATAGACTACTTTAGACGTTATTTCATTTCTCCGACGTAAGTATCGCATTATCGCTGCGATATCCGCTATGCGATACTCCGCTCGTTGGATGACTATCTGCGACGAGCGTATCCTCGAACGTCTATCGGAGGTCGAGACAGATACGCCGAAGGGCATGGCCGACAGCGGTGATGTCCGATTCAGCCGCCAATACATCGGGGAACGCTGTCGCAAACTGACCGACTACGGGATGCTTCAACATCTCGGCAACGGCGTCTATCGAATTACGGAAACAGGAGAGCAGTATCTTGAGGGCGAGGTTGATGCAGAAGACCTCGAATCAGACGAATCAGATGGAGAGTCGAATTAGTCGCCCTCGTCAACATCAAGCGACGGAGTCACGTAACGGAGCACACATCCTGCTTTGTTGGTGCTGACGATTGCGAGGGTGCTGTCGTCCGCATCGACATAGAATGCTGATTCGCCTGGTAACCCATCGATGGGCTTCTTGATGTCCTTTTGATATTGTCCTTTGATGTCTTTGCTACCAGTGATGAGCGAGTACGTGACTGCATCCGGGTTCTCATCTATTGCCTCAAAGATGTTTCCGAGCGTTTTCGGGTTCTGCCTAAACATGCTGCTCCCTTCTTCAGTACTGAACTCCTCCGAATCATCAAAGCGAGCAATAAGTGCGTCTCTTGTCTTCCGTTCTTCTTCGACCGGTTTGCGACATATCACACGGTATCTGAGGCCACCTTGCTGTATGTGAATAGCTGGGAACTCGTACTCCTCGTCTTCTTCTGTTTCTATCGTCTCCTCTACGAAGCGGAGTTCTACAAAATCGTCATCGTAGAAGGTTCGTAGCGCGTCCAGCAAGCGAATGGTATGTGTGACGACTTCAACTGAATATTCAGAGTTGAGGGTGACTCCGGCGAGGAAGGCATCGTTAAAACTACAATATGCTGTGGCTGGCGGAGGATATTGAGAAAATGTATCAAGAGAATCTGAGCGAACTACTAAGTGGATAGCGGAACCCGATTCACTTTGGCCTATGGCTCCCGCTCGCCGTAGCATCCACTTGATGTCCTTGACCTGCCCTCGAACGGCTGCGCGATATGGAGGCATTGATACTCACCGGTTCTATACATCAGCCTCCTTCAATGGGATATCCATTTCGAAGAGCCAGTATCTGATTAGCTCTTCAGCAACACCGAAACGAAGAGCGATTTCGGTTAGGCCCTGTTCGTCGTCCCAGTATAATTCATACAGTGTATCGCGGGTGGGTTTCCGTTCCACAAATGATTCTGGGTCAAGCTCTTCTGAACCATACTCCGCATACCCGGACTCCTCTAGTTTGTACGCAAATACGAACGTGTCACCTTGAGTTTGAATATGCCTCTGGTCATGGGCCGAAAGCAGTTTGTCGAGTGATTCTTCCCAGCTATCCTCAGCAGACAGGTTCGATTCTGTGTCACTGAACGTTGAGTTCTGTTTCCAAATTTCGCTGTTTTCTATTTCGTCCCAAGTTACAGCGTTCTCGAGTTCTTGACGGTCTTCCCACCGCTTGAATTCTTGATGAGCCCCATATATTGATTGCTCACCTCTATTTATCATTTCTACCTGTTTCTGCATCTGCTCAGACCCGTTCTGGGCAGCATCCCATACCTTCTCTGCATGCCGGAAAGTGGTAGAAGACCAACCGACCGACTCCCCAACCTTTTCATCTGTACTACCCAGCTCACTTCTCGCAAAATTTTGTTTACGTGAACCCTGTCTCTCCCGCGCTCGCTCCTGCTCAATCTCTTTGAGGACCTTCGCCTCCATCATTTTCTGGCTGAAGGTCTTTGTTCGCTGTCGGTTGTAATCGACAATCGCCTCTTTTTCGGCGTCCTCATCTTCGAACCTCTTTACTCGAACAGGCACTTCGTCGAGTTCAGCCTCTATCGCTGCCTCAACCCTCCTGTGACCACTGATAATCGTATCATCTGGTGTGATAACGATTGGTTCTCTCACCCCCTCCTCGATACTTTCCACAAAATCTTCGGTGATGTCTTCGTCCCCGTATATGCGCTCGTTCACTGGATGACGGTTAAGCTCGTGAGGGTCGCGCGTAGAGTCCTCAGACTGGCTCATACTCTCATAGCGAAACCCCATTGTAATCAATCCAAGTGGAAGCGACTCACTTGTCAAGAGAGTTAATTCCCGACACTGGATACAGCATTAGTATCTATTGACGATTGAGAAGATGGATTGGATATGGAATGTTGTGGGAGAGATAGTGATTCAATGCCATCGCTTGACCATACGATAGTCCGACCATCCCGTGTCGATGTGACGTATCCTGCATCCTCCAAGATATCGAGTCCACGATTGATTCGTTTCTCCACGGATGCTCTCTGAATACCATCATCCCAAGTTACTGCACCGCTCTCAATGATTTCTGAGACAGTGACCTCATCCCCAATCAATCCGAGTGCAGTCTGAATCTCAGTTAACGTAGCTACCCCTGCTGCTGGTCTTCCTCCATGTTGTTTAGCACTCTGAACAAGAGCATCTCCGAGAGCAGAATCGACAGGATGTACCTTCGTATGAACCGTCCTCTCCACAATATTTTCTGCGTAACCGTCTCTTCCCCCACACAATCGATGTTCGCGGATAATCTTGATTACTACCGATTCGGTAAACCGCCAGTACAGCAAAAGACTCGCTGTTCCCATATCGGCCGCTCTTTTCGTCTCATATTCGAGTGCTTCCCTCTTGCTAAGGAGTTGGTCAAGACATGTCGAGACTACTCGTATTTCATCGAGGGTCGCACCGAATTCGTTGTTGAATGACTCGTTTGTATCGTAAGGTTGTGCCATGTGTGCTGTGGGAGTTGTGAATCACGGGGCTCAACCACCACAGCGAAACGTTTCTAGGGAAAGAACCCGTAGCGTGTTTCGCAGGCGGAAGGTGATTTCATCCCGCGTTGGTTGAATAGCGATTCACCGTTCGGGACGGAACAGCCCGGCTCGTGCTCGCATCGATGTCCACCCGACCGAGCACAGGGCCGGATTCTCACTTACTCGATGACCACCTCACCAGACGCATCCCGGTCGACGTGGTCGAGGATGCACGTCAGTACTTCGTCGTAGCTCTCCTGACCGCGTTTGAGTGACTGGAGGCGGTCCCGAGTCGTTGCATCAAGCGCGACCGAGGTTCGTTCCATACAATTACATCGATGTGATGGACAGCAATAACCAGCAAGTAGCGGTAAACAGGAATCTCCTTCTGAAGCCCCCGTATCCCCCCACACTGTTTTATTGATTATACCAGGTGTGTGCTCAGAGGATTGTATCTGACCAAAGCGAAGCCACGACTGATGTGACGTGAGCCTGCATCGACGAACGCCAGCGCACCACCTTGCTCTTCGGTCTCCGCGAAATGAACGCAGAGTCAACGACTCGGACTAGTGCTGACACCAGTCCCGAAGCGAGAAGGAGAGTCAGTATCTGACCGTATCTGGCATCGGTCGCAGAGAAGTGACCATCTATCGCTTCTCGGGTCTATTTGTATCTCGCGGATATTGTGTGGGTTAGGATTCGAGAAATGGCCGATGTAACGAAGGCGACTGTTAGAGCAGAGGCAGGCCGTCTTGAGGAGATGATTCGAAAGGCGGCATTGAAACCTTCTTCCGGTGATGCCGTACATTCTGAGGTGTACGTCAACGTCGGCGGTGAAGCGAGGTTCTTAGCGGGCAAGAGTGATAACAGAATCATATCCTACTCCACCTTTGGAAAGGAATTCCTTGGTTCGGTAGAAGTTCGTCAGGAAACTCTCACCGAAGAGAACAACGGAACGATGGAAGCGGTTGTTTCTGTTGAGGGTTTTCTCGACTGTCTGAACGAATTAGGAGAGGACTCTGGGTACCTGGTCGATATTGTATTCTCTGGAAACTCAGATGAGAGGCTCTGTAACCACTTGGAATTCCGCGGTACAGAACGGGAAGAGCTAACGCTGGTCACCAGTACAAATAATCTGGATTACATTCCGTTCGGAGCAATTGACCGTTTTGATGAGAGTCATGCTTGGAATACGAGTAGTGGGGAACCACTGGCTACGACCATTGAAGCAGATACTCGTGACATAGAGCGGATTGTTCACGTCGTCAACGAGGACTTAGGATTAACATCTTACCCAATCGCCATCAGAGACAACGAATTGTATATTGACACCGGAAAGAATCGAGTCAAGAATGCTGCTTGGGGTACACTGAGAACAGACCGGGTGACCGGCCCAGACCTAACAAACTATTATCCAGACGAATTTGAGAACGTGTTCAAAATATTATCTGGAGAGGTGCGACTGGAAACGGAACAGGATATGCCGCTCTGCACCGTGCAAGAGCAAGACGGTCAGATAGTTCGTCACGTTCTCGCCCCTACCAGCGATTGAAGCATCATCTCTAGCTCGGGAAGGATGCAAACTTGACGACTAGTGCTCAGACAACGCATACAGCGAGAGGGAGAATCTCTATATCGCTGATTCAGTACGATTCGGAATATGATTTTTCTCCACCACACCTACCAACGTCTTCTCCGAGCGCCGTGGCATGCGCTACTGCCAACAGTGTGGAGCAGAGCTTGACGACACCCCTTCGTACTGTCCAGAGTGTGGTGTGGCAGTCGGAGACGACTACGAGACAACCGACAGGGAAACCTCAACAGACGGCGACTCGTGGGACTGGTCGAATCCCCGTGGCCCGTTCCAGTCACCTCGTCGTGCCGTTGGTTTCCTGAACCTCCTCGGGTTCGTCTCGTTCCTGCTCGCCATCGGGCTCAACGCAGTGGGTCTGCCCATCACTGCGCTCCCGCATCCTCTCGACATAGCCCTCTTTGCGTTCTGGTTTGGCGTTATCGTCGTCGGGTTGCCGTTGTGGGGCCTCCTGCACGTCTCGGACAACGTGCTCGGGTTCATCAAGGACGGATAACTCCCTCACCGGAGAGACAAAGCAGACACCTCGCTCTTGCAGGGAAGGTTCCATCTGTTACATCGTAGGGGCCGGGGTCACGAACAGGGAGAGCGTTGCGTGTCTTTGCGGAGACGCGAAAGCAGGTACACCGATGGGCTCTAGTTAAGCGATTTACGGGCTCAAACTGCGATTAGATTCACTCCGCTCGGACAAGCATTATCTTGACACTCAACAAGTACGAGGTATGTGGATTGAGATGTTTCCTCCAGTCGTCATTGAGAATCTGGACGTGATTGCACTGATACTACTCGGATTGCTCGTCGAGAAACAGTACATCAGCCGACCCGCTATCTGGGCGAACGTCGCGGCCATCAACATCCATCTATACGACTACTCGTTCGTGAGCAACTGGCTCACCTGGTATGCGAATATCGGGCTTCTCGTTGCTGGCCTCGCCCTCTACACATACGGATTCGATGAATCACTTCCCGGATGGTACTACACGCTGGCCTGGGCGTACTCGTCAATCCCCGTCGCAGCCATAGCATACCTGACGTGGAGCGGTGCGCTCTGAGTAACATAGAGGCGTACTGACCCCGACTCTCAGACCGAAGACGCTCGTCGCCTCTCGCGGTGCAGTAGATATCCGATAGAACACAGGGACCCCACCCATCGACTTGCTTCACGACCACGTCTCTTCGTGACTCCCCGTATCGCTCTACGGCGGGACGCTACAGGTCAAGTGACTCAATGCACTCAAGATACGACTGCTTCGCATCGTATCTGTCGACCCTCGTGTAAATGTCCATTGTACGAGAGTTTGAATCTCCCCTGATGTACTGGAGATAGTGGTCAGGCATCTCGTTATTGCGCATCAGCGTCGTGAACACCGTGCGGAACGTGTGAGGCGTAAACTTGCGGTGAAAGCGGGTCTCACCCTCGTCCATCACGCCTGCTCTGACCGCAGCATCACGCACGGCCCGCTGCACCTGTGTCGACTGCACGCGGTTACCCCGAACGCTCAGGAACAGGTACTCGGAGTCGTTGTCGGGGCGGACGAGGCGATACCGCTTGATGGCGTGCTTCACCTCCTCGTCCACCGGGACGACGGTCTGACTGCCACCCTTGCGTTCCCGCAGGCGAATGAAGCCGTCGTCGAGCATCAGGTCGTCCTGTTCGATTTCGAGCGCCTCACGAATCCGGCATCCCGTCTTTGCGAGGATGACGGTAATCGCCTTGTTACGCGGGTCGGCGATGTTGTGAACGATTTTCTTGGCGCTCTCCCACGTCGCACAGTCGGGACGCTCTCGGTACTTCTGCGGGATTTCTTCGAGGACGACCGCCGCCGGATTCCCCGTGATGTTCTCGAACCGCGGGCGCTTCATCGTCCACCCGTAGAACGACGACAGCGATTCGAGGTATCTACGTTTCGTGTTTTGCGACAGGTCGCGGGCGGCAAGCGTGCTGACGTAGTCCTCGATATGTTCTGGCGTTACGTCTTCAGGCGCGAGGTTGGGGAACTCCTCGTGGAAGAATGATTTCAGGGTTCGGGAGTAGGCGTTGAGCGTTCTCCGACTACGACCCATTGCCTGCTTGCGTTCGATGAAGTCGTTGACTGCGTCGTGCTCGTTCTCGTAAATCTTCTCGCGGGTCTTGCCCGTCATGCTTCGACCACCTCCGCGTCAGCGTCGTCGTGAGCAAGTCGCCAACCATACCCTTGCTTATACTCGACCTTGTTCTCTTCCGCGAGGTCGAACAGTTGCTCCTCGACAGCATCCTTGACGATACCGGTTAGAACGCCGCTGTCCGTAACCTGATGGAGCACCTTGTTGAGCGGTTGGTAACTCTCAGTCAGGAAAGTAGTCACGAACTCCTCGTGGGCGATATCGATTTCACCGGGTTCGGCATTACGAGCGTCTTCGAGGTCGTCCTGTAACTGCTCGACTTGCAGTTGTAGTTCTTCCACCTTCGACTCGTTCTGACTGTATGCGAGGAACCCTTCTTGACGGGCAGCACGGGCCTCCTGTATTAGTTCGTAGAGGTACTTTGACCGACTGCCGTAGCCCTGCTCTTCGGCCTCTTCCATCCACTCCTCGGCGTGCTCACGACTCGGGTAGATGGCGACGTAGGTCGTCTCCTCGGACAGGCCAACTTCGGTCTCCCACTCGGTCTGCTGTGGCTCTTCATCACTCATTCGTGTCTCACAACAGACACTTACAACTGGACGTTCCTAGGCATTGTGGATAGATACGTCACATGTGTTGACCGTGGCTATGCTAGTGAACTGATGCTGTCGTAAGAAATAACGGACAATCGCTTGATGAGAGAATATGCAAACTCGTACCGAGACGCTTGCCTCCTTGTATCAGGATGGATTCTTCGATATACCGTCATACCAACGTAGCTACTCGTGGGAGGAGCCACAGTTAGCAGACCTCATCGACGACCTTCGATATCTCCCTGAGGAAACCAACCACTTCTTCGGGAACATCATCCTCGACAAGAAGGACGAGCAGTATCAGACAGACAGGGGCAGGCGCTTCGACGTGTACGACGTTGTTGACGGTCAACAGCGATTGACGACCGCGCTTATCCTCCTGCATGTCGCCACGCAGTTCGATGACGTGGTCGACGAGACCGTGTCCGAGGACAATCTGATATTCCCCGTTGACGAGCGACCCCGACTGATGCCGCAGGACCAGGACGGGGAGTTCTTTCGGGACAGCCTGTTCGGTAGCGCGAGTTTGGAGTGCGAAACCCCGTCGCAGGAACGTCTCGAATACGCAAAGGAGTATTTCGAGTCAAAATTTGAGGACCTGCCCGTTCGAGAGATATCCGAGCGCCTGCGCTACGACTGCAAAATTAACGTCGTCGAGATAGATAGCGACTCGGAGGCGGCGTCGATTTTCGAGAGCTTGAACGACCGCGGGAAGCCCCTGTCCTCGCTCGACAAGACGAAGAGCTTCCTGATGTATATGGACGACCGCTCCAGCAATCAGGGTGCTCTTGAGACAAAAATCAAGCAACGGTTCGGGAGCATCTACCGCGAGCTGTTCGTCCTCTCGAACGGGCATGACAGAGTGAGTGATTTCGACGAAGACAGTGTGCAACGGTTCCACTGGGGAATCTACGACGGATACGATTCTGACGAGTACTTCAACAGTCTCGATACGCTCAAAGACAGACTCCGAGAGCGATACCGGAACGGCGAGTACGATACCGTTCAGGACGAAATTGACGAGTACACGCTGAATCTTCGTGAAGCAGCGTCAGCGTTCGCTGCGCTGTTCAACCCTTCACAGCGTCCTGATGTAGTCGAGTCAGCACTGAAACGCCTGCTCGCACTTGGCAGGGTTGCGAACGTTCTCCCCGTCCTGATGGCGGCACAAATGGAGTACGGTGACGATGAACCGGACAAGATGGCGGATATCATTCACGCCTGCGAGACACTCGTCTTCCGCGTCTATGCAACCGATGGCAGGCGGGCCGATACGGGACGAGGTAGGTTAGTGCGCCTCGCTCATTCGATTCATGCAGACGATTCGTATCTGTTCGAGGACGTGCTCAATCGTCTCGACTCGATTACCCGTATCTACACCGACGATGACCGCTTCGAGCGCAATCTCCGTGACCCTGACTTCTACGAGTCAATGTCGAGTCAGGATATCCGCTACTTGTTCTACCACTACGGACAGAACTTGGATATCGAGATACGGGAAGACGTACAGCGCGACCTCGACCAAATCCTCTCCACTTCTTTCGAGGTCGAACATATCCTCGCCCGGAAGCTCCCCGAGGAGCATATCCCAGAGAACCTTCGTGAGGAGTTCGACGACCACGTTCACCGTCTCGGGAACCTCACCGTTGCGAGCGAATACTGGAACAAGAACTACGGCAACCTGCCCTTCGGGGAAAAGAAGATTGCCCCCGAAGGGCGCGAAGCGGAATACAAATCCTCGAACCTGCGAGTGCAGCAGAGCCTTGCCGATTATGACGAGTTCGGACGCGACGAGATTGAGGAGCGGGAACAGAAGATAGTCGACTTTGCACTCGAAGAGTGGGGGATTGCGTCTGAACCACAACCGTCGGGCGGGTCAAGCACCGACGACTCTGACGATGTAGAGTACGAGAGTCTCCCGGACAGTTTCTTCCGTCGGTTAACGAACCGACAGGAGGCGTTCATTCGAATCCTACTCGATAACGGGGGGTGGATGATGAACGAGGATGTCCGTCAGCGGATGGAGGATGACTATGACCTTGCGACAGGCGGTGGTCAAGCGATTTCCGGCATCCTCTCGGGGTTCACCCGGAAATACAGTGAGGACTTCACGTATCGTCTCATCGATTACGAATGGATGGGCGACCAGATGCAGTATCGTCTGAATCCCGACTCGGGGTATCTCGACGAATTGCGTGAACGACTTGTGCGCCCCGCTGAGGAGTCATGATTCAGGCACAGATTGGTGAGTTAATTGTCGGGGCATACCTCCGGGTCATCAACGACTGCGAACTCGTCTCGTACAATCAACGGTCGAAAGAAGCGGGGCGACAGATGGAACTCGACGTGCTGGGCGTCAAATCAACGAATGGGGAACAGACGGTGTATGCCTGCGAGGTCGTCACTCACATTCGAGGCTCGCTATACTCAGGCTCCCCCGACGAGGAAGGATGGTGGAGCAAGTACGGAGGCGAGAGCTATCAGCATTCGCTCGAACGTATCTTCCACAAGTTCGAGGAGGATTACGAGTTAGTCACGGGCGTTTTTGACGATGCTGAGGAGTACAGGTTTCAGTTCTGGTCGCCGTATGTATCCGAGGGTTATCTGACCGATGGGTTAGAAGAGATGACGCAACAGTTCGAGAGCGACTATGACGAGTCAATTGAACTCGTAATCAACGGCGAGTACAACAACCGGGTGAGTGAACTCCGTGAACGTGCATCAGAAACAAAGAAGAGTTTCGATGAACCCGCATTTCGATTCTTCCAAATTCTAGAACACATGCGAGAGGAGTAGCAAGAGAGAGTGAACGGATTACGGATTGAGCGGCGTCTATAGAGCCGCTAAACACATTCACTATGGATAGATTGTGAGTCGTGAGTGCCGAGGCCAGCCTTCTATCCATACATTCCCGAAGAGAAGTGAACGAACGTCAGAAAATCGTGTCTGCTCTGAGAGGGGACAGTCGTAATCAAAAGGCGAATAGAGTACACTTTGAGGCGTCACGTAGGACGCTTCGACCCGGTCAGCCTCCAGTGGGTCGTATATCGACCACAACGTCTCGAACCACTCAGCAAGTTCATCGATGGTATCCTGTTCATCGAGGAGTACGGACATCTCTGTTCGCCCGGTGAGCCCTTTCTTCGCGAAATTCGCTGACCGTATCAACGCCCGGTCGCCACCAACGACAACCATCTCGCTGCCCAGTCTCAGCGTCTCGGTCGCGAGCGCTGGCACTTACCAGGTGCCGTGGAACGTATCGAACGCCAGATCTTCGAGGTCCTCCTCGCCGACGGCGATCCGGTACTCCTGGGGGGTGAGGATCGGCTGTTTGAACTGCGGGCCGTCGTCGGTCGTGATCCGCGGGCAGGCCGTGTTGACGTAGGCGTCGAGTCCGAAGTTCGTCAGTCGGTCGGGCGTGACTTCGTCCATCGTGATCATGTACGCGTCGTCGTTGTTTTCGACGATTTCTCTGGCTATCTCCCAGCGACCCTGACCGATCTTCGTCGAGAAGATGACTCCCCACGTGTCGGCGTCCATCGCGCTGTGAACGGCCGCGTATCGCTGTTTCATGAACTGTTCCGAGTCGGCCAGATCAAGCGAGTTGTTCACCGGGTCGGCGATGACGACCGTCTTTTCGGGGTGTTCCATCGCTAGCCCGAGGGGGTGGAACTTCCCGCCGCCGACGTAGAGAATCTGATCGGCGTCGACGTCCGCGCTGGCGTAATTGCAGCCCAGGACTTGCCCCTCGTGGGTCAGGCGCTCGTCACCCCGGCGCGTGTGGACCGTGTATCCGCGATCTCGTAGCCACTCGCGCATCTCGTCGAACTTGTTCATGTGCTGGGCGGTCGTCACCAGCCCTACGTCCTCGTCTTCCTCGGGGGGAACGAGTTTCTCGTCGAACGCCCGCTCCATGATCGGGAAGACGTCCACGTTCGAGAACAGCGGGACGTAGATGATCTTCTCCGATTGTTTCATCGGGGAGTGACCGAAGTGGACGAACACGTCCGTCCGGCGCATGAGGTCGGTGTCCAGATCACAGGCACCGTAGCAGTGTTCCCCCGACAGCAGCACGCTCACGTCGTCTGGAAGCTCCGACCGGAGGTCGTCGACGACGGCGGGGCCGCGGCGCTTGAGCCCCTCGGGGAACTGCAGCCCGACGGAGGTCGCGTCGCGCTCTTTGACTTCCGAGACGATGCGGTCGAGTTCGTAGTCCCACTCGCGGTCGTGTTTGAGAGAGAGGCCGGTATTGCGGAGATCGCCCTCGGTCCGTTCCTGGCTCATTGGACCGTCTTAACGGTCGAGACTGTTTAAGAAGCGTGTTTCCGGATGGCTGGCTCAAGTAGTGACCGCGAGTCTGGCCCTCCAGTATCAAAGCTACTAAGAAACATGTGCACATATGACACACTATGACACGGTCCTCGCGTCGCGCGTTCGTCGCGGCGGCCGGCGGCGTCCTCTCCGCGGGATGTCTGGCCGCTCCGGGTCGACGAGAACCGAGCGACTCAGAGACGGAGTATTCTTTCGAAGGCCCCGATCCGCTGGGCTTCGAGGCCGTCCCCGAGGACGTGGCTGACCCGCCCTCGTTCGATGGAACGCAGGTCTACGAATCGGACGTCGCCCGAGGGATTATCGACGTCGTCGACCGGCAGAGTGGATGGACGACGCTCGTGTACGGCCGTTCGCAGGACGGGTTCGAGTCACCTGAACTGAGGGAGCTCTCGCCGGACGGAGAGATGGTCAGTTCCCGGACGCTGGACGCGGTCCCGTCGAACAGGGTCTGGCATCTGGAACAGCCTGGAGAGCGACTCGTCGTGGGCGGACAACGAGAGCAGGACGACCGGGAAGCGTCGTGGTTCCGTGGTGTTGACTCCGAGTTCGCGTTCGATACCGACTGGCGAACCGTCTACGCCGCTGTAACCGTCGACGGTGACTCACTCCTCGGAGCAGGGATGCTCCGGTACGAGGGCAGTTCGGGTGATCTGGGTGCCGTCTGTCACCGAATCGGCCCTGACGGATCGATCACGTGGGAGCAGACCGTCGAGGATACGGGGCCCGACACGCAATTCTGGTCGGTCACGACCACCCACG
>Ga0207813_100574_pt1 | contig 18772 bp, 20 predicted proteins | sample A23E3SouthBayCA_2_FD_187730 | JGI IMG/M metagenome (GOLD analysis project Ga0207813, IMG submission 187730) | Aerobic enrichment media microbial communities from Eden Landing Ponds, California, USA - A23 E3 (4) (SPAdes) | ecosystem: Environmental > Aquatic > Marine > Unclassified | place... | reverse complement strand
GGTCGCGTCGGTCTGGTTGGCGACGGCCTTCGCCAGCATCGTCTTCCCCGTGCCCGGCGGGCCGTGGAGCAAGACACCGCTGGGCGGGTCGATCCCGACCTCTCTGAACTGGTCGGCGTTGATCAGCGGCTCTTCGATGGCCTCCCGAACCTCCCGGATCTGTTCGTCGAGCCCGCCGATGTCGTCGTAGACAACGTCGGGCGAGGCGTCGACTTCCATGGCCTGTGCCCGGGCGTCGGTCTCGGATTCGAGCTGGCTCTGGATCGAAAAGGAATCGTTGATCGCGACCCGGTCGCCGGGCTCGATCGAGTCGCGCAGGCTCTGGGGCATCTCGGTCAGCACCTCCTGATTGTTACCGTGCTGTTTGACGATGACCCCGTCGTCGGTGATCTCCTCGGCGGTCGCGACGTACAGCGACGATGATTTCAGCGTGTCGTTCTCCCGCTCTAGCTGGTCGACTTCCTCGGTGAGCGTCCGCTTTCGTTCGCGGGTCTCCTCGAGTTGTTCCTCCAGTTTGCTGTTCACCTCGACCAGATCCACGTAGTGGTCCCGCAACGCTGCCAGCCGTTCCGACGGTGACATGTCGGGGTCTAACTCCAGCCGGGGGCGCTCGGGAAGCGAAGGACTGCGAGACATCGAGTTACTGGCTGTAGCGTACGGAGGGAAAAGTGCCTTTGGGTCCGCCAATAGCGGTATGTGACCGGACCGAACGTGTCCGTGTGCCGCGCGCGCACTGCCGGTGGCTCTTTGAGCGCCTCGCTCCAAGAGCGACCGTGACTGAGAGAGACGGCGACACACCCCTGTACCCGAACGCGGATGGCGACACCGAGACGCCAGCGGGTCTGTCACGGCGCCGACTGCTCGCGGGCTCCGCGGCTGTCGGCGCCGCCACGACCGCCGGGTGTTCGGAGTCGGGTGACGACCCGCAGACCGACCGCCCGACCGTCTTCGTGTTCAACACTGGCGACGGGACGGTCAGTGTGATCGACGCCGACTCCGAGGAGGTAGTCGCGACGCGGGACATCGGCGCGACGGCGTCGTTCCCGTCGAACCAGTACGCGCCCGGCCTGACTACCGACCCGGCTGACCCTCTGTGGCTCAACGTCGGCCGGGGCGTCCGCGCGCTCTCGGTCGGGACGCTCGCGCAGCGGGCGACCGTCGAGACCGGATCGGGCGCCAACTGGCTCGAACTGACGCCCGACGGCGCCCACCTCGTAGTCAGCGCCCGCGACGACGCCCACGCGCAGTTCCGACTGGACGCCGACCCAGACTCGGACACGTTCGGCGAGGTGACCGGCCGGATCGACCGCGCCGACGAGGGCGGGACCGGGGACAACGACGGCCCCGGCCCCTGTGACGTGACGATCCACCCCGACGGCGGCTACGCCTACGTCCCCGACATCTGGGGGGACACGCTCACCGTCCTCGACGTCGAGGCCTTCGAGATCGCCGCGCAGATCCCGGTCGACCCGATCGGCGAGGGGTTCGCCCGCCCGTGGATGGGGACCGCTGCCCGCGACGGCGAGACGCTGCTGGTCGAACACGACGAGGGCGAGACCGGCACCGAGAGCGTCTGGGACGTGAGCGACCCCGCTGACCCGACCGAGCGGGTCCGCCTCACCGCCGACGACGGCCTCGGCGAGCGCCCGCTGACCAGCGAGATCGGTCCCGACGCCGAGACCGGATACGTCTTCACCCCCGGATCCGAGGACGTGACCGTCCTCGACCTCGTCACGGGCGAGGTGACCGGCCGGATCGATCTGGGCGGATCGGCGTTCGTCGGCACCTGGGGCACCGCTCACGAGAAACTGTACGTCCCGGTCCGGTCGAACGACGAGGTGGCCGTGATCGACCACGAGAGCGGCGAGACTACGACCCGACTGGACGTGGGTGCCAGCCCCTACGGTGCGACGGCGGCGACGGTCCGCCCCGGCGACCCAGACACCTCGTCGGTCGGCGCCGTCGTCGCACAGCTCGGCCGCCAGACCGGCGAGATCGACACGACCTACTGCGTCGGCGAGTGCGCCTGCGGGCACGAGCTATAGTATAGTAGCTCTTGAAAGACATTGCACAGATGATCGCACGACCGCGCGCGAGCTTGTGTACGGACGTTTTCGAGAGTCACTGTTGGCGGATCGTTTCGGAGAACACTGTCCAGCGACCCTCACGAAGCCGCGGACGGCACGCCGCGGCGGACGGCGTTGACCACCGCGCCCGGCAACCGGACCGTCCCGCTACTCGCCAGCGACGTTCAGCGCGCTGTTGAGTTCGAAGAGTTCCTGGACGACATCGCTTTTCGCGACTCGATACCGACGAGGAGACGTGTTCGGGACTTCCTCGACGACCTCGGTCTCAAGCAGGAGATCGATGTAGTTGCTCACCGTCTGGCGCGTGACGCCAGCGTGGTCGGCCAGCTCCGTCTTGTTGAATTCCCGCCCCGGAGGGAGGGTGAGGATGGCGTCGACGAGGATGGGGACGCTCTCGTGCTGGAAGAGATGGAGGACGCCGGTGGGGTTCTCCAGGCGCGCCTCCTTCGTGTCCCTTTTTTCAGCGGGGTGTGTTCGAGTTGACTCGCTCATGTATCTAGCATACCGAGAGACGTATATAACTGTTTGCCTGCGCGTAAACACGCGGTAACACCTTTATATAGGCTGGGTGAGACCAGAGAGTATGCGCAAGCCGTCAGTAAAGTGTGCCCTCCTCGCGGCGATGGTGGCCGAGCATCGGTGGGGCTCGCCGATCACCGAGGAGAATCTGCTCTCGGTATCCGCCATCGAGACGGGTGACTACCCCACCGCGAGCGAGATCTTCGACGAACTACGCGGGGAGGAGTACATCACGTCGAAGGGCGATCGGGGGATCGAACTGAACAACAGCCGGTTCGGCTCGCTCGCCGACGTGCTCTACCACGAGTGCGAGTGGGAACCCTACGAGATCAGGAGCCGACTGAAACACTACGAGGGGTGGGGTAGCCACGAGTGGGCGTAGTCACCAGCGCTTCGACTTCGTCGACGGTATGGCGGTTCAGTTATCTAACCGTTCGCTCCTCGGGTCCGCTCACCGGAGCGACTCCGTCGCTCCGAGGCCTCACTCATTACTTTCGCGAGACCCTCGCAGAACGGGCCCGCAGGGGTTTGAACCCGATGCCAGACCTCACTCCGTTCGGTCTGCCGTGGTTCAAATCCCCGTTTCCGTTCGCTCCTCGTGTCCACTCGTCGCAGAACGGGCCCGCAGGGATTTGAACCCCGGACAACTTGGTCCGGAACCAAGCACTCTGTCCACTGAGCTACAGGCCCTCGTATCCGGGTAGCGCGGTATCGCTCTTAACGGTTGTGAGACGCGACGAAGCGCGAGGAGAAAGTCGCGGTGGTCAGGGCTGTTCGCCAGTCTCGATGGTGAAACTGTCCGTCGGGTAGGCGACGCAGGTCAGGCAGTAACCGTCTTCGAGGTCATCGTCGAACAACGCCTCGTTGTTCTCGTGCTGGATGTAATCGAGGGCGGCGCCGTCCTGGATCTGCCCGGCACAGGAGACACACTGACCCTGCCGACAGGCGTAGGGCAGGTCCCAGCCCTCGTCTTCGCCAGCGTCGAGGATCGGTTCGTTGTTCGCGACCTCGATGGTCTCGCCCTCTTTGGCGAACTCGATCTCGTAGTACTCCACCTCGTCGTCGGCGATGGCGTCGGGGTCGAATCCCTCCTCCTCTTCCTCGTCTTCGCCCTCGGCGAGTTCGCCACCGGCCTCACCGGCCGGGATGGCACCCGCCGCACCGCCGCCGATCGAGCGGTTCATCGGCTCCGGGAAGTCCGTGTCGGGCACGGCCGCTGCCCGCTGTTCGAGGACCTCCTGCGAGATGTCCGCTGGGGCCTCCCAGCCAGTCCCCTCGGTGTAGTGGACCGCGACGACGACGAGCGTCAGCGCGACGCCGAACGCGACGCCCACGAGTGTTCCGACCATGTGCGCGGCTATGGAACATGCGGTTAAAACTGTTTTCAACCTCCGGCGGCTGGAACCCCGCGACACCGCCACGCTCGCGCGCTCGTCCCTGTGACTGTCCGTACACGTTCGACCATCTTTTTGCCGCTCGGGTGTGCTTCGCACACCGCTCGCGGCAAAAACATGGGTGAAAAAGGCCGACCGCGGCCACCGGCCGCGGTCGGTGTCCTCGTGAGTGGCACGAACGAGGGCTCGTCAGAGCCTGCTCTGACGGTGAAACGGCTCGCTTCGCTCGCCGTACGTTACTCTCCGCGGCGTGCGACCTCGTGTCGCCCAAAGCGCGACCATCTTTTTCGCGCTCGGGTGTGCTTCGCACATCACTCACAGCAAAAACATGGGTGAAAAAACCGGGCGCTCCCACCGTCGCGCCCGGGGAACCGGCTCGCTCCGCTCGCTGGACGGCCCCACTCATACGGTTTATTGTAGCGATGTACCGGTACGCGCCAACCCCGGGGTTGGCGCTATCCGGAAATGATCTACAATAATCCGTATCACTCCCCGCGGCGTGCGACCTCGTGTCGCCCGAAGCCGTAGCGCAGGCGGTTCGCGAGCCGCCGGGAGAAGCGGCCGTCGTCGGCCCGCGAGCCAAAGCGCTCGGCCAGCGACTGGTAGATCAGCGGCAGCGGAATCTCCTGTTCGAGCGCCTCCTGGACGGTCCAGGTGCCGGTCGATCCGCCAGCGACGTAGTCGTCGACCGTCCCGAGGTCGTTGCCCTCCTCGCGGAACGCCTCCTCACAGAGGTCCAGCAGCCACGAGCGGATGACCGCGCCGTTGTTCCACGTATGGGCGACGGATTCCAGATCGAGGTCGTACCGGCCGTTCGCCAGCAGTTCGAACCCCTCGCCGTAGGCCTGCATCAGGGCGTACTCGACGCCATTGTGAACCATCTTGACGTAGTGACCCGAGCCAGCGGGCCCCATCCGGGCGTGGCCCTCCGGCCCGGTCGCGACGGCGTCGAAGACGGGGACCAGTGCCTCGTAGGCCCACTCCGGACCGCCGACCATCAGCGAGAAGCCCAGTTCCGCGCCCGCCGGACCACCCGACGTCCCGCAGTCGAGGTACGCGGCGTCGGTCTCCTCGGCGCGCCGGGTCGAGTCCTCGAAGTGGGAGTTCCCACCGTCGACGATCACGTCGTCGCCGTCGACGTGTCCGTCGAGTTCGTCCAGCGCGGCGTCGACGGCGTCGCCCGCTGGCACCATCAGCCAGATGCGCTTTGCGGCGCCGAGCCGGTCGGCCACGTCCGGGATCGAGTCCGCGGGTTCGGCCCCGGCGTCGGCCGCGTCCGCGACTGCCGCCTCGTCGATGTCGTACACGACCACGTCGTGGCCCGCATCGAGGACGCGGTCGACGACGATCCGTCCCATCCGTCCGAGTCCGATGACGCCCAGTTGCATACTCGGTCTCTCTGCGGACGGGCAGGTATGGGTTGCGGTCCTGGGCAGTCGTCGCGAGACGACCCCGGTCGTTTTGTCCCTCGCCCGCACAGCGGACGCATGGACGACCGCATCCGTGATCACGCCGAGACGCTGGTCGACTGGAGCGCACGGATCGAGCGCGGCGACGACGTCGTCGTCCGGGTCGGCGAGGGCGCACACGACCTTGCGGTGGCCGTCGCCGAGGCCCTCGGAGACCGGGGCGCGAACCTCGTCACCGTCTACGACGCCGACGAGGTCCAGCGGGCGTACCTCCGGAGTCACGACGACGACTTTTCGACCGACCCCGAGTACGAACTGGCCCTGTACGAGGGCGCCGACAGCGTTTTTTCCCTGCGCGGGACGCGCAACGCCGCGGCGACCGCCGACGTCCCCGGCGACCGGACCCAGGCGTTCGGCCGCGCCCGCGAGGAGATCAGGGAGGCACGCCTCGCCACCGACTGGGTGTCGACGCTCCATCCCACTCGCGCCCAGGCCCAGCAGGCCCTGGATGAGCTACGAGGCCTACCGCGAGTTCGTCTACGACGCCACGCTCCGGGACTGGCAATCGCTGGCCGACGAGATGGACCGCCTGAAAGCGATTCTCGACGACGGGAGCGAGGTCCGAATCGTCGCCGAGGGGACCGACATCACCATGTCCATCGAGGGGCGGACCGCCGTCAACTCCGCAGCCAGCGTCGCCTACGACTCCCACAACCTCCCATCGGGCGAAGTGTTCACGGCCCCCGAGGCGACCGAGGGAACGGTCACCTTCGACGTACCGCTGACGGTCCGCGGGCGCCGCGTGCGCGATGTCCGCCTGACCTTCGAGGACGGCGCAGTCGTCGACTGGGCGGCCGCCCAGGGCGCCGAGGTGATCGGCGAGATCGTCGAGACCGACGAGGGGTCCCGGCGCCTGGGCGAACTCGGCGTCGGGATGAACCGCGGCATCGACCGCGTCACGGACACCGTCCTCTTCGACGAGAAGATGGCCGGGACCGTCCACCTCGCGCTCGGACGGGCCTACGACGCCTGCCTGCCCGAGGGCGAATCGGGCAACGACTCGACGGTCCACGTCGACCTCATCACCGACATGGGCGAGGGTTCCAGGTTCGAGGTCGACGGCGAGACGATCCAGCGCGACGGTCGGTTCCGGTGGGAAGAGGGGTTCGCGTAGCGACCGGGGGGCTCGGCGAGTCGACCCCGCTGCCGTCCGGTGGAGAGACCGCACGCGGCTGGTATCGAACTGGCTACAAAACGGTTATGTCGGGAGACACCCGATACGTCTCCGTGAACGAGGGAGCCTCGCGCCGTGCGTTCCTCCGGGTCGTCGCAGGCGGGACCGCCATCGGTCTCGGGTCGGGGACCGGAACGGCCACGCGGAGGGCGTCACGCGCGTATCAGCAACGGGTGTCATCGGACTCGAACTGGCCGATGTTCCAGCACGACACGTGGAACAGCGGGACACTGGACACGACGGGGCCATCGGAACCGGTCGAGGAGGTGTGGTCGTTCGAGACCGACAACAGCCTCGTCGCCCAGCCCATCGTCAAGGACGGAACGGTCTTCCAGGCCAGCACCGACTCGCGGATCTACGCCGTCTCGGCCGAGACCGGCGAGGAGGAGTGGTCGGTCGGGACCAACCAGCAACTGAGCCGAACGCCAGCTGTCGCCAACAGCATCGTCTACGTGCCGACCCAGACGGGGCGTCTCATCGCCCTGTCGGTCGGGACCGGGTCGGGCCAGTGGGTGAGCGAACCCGGGTTCGATACCGCGAGCGACGTGACGGTGACGGGCAATAGCGTCCTCGTGACCGACGTCTCGGAGAGCGAGTACGGCCTCTACAGCCTGGACACCGCGACGGGCGAGACACAGTGGACGATCACTCCGGACGACTACCACGACTACGTCCAGACGCCGGTCGTCGCGGGCGGGACGGTGTTCTACACCGCCGAGGATTACAGAAAGATCATCCGCGCGTACAGACTCTCGGACCAGACCCAGCGCTGGGAATCCAGTGTCGGCGGCTCGCACCCCTCTCCCGAACGAGGAGCGATATACAGCGACTACGACGGCGGCACGCTCTTCTCGGGGACTGACCACGAGGCGGTCAGTTCGATCGACGAGTCCTCCGGGGCGGAGAACTGGCGGTTCACCAACCTCGGGAACGTTGAGCGATTACCGACGTTCGCCAACGACACGCTGTACGTGCCGACCGAGGAACCGGCGCTGTACGCGCTCGACCCCTCGATCGGGACCCAGCGCTGGCGGGTCGACCTCAACGGGACGCCCACGTCGCCGGTCGCCGCCGACGGCGTGATCTATCTCGGGACGACCGACAACAGCGTCTACGCCTTCGACGCCCAGTCGGGCGAGCAGCGCTGGCGCTTCGAGACGGGGAACAACGTCACCGTCCCGCCCGCGGTCCTCGACGGGACGGTGTACGTCGCCAGCACGGACGGCACGCTGTACGCGCTCCGGGAGGAGGGATCGGTCAGCCCCGGCGACGTGACCGGCGACGGCGCGCCCGCCCAGGACTTAGACGAGGACGGTCTCTACGAGGACGTCAACGGCGACGGCGCGTTCACTATCGTCGACGTGCAGGCGCTGTTCGCCAACCTGGACGGCGACGTGGTCCAGAACAACGTCGAGAAGTTCGACTTCAACGGCGACGGCGAGGTCGACGTGACCGACGTCCAGGCGCTGTACGCGAGGCTCAACGAGTGACGATGACGGGCAATAGCGCATCTTCCGAGCGGTCGATCCGGTGGTTCGCCCTCCTGGTCTGTCTTACGGCGATCGTGGCCCCTGCGACCGCTGGCGTCGTCGGCGCCGACCCGGGTGCATCGCGGCCGGGCGAACCGGCGGCGACCGCGCCGGACGCGTCGACCGCGTTCGCGGGATCGACGACGGTCAGACTCGAACCGACGGGTGCGAGCGTCGACGAGGGCGAGCGACGGACGCTCTCTGTGGTCGTCTCGGACGCGGACGGCGGCGTCGGCGCCGTCTCGGGATCGATCACGGTCGTCGAGAGCGAACACGCGACGATCGAAGACGTCGAGTTCGCGGGCGATCCCGGCGTCCAGGACGTCGGCGACGGCGGCAGTAGCATCGACTTCGAGGCCGCGCTGATGGACACGGCACAGACCGGCGAAGTGACCATCGCGGAGGTCACCGTCCGCGGACAGCTCCCCGGCGCGACCGATCTCTCCCTGTCGATCGACTCGCTGGGCGACGAGGACGGCGTGCCCTACGACGTCGGCGGGACGCCCGACAGCGCGCTCACTGTCAACAACACTCGGACCGAAGTCCCCCTGTCGATCAGCGCCGACACCGACAGCGCCGCGGCGGGCGAGTCGGTTACGTTCACCGTCGTGCGCGCGGACTCGGACGCCCGCGTGGAGGCCAACGTGACCGTGGGCGACCGGACGGTCCAGACGGACGTCGACGGCGAGGCGACGGTCGTCGTCCGCGAGTCGATGGTCTCCGACGCGGGGACCATCACGGCCGTCGCCAGCAAGGACCCGACGAGTCAGGAGCGGTACACCGACGACTCGGTCACCATCGACTACGGTGCTGGCGACGACGGGACTGACGGCGGTGACGGGACCGATAGCACCGAGGGTGGCGGGAGCGACGGCGGTGCCGACGACGGAACTGGCGACGACGGGACGCCGGCGGGCGACACTGACGGCGGCAGCGGCGCGATCGTCAGCACCGACCCGGCGACGGTCGACCTCGCGGTCGGCGAGACGGCGACCGTCGACGTGGTCGTCACGAACGTCGACGGCGGCGTCGGCGCGGGCAACGTGACGGCGTCGATCGCGGACCCGTCGGTCGCCGAGATCACCGGCGTCTCGTTCGTCGGCGACCCCGGGATCACGGACGGCGCGGTCACGGACGACGGCGCGAGTGCCACCGCCGAGTTCGCGCTCCGGGACGGCAACGAGACGACGCCGGTCCCGATCGTCCGACTGACGCTCCGGGGCGTCTCCTCCGGGTCGACCACGCTCGCGCTCTCGGCGCCGACGCTCGGCGACGAGGGCGGCACCAGCTACACCGTCGCGTCGGTCCCCGACAGCGGCCTCAGCGTCAGCGAGGACGGCGGTTCGGGCGACGCCGGTTCGACTGCGACGGCGACGGACGACGGGAGTTCGACCGCGACGGCAACGGGTGACGGCGCCTCGACCGCGACAGCGACTGATTCGTCCGCGGCCGACGGCTCACAGACGGCGACCGAGGGGTCACAGAGCGACGACTCGGCCACGTCGACGCCGCAGTCGTCGGGCGGTGGAGCGGCGGGCGGTCCCGTGAGCGACAACCGCGGGACCGACGAGTTCCCGATCCCGGGGCACCCGATAACGACGGCTGCGATCCTCACGGCAGTCGTCTTCCTGCTCGGACTGCTCGTCGTCGGCGCCTCGGGGTGATACTGTCGGCAATACGTTCGGACAGATATTCACCACCGCCGAGGTGGGAATTCCTTCGACATGTTGTAGCCGACAGTATGAGTCCCCAGCCTCGATATCCGGAGCGAGTCGGCCGGGTCACGACTCCGGTCTGACGGTTCCCGGGGCTCCCGGTGCCGACGGGGTTGCCGGAAACGACCTCGAAGGTTTATCCGGCGTCCGGAACTGGTGAGTGGCGAGGGAGTGACACGAGAATGAGAGAGATCAGACGGTCGCGACCGAACCCGTCCCGGACGGGCCGCGGCGAGCGGAGGTGGACGCGATGACGGATCGAACGATCGCCGTCGAAGCGACGGGGAGAGAGACGGCCGAGGCCGACGCTGTTCGCGTCCGGATCGACGCGACGGGCCGTGGAGAGACACAGACTGCGGCCCGGCGCAGCGCTGCGGACTGCGTCGCGGCGATCCGCGACGCACTCGGGCCGTTCGACCTCCCGTCTGATGGGCTCGAACGGCGGGAGGCTACGGTCGAACACCGGTCGTCGCTGTTCGACGCCGACGACGACGACCCCGCGTATCGAGCGACGGTCGAGTGTACGCTCACCTGCCGACCGACACAGACCGAGGACGTCTTCGTCGCGGTCGGCGACGCTGGCGGCGCCGTGACCGCGATGGACCGCATCGTCGATCCGGACCGCTGGACCCGACTCCACGAACGGGCGCTCGCATCCGCCGCCGAGCGGGCGCGCCGGAAAGCGGCGGCAATCGCCGAGGCGACGGGAGTCACCGTCGGCTCGGTTCGGACGATCGAGTCGGGTGACGACGAGGGTATGGCGCGCATCGTCGAGGACGCGCTAGCCGACGACCCGACCGAACGCGTCGATCTCGACGGGATCGAAGCGACGGCGAGCGTCGAGGCGGTCTTCGAGATCGAGGGGTCGGAGCGATGAGGGGGCGGTTCACCCGACTATGAACTTCGATATCGTCCAGGGTGACATCGCCGCGCAATCGGCCGACGCGCTCGTCAACGCCGCCAACACGGGGATGCGGATGGGGACCGGCGTTTCCGGCGCACTCCGCGAGGCTGGCGGGGACGCGCTCGACGAGGAGGCGGTCGCGAACGGACCGGTCGACCTCGGCGGGGTCGTCGTCACCGACGCCTACGACCTCGACGCCGAGTACGTCCTCCACGCGGCTACGATGACGCCACAGGGAGCGGCTTCCCGCGAGAGTATCCGCGACGCCACCCGGAACGCGTTGGGCCGGGCCGACGAACTGGGGTGTGCGTCGCTGGTGATCCCGGTCCTGGGTACCGGTTCCGGCGGGTTCTCGACTGCCGAGGGGGCTCGCACCATCGCACGGGTCCTGGCCGCGGCGCGACCGGACCGCCTCGAAACCGTTCGGTTGATCGCCCACGGGGACGACACCTATCGGACCGTCCGGCGAGTGTGCGACGACGTCCGAAACGTGTGAACCGCGCCGATCCGACGGCCGGTGCGAACCGCCGGGGTCCGATCCGGAGACGAGACCCAGATTTTTGAGTCGAGCGTCCGTCACCACCGGGTATGACCGACCTGACGGCGTTCGTCGACGGCATCGTCCACGAACCGACCCAGACCGAAGGCCCGGGTCTCGACCTGACAGTCGCCGAGATCCACGAGGTGACCGGACCGGGCCGCGTCGACTTCGGCGGTGGCGAACTCGAACCGGCCGAGACCGAACCCCACGACCGGCAGTACCGCAACGAGGACGACGACTACCAGTGGTGGCACCTGGACGCTGGTCAGTACCTGCTGTCGTTCAACGAGTCGCTGGCCCTGCCCGACGATATGGTCGCGACAGTCCAGACCCGCGACGCCGTCCGCGAGCGCGGCGCCTTCCACCCGACGCTGCACGTCGCCGAACTCGGGCGGGTGCCGCTGTCGGTCTGCGGTGCGGGCCTCCGGATCAAGGAGAACGCCCGCGTCTCGACCGTCGTGGGCGTCGGACAGACGTGACGCTCAGCGGCGGACGCGGCGCGCGCTGCTGCGCGGCCAAAGCGGGTGCGCCGTCGGCCGGTGTGGGAAGAACCGTCGCCAGCGCGGTTCCGACGGCCTTTTGAGTCGGCGTCGTTTTCCCACGGGTATGGCAGATTTCACGGTCGCCGTCGCCGACCCGGACGACGGTCACACCTACCAGGTCGACGTTGACGGACAGGACGCCAACCGCTTCATCGGTCGCGAACTCGGCGAGGAAGTCGACGGTAGCGCCGTCGGACTGGACGGCTACACGCTCGAACTCACCGGTGGGTCCGACGACGCTGGCCGACCGATGCGCGAGGACGTCCCCGGTACGGAACTGAAGGAACTCCTGCTCACCGGCGGTACGGGCTACGAACCGAAACGCGACGGCGAGCGCCAGCGCGTCACCGTCCGCGGTCGCGAGGTCAGCGACGACACGCGCCAGATCAACGCGCGAATCGCCGGTCGCGGTGACGAGTCGCCCGCCGACCTGCTCGGCGACGACGAGTAGACCCTCACTTCTCTCCTGTCGACCGCCCGCACAGCGGGTGCGCTCTGTCTCTCCGGCCGCCCTCTCCGGCCGCCGTCAGAACAGCGCTTCGACGCCGGTGAAGACAGCGTAGCCGATACCCAGCGCGATCACGAGCGACGCGACCCACGCCAGGACCGTCTTGCCCATCTTCTCGCGGCTGACGGCGCTGTTCCCGGCGGCGTAGCCGCTTCCGACGATAGCGCTGACGATGATCTCGTTGAAGGAGACGGGGATGCCGAAGAAGACGGCGGTCTGGGCGATGGCGAAGGAGGGGATCAGCGCCGCGATCGAGCGGCGCGGCCCCAGCGAGGAGTAGTCCTGCGAGATGGCCTTGATCATCCGGGGCGCGCCCGTCCACGAGCCGATCAGCAGGCCGAGGCCACCGCCGACGAGTACCGCGACCAGCGGCACGTCGAAGGGATCGACCAGCGGGATCAACGGCCCGATGGCCAGTCCCACCTGGCTCCCGCCAGCGGAGAACGCCACCAGCCCACCGAGAACGAGCAGGAAGTGGCGCTGGCCCGTGGCCTCGCCCGAGCGATACACGTCTCCCCACAGCGTCAGCGCGGCGACCGCGGCTCCGAGCGCCGTGACAGCTACCCGCACCCCGAGCGGGGCGACGTCGACTGCGGCCGTGGCGACGGCGACGGCCGAGGCCTGCTCGCCGGGCGGCCCGAAGAAGACGAACTCGACGTTGGCGAGGATGGCGCCGACGACGCCAGCCAGCGCGGGGACCGCGACGCGCTCGGGGATCGACTCGTCGCGCAGGATCCGGGCGGTGCCGTAGGCGATACCGCCGCCGACGAACGGGACGGCGACCCACAGCGCCGTGATCTGCTGGTACTTCGCCCACGCGGGAGCGCCGCCCATCGCGAGGCCGACGCCGACGACCGCGCCGGTCACCGTGAAAGCCGTCGCGATGGGGTACCCGGCGAACACGCCCAGCGCGACCAGCACCGCGGCGGTGATCAGCGCGACCGTCGCCGCGATCGGCGAGAGCGTCACACCCTGGATGAGTTGCGTTCCGACCGCCTCCGAGACGTTCGCGCCCTGCAGGACGGCGCCCGCGAGGCCGAGGATGCCGACGATGAAGCCAGCCCGCATGACCGAGATCGCGTTGGCGCCGACGGCCGGGGCGAAGGGCGTCGATCCCGACGATCCCGCGCCGATCGCCCACGCCATGAACAGACTCGCTCCAGCGGCCACGACCAGCGTGGCGACTCCTGCCATCTTCCCCGTGGGTAACGGCGACCCGTATAATAGCCTACCGACTGCCGCGTCGGTCCCGGTAGCGAGAACCCGCCGCTCGTACTGTCGACTGTCGCGTATCGGACAAATCCGCTCCTCAGGGTGGCGGATATCTGTCCGAACGGATCGCCGACAGTATAACCCGTATCAGTTCGTCTCCGCGTCGGCCTCGGCGTCGCGCTCGGGCGCTTCGACGCCCTCCGCAGCCTCGACCGCGTCGGTCTCCTTCTCGGTGTCGATGTGCCAGCGGTCGACCGACTGCTCGTAGTCGGCCAGCAGGTTCGACACCTTGATCTTGAGGTCGTCGTCGTTGACGTTGATCTCGAAGACGTACTCCGGGCGGTCGCCCCGCGAGACCCGCTGGAGGTTCGCGCTGACGAGTCCGTTGTCGAAATAATAGGGCGCGATGCGGGTCATCACGTTCCTGTAGACGGTGTCTTCGACTTTCCGGAGCGCTTTGCGTCCGGCGGAGTCGGCGGCCCGGGCCACGTAGTCCAGCGACTCGTTCCACTTGTCGACGGCCTCGTCGGGCTCGTCCAGGTTCTCGTAGGACTGGCTGAGCTTCTCACCCGCGGTCTGGAGGTCCTCGTTGGGTTCCTCGCCGGCCTTCTCCCCTTTGCCCTCGTTGACGCTGGCCTGGTCGGCCGTCTTCTCGTTGACGTCCTCGTCGAGCCGTTCGTGGCTCTTCGGGCGCCACTCGTCGAACTCTTCCAGGGCCTCTGTGTCGACCCTCTGGCCGTCGTCGTCGAGGTCTTTGAGCGCGCGGACGATCCGCTCGCCGTGCTCGACGACGTCGACCCATCCGCCGCGGGCTTTGAACCCTGAGACGCTCTCTTCCATGACTAAGCGTCAGCTGTGATCCCGCGTCGCGTATCGTCGGACTGCTCTGTGTGATCAGGCGCCGTCCGGGACTGTTCCGGGATCATCTATCTACACCGTCGTTTGTGATCGGTCCGGTTAAAGCTTGCTTGCGACCCGGTATCGCGCCGCGCACCGGTCTCGGTGGCCATCCCGTCGGTGCTCTGTGCGGCGAGGACCCCACCGCGAGTTCGCAGTATCATTTAACCCGGTGGCGGTCGACCCGCCGGGTATGGCTATCGAAGACCGGGGCGACGCACAGGTCATCACTCACGCGCTCGCCCACGACGTGCTGACGCAGTTGCGCGACGTCGAGACCGAGCAGGTCGCGTTCCGGAAGGGGCTGGTGAAACTGGGCCGCGTCTGCGGGTACGAGATCATCGACGGCGCGATGGAGCGGGAGTACGTCGCCGTCGAGACGCCGCTGACCGACACCATGGGCGAACGCGTCAAGGGACTCGACGACGTGGTCATCGTCAACGTCCTGCGGGCGGCGACGCCGTTCGTCGAGGGCCTGCTCAAGGCTTTCCCCCGCGCCCGCCAGGGGGTCATCTCGGCGAGTCGCGACGAAGAGGCGGGCCGCGACGAGGACGGTGAGTTCCCCATCTCGATCGACTACGTGAAACTCCCGGAGATCCGCGCCGCGGACACCGTCATCGTCGCCGATCCGATGCTCGCTACCGGGAGCACGATGTGCGCAGTGTTAGAGCATCTCGTCGAAGATGCGCCCGACCCCGAACACCTGTTCGTCCTCTCGGCGGTGAGCGCGCCCGACGGCCTCCTCCGCGTGGGCGAGCAGTTCCCCGAGGCTGACCTGCTGACCGTCGACATCGACGACCACCTCGACGACGACGGCTTCATCGTCCCCGGTCTGGGCGACGCTGGCGACCGGGCGTTCCGGACGACGTAGGGACGGCGGTGGTCCGGACGACGCAGGGTCGCGGCGACCGGGCGTTCCCGCCGCTCGTCAGTCCTCGGCGTCGACCGTCTCGTACTCGATGGTGAGCGTCCCGTGTGATCGTGCCAACGTCGCCTCCCGGAGTGCCTCGAACTGTTCGAGCGTCTCCGAGGCGGCGGTCGATCCCTCGCCGCTCGTGCGGAGTTCCTCCCGCACCGCGTTCCGGGCGTGTTCGACCAGTCGCTCGACCGCGCGGGCGTCGGCGGACGAATCGATCTCGAAGACGACCTCGTGGTGACTCATGCGTCGGCTACGGGCTACAGACGAATAAGACGCGGGCCCGAGTGGGGCGACCGCCCGGTCAGTCCATCGCGACGTAGGTCTGGGTGTCCTCGATGCCCTCGATGTTTTGAATCTCGCTGGCGGCGACGGCCTTCACGTCGGCTGTCGAGTCGACGTCGACCGTCGCGATGAAGTCCACGTCGCCAGCGACGATGTACGCCGAGTCGACGCCCGCGATGTCGCGGATCTCGTCGCGCAGTCGTTCGGCGTCGCCGGTGTGGGCCTTGACCATGACGTAGGCTCGCACCATCTCAGGCACCTCCCTTGGCCGCGACCGAACCGTCGCCGACGACGATGCGGCGCACGTCGTCGAGTTTCTCGAAGTCCGCGAGGATAGCCAGCGAGTCACCCTCTTCCAGGGACTGGTCGGGATCGGGGATCGTCAGCGACTCGCCTTTCTTGCCGAACGCCAGCAGTTCCGTGTCCGCCGGGAGTTCGAGTTCGCTGAGCGTGTACCCCCGCATCGGCGAGTCGACGGTGACGGTCAACTCGACGAGCTGGAGGTTTTGAGCGATGTCCGCGACGGCGCGGATGTTCCCGCCCAGCAGGGCGTTCTTGGCGACGATGGCACCCAGCCGCTCGGGGTAGATCACCTCGTCGACGTCGGAGGCGTACTTGCGGTAGATCTCCTCGCGGTAGTCCTCGTCGATCCGGAGGACGGTCCGACAGCCGTAGTGGTTGGCGACCATACAGGCGACGAAGTTCGTCGAGAGGTCGCCCGACAGCGCCCCCAGCGCGTCGGCCGACTCCAGGTCCGCCCGCTGGAGCACCGACTCCTGGGTGGCGTCGCCCTCGATGACGTCGTACCCCTCCGCGCGAGCGCGTTCGACAGCCGTCGGGTCCCGCTCGATGAGGACCACCTCGTGGCCGCTCTCTTCGAGTGCGCGCGCCGTTCGCAGTCCGACGCGACCGGCACCCACGATAACGAATCGCATGTTCCACTCTACGAAAAGCGGAGGGAATAAACTTACCTCCGGATCGGACGCGCCGGGACTGCCGCGGGCGGCATCGAGATCGCCGTCCCGGCGAGTGATCGCCGCCGCGATCCGTCTCCGGGGGAAGGTTTTTGCGACCGCCAGAAGTAGGTTCGACCACGATGGTGAGAGCGTTTATCATGGTGAAGACCGCGGCCGGGAAGTCGGATGCGCTACTGAACGCCATCCGTGGTCTCGACGGCGTCGAAGAAGCCCACATCGTCGCGGGGCAGTACGACATCATCGTCGAGGCCGTCGGCGACGAGGTGTACGACCTGATGCACGGCGTCGCCACCGAGATGCGCGACCTCGACGGCGTGGCCGACACAAAGACCTATATCTGTCTGGACTGACCGACGGCGTCCCGGACCGACTCTTCTCGCACGCCTATCCCCCTCGCTCGTCTTCGCCGCGCGCCCGCCGCTCGACGGCGCGGCGCTGTCGCTCCTGTCGCTCCGAGAGCGTCGCCCCGGCGTGTGCGAACAGCGTCTCCGGATCCGCGACCGTCTCCTCGGCCGCGGCGACCGCCTCGTCGATGCGGTCGCCAGCGGTCTCGCGGGCCGCGTCGACGAACCCGGCGTCGATCACCCCCGCGTCGCGGAGGTACGACGCGTAGCGGTCGATCGGATCCCCCGTCCGCCAGTCCGGCAGGTCCGGGTCGTCGCGGTAGCGGTCGGGGTCGTCGCTGGTCGTGTGGGCGCCTCGGCGGTACGTGAGACTCTCGACCAGTACCGGGTCGCCCGCCCGCGCCGACTCGCGGGCCTCTGTCACGACGTCGCGGACTGCGAGTGGATCCATCCCGTCGACCTGCCGCCCCGCGAACCCGTACGCGTCGGCCCGCCCTGCGACGGATTCGCCCGCGGTCTGGTCGGGCCACGCCCGGGAGATGGCCCAGTAGTTGTTCTCGCAGAACAGGACGACGGGCGCGTCGAAGACGCCCGCGACGTTCAGCGCCTCGTGGAAGTCCCCCTCCGAGGTGGCGCCGTCGCCGAAGTAGGCACAGACGACGCCCTCGTCCGCGCGCCGCGTGGCCGCCATCGCCGCGCCGACCGCGTGGGGGAGTTGCGTCGCGATGGGGGTCGCCTGCGGGAACGTCGTCCCGCCGGTCCGCGTCTCGAACTCGGAGAACCCCCGCCGGAACCGCAGGATGTGGGCGGGGTCGACGCCGCGGGCGAGCTGCATCGCGTTGGCCCGGTAGGTGGGAAAGAGCCAGTCGTCGGCCACGAGCGCCCGCGCCGCGCCCACCTGCGAGGCCTCCTGGCCCTCGAAGGAGGGGTAGCCGCTCATCCACCCGCGGCGCTGGAGCGCCACCGCTCGCTCGTCGAAGACGCGCGCCCGAACCATCTCCGCGAGCAGTTCGCGGGCGAACTCGGCGGTGTGGGCCGTCGCCTCGAACTCCTCGTCGGCGATGACGCGGTGCATACCTGTCTGTGGGTCTGTGTCGTGTTAGCAGTTGTCCCCTTCCGGCCCGACCGTCCCGGGACGCCGCGTCTGGGTAGCGCGGCCGACGCCAGGACCGACGACCGGGGCGTCAGGCGAGATACTCGAGCAGGGTCCCGGGCCGGTCGGAGCCCCTCGAACCGGCCGGTTCGCCCGATCCATCGGGGTCACCGCTCTCGGTCGTGTCGTGACCCTGGTATCGCAGACGCGACCCGGTCTGCTCGCCCGACCTGTCGCGATCACTACCGCCGGTCGCGTCGCGGTCCCGGTATCGCAGTCGCAGGTCGGCGGTCAGCGCAGCGACCGTCGCGACGATCGCGATGACAATCCCGATCGTGACGATCGAATCGGGGATCGACCTGAAAGCGAGCACGAGCACGGCGACGCCGTCGCGGCCGAGGCGGACGAACGATTCGCCGAGCGGCAGTTGCACGGCCCCGTACGCTCCGACCGCGACCATCGCGACGACGGCGGTCACGACCCCACCGCTCCCGACCGCGAACGGCTGTTGTGCGACCGGTTCGATCACGCTGTTCGCGTACAGGCTGATCGCCCCGAGCGTCAGCGGAGACAGCAGGAGACTCCGCCAGACGGGGAGGAGTTTCGTCTCCCCGACCCACCGGCTGGGGACCAGGCCGCCCAGCACGGCACCGGCGGCACTGCCCG